>Ga0114962_10001794_pt1 | contig 18312 bp, 26 predicted proteins | sample C_130820_MF_Meta_FD_87017 | JGI IMG/M metagenome (GOLD analysis project Ga0114962, IMG submission 87017) | Freshwater microbial communities from Lake Croche, Canada to study carbon cycling - C_130820_MF_MetaG | ecosystem: Environmental > Aquatic > Freshwater > Lake | place: Lake Croche, Canada...
CAGAATTAACAGATTGCTGAATAGAAAAATATTCATATGGATCGGCGTTCCATAGTGATGAAGCAGCTGACCATAATTCATAAGCAGTTGCCCAAGTGTAATTTGCAGTGCTTGTTGATTTAGGCCATGGATTAATTGAGCTAGTTATTCCATATGAACTAGATACATTGTAAAATGTATATAGAGTAGATCCTGTAGTTTCAAAAAATAAATATTTTTCAAAATTATCAAATACGCTGACTACTTTATTTCGCTTTGAATATAAATCAGATAAATTTGCATTAATTGCAGAATTTGAACCGCTAATATTTAATACTGATTGAATTTGGCTAGTATAATATTCAATTAATTCTAATTTGTATTTGAAATTTTTAACTCTTTCTACTGCAGAACTATAATGTATAAAATTATCAAAATATCTATAATCAATATTTAATTGTATTCCAGATAAAGACCCGGAAAAATAATTATCGATAATTTGTTGCGATGTTGAAACGTTTGTAGATAATAAATCGTTCCAAGATTTAAATGATGTTGCTACTGAGCCTCCTTCATATTCATCTAAATTAAAATTTGGACCAGCTAATGTAGTAATAGGTTCTGGTACATGTTTAGGAATAATTAAGACTGAATCTAAAAATGGAGTAAGTATTTCTTCAGAAATAAAAACTTTAGATTTTTTACCATATTTTGCTGGTAACGGTTCGTATAATTTAACAAATATTTCTGGAGTGTCCGTATTTTCAAATTCAAACCGAAAATTAATAATTTGGTACGTTTCATTAAATCCAAAATTTAATATAAATGAATCAAAAATGTCATCTTTTTCTAATTCGGTCCATCGATTTCTTAATCTAATTAATTGCCCTCGCAACTGCATATTAGCTGATTCAACTAATTGCAGTCTTAATTCTCTTCTAGAAGGGGAAATATCTTTTATAAAAAGTTTCTGAGAGTCAAATCCTCCTAATATATTATCAAATAAATTATATACTATTCGATATTGTCCTTTATTAATTCCTAAAGTTTCTAACTCTTTAGATGTATTAATTGCTAAATGTTTATATGCATTTAATTGAGTATCAGTATTAGTATCTTCAATTGTAAATAATGCATTATGATTACCAGTTAAATAAATTCCATCTGGAGTATATACATGTAATTCTAAATTAGCTCTAGTATTTTGTTTAAATGTAATTGAAAAATTTCGAATATCTAAAAGTTGTTGGTCAATAACTTCTAATCTAGATACTTCAGTAGTGCTAGTTGCTTTTAATAAGTCGTTTTGATTTGTATATATTGATAACATTTTATTCTTTTATTACATAGTAAGCGAAGGTGCAATTACATTAGTTGACACTGTATTAATATTATTTATAGCATTATTACTTAATGTGTTTGTATTAGCTTTTACGTCGACACTATTTTTTGTTGAATCGTTTATTGGAGTTATTGCTAAAATTTGAGCTTGCAATGCATTTATTTGATTATTCAATGAATTGATTTTTTGTTTATCAGTATCTCTTCCAGAAGATAAAATTTCTTTATCAGCTTCCAGAGAATTAATTTTAGCTTGCAATGCTTCTAAAGTTGCTGCAATTGTATTTTTTGCAGTAAATTCAGCAAAATCAATATCAATGACTTGGTTAAATTTTGCTTGTGAAATTTTTTTAGTAGCTAAACTAATAAATTTTCGTTTACCTTCTAAATTGTTATTTTTATCAATAATTAATTGGCCTAAAGTATTTAAATCATAAGATTCATATTTAAAACTATTTACTTCAAATATATTAATTTCTTTTGTAAATACTTTTGTAGGATCAAATTCATGTAATTCGTAATTTTTCATCATTTAATTAGTTTATTTAGTAATTTTAAAAATAAAATCGGAAGAACTAAAATATTCAGTTATTCCGTCAATTGTCGATTTAATTTCAAATTTATAAAATCTTTCAGGATACATCATTGTCGAATAAAAATCAAAATAACCTCCATTTGAATTTGCGCTAATTTTAGTCGCTTCGCTATATGGAATAATTATTTGATCGTTATGTGCATCTACAATTTGATAATATGATGAAGTTGGAAGAGCTTTAATAGTAGCAAATACAGAATTTTGTGCAAATACTGGTCTAGGATATTTAGGTCTAGACCCTAATAATATTCTAACTTTGGTATTTCTAGGATGTTCAGATTTAAAATTTCTTGTATAAATTACAGGGGAATCTTCGTATGCAATAGAACTTAATGAGCCTGTAGCGTATGAAAAACTTCCTGTCCAACTAATGTATAATTGAGGTTCAAATACTGTATGAGTGTCTGAAGAATAAAATTGAATATTAGTATTTGGAGAGTTAGAAGCTGTTACAGATGCATTATTTAATGAAACTATAAAACCATTGTTATTTAATGTATTATTTTTCCATCCTTTAACTATATTTGTTACGTCAATATCAACAGCATCATTTGATTTAAAACTAAATGATTGACTTGCAATTGAACTTGTATACCATATACCCCCTCCTTGTAAAGTATTATATGACATTGATTTTCCAGTTCCTGATTGACTATTCCATGTTGCGGAACCAGAGCCTTGAGTAGTTATCCAAGTAGCTCCATCTGTCATTGTAGCTGCTAATTCAGTAGTTGGAGATGAATAACCTACTCCATTTGACCAACTAGCTGCTAATGCTTTTGCTTCGATAATATACGTCTGAGGCAATTCAGATTCTTGAACTGTATATAATTTTAAACTAGCAGATATGTCATTGATTGAAATATTATTATTAGATAATATAGAATCTAAATTTGTTATGTCAAATTTAATTAAAGCTCTAGATTCAGTTAAAGTAGATGCAGTTCTAGATTTTCCTATTTCTAGAATTTGATCTAAACCGGTATTTCTATATGGATCGCTTTCGTATATTGTAGTGTCTTGTAGTGCTGGGATTGACCAAATCATATTTAATTATTTTTAAAGTGAAACGACTTTGCCTATTATATCTTTATTTGTAAATTTAATTTCAAAAATTGAAGGATCTAAAGAAGGATAAATTACTCCTGCTTTTGTTGCTGCTGTAATATCATAAACATTTCCAGAATATCCTTGAGTTGAATCATATAAATTAACTATTTTAACTGATGTTACTGATTGCACTCCTTCTACTCTGTCTAATTCTGTGTAAATTTTTGACAATACAATTGGTTGATTTATTTGCCATAATTTACTGTCAAATATAGTTTTTAATTTGTTAATACACATTAATAAAACTTCATTGGAATTGTATTCTGGCAAGGTAATTATTTCAAATTTAACGCCGATATTAATAACATATGCTGTCTTAATATTAACTGCATCGGTTAAGATTCTATATTGATTTATGTAAGTTTTTAAATTTTCTTTTACAGCAGGATTAAGATTTGTTAAATTTCCATTTCCATCATACCCTAACGTATATAAATTAATTGCTAATGGATTTGGAATCATTTCTTGATTATTATCTGGATTAAGTTGCTGATCTTGAATTACATACGCTTTTGCAACTGAACCAAATTTCGAAGGCATTGAATATGCTCTAATTATATAATCTTGCACTGTAATAGTTCTTTGTTGAGCAGCAAAATTTGCCATTGCATTTTGTCTAATTTCTTCAATCGTTTCTTCTGATTTACCTCCTATTGCTGGTGTTGGATTAGTGCAAGCTACAGAAGCTTTTATTTGATTTAATAATGTAAGATCTAATGCTTGAGAATCTATTTGATATTCTATATTAGCTATTGTTTTTAAAGAGTATGACGGTACATTTGATTTAATCCCACCTCCTACAGTATATTTAACTGTTAAAGTTGTATTTGACGGCGCCAAACCATATGATTTCGTATACATAAAGTTTGAAGGATCAATTGGATGATCAAATTGAATTTGTAATCCATTTAATGAAGACCCTACATTATCAGGATTTGGAATAATTTCTTCATCGTTATTATTTGATATTCCAGCTCCAAATTGAATTTCTAAATTTTTATCAGATCTAAATTTAGTAATAAATCGATACGAGGTTTTTTTCAATTTTAAAAGATAAGGTACATCTGTATATTGAGATAATTCAGGATCATTTTGAACGGTATTTGCAATTGTTTCAAATACAGTGTCTTGAGCTAAATACGGCACTTCTGTCCAAGTATTATTGTCAGAATCTGTTATTGAAATTACATCAATAATATCTGAATCATTAATTAATATTTTATCAAATCTTTTTGCAGCTCCAAACGTAAATGTTTTTGTTTTAATTGTACCTGCTAAAGCCTTTACCGATTTTTTTATTAAATAATATTCAGGAGTGTTATCAATATTATTAATTTGATATACACTGAGCTCTGTTGGATCAAAACTACTAGAAGCTGAAAAATTAACTAAAGACAACGTTCTAAATTCAGTATTGCTAGCGTCGTCTCGCGCAACCATATTTTCTTTAATTGTCAATGCATATGACCAATCAGGTTCTTTTCCATTTGAAGTTGATTTTGCAGGTAACAATTGAAATACGTCTAACATTACTGTAGCCGGAATTGTATTTTTTGTTTTATATCCTACATTTGCAGCTAAAGCTAATACATTTGGTTTACTTTCAGCCGTTCCTAAAAATGATTCTTTTAATTGATTGTCAGTGTAATATGATAATACATCACCTACATACGAAGCCATTTCTATAAACATCATTCCAGGCGATGATTCATTAAAATCATTGTAAGTATCTGGAAAGTAATTTTTTGCAAATTCTATTAAGTTTGCTCTAAATTGACTGAAATCTTTATTGAGATATCTTACATCTTTTTTTACTTGAGACATATTATATTTGTTCTATTGTGCTAGCTGTTATTAAAAATGTTATTGGAATTTCTGACTGAATTCCATTTACTGAAACTTTCATTGAAATTGTTACGCCATGTTCTTCTTTTGAATTTCCTACTGCTACAACAGTTTCAATATTTAATTCATTAATAGAAATGTAAGGTAACCAAAAAGATACTGCTTGTTCTATAGAATTACTAATAGATAATTTTAATAAGTCATCGTCTGGTTCAAATAAAGCTTTTTGCAAATTTGTGCCAAATAAAGGCTGCATAATTCGCTCACTTTGCTTTGTTAAAATTAAATTTTTTAAATTAGATAACGCTTGCTCTTCAGTGGAATACGACAAATCAAATAATCTTCCATTTGTTTGAGAAAATGGCAGTTTTATGCCAACTGCTACATTTGGATTATTAATTGATGTAATTTGCTCGTATGCCATTAGTTACTTTTTTTCTTATCAATTGCTTTCATTAATTGAGAATAGTCTCTTGTTAATGCGTTAACGACTGCTTCTCCTTCTGGAGTTGAAGCTAATTGTTTAGTGTTAATTTTTCTTCCTTCTATATCAGTTATAACTGGAGAAGCCATTGACATTGGCTTTGATTGCATTGAAGGCCATTCTGAAAAATCATTATAATTAATTTGTTCATCCATATATGAAGTTGTATTATTAGAAAAGCCTGAAGTACTATTTAACAATTCATTTAATGTTGGATTTTCAGTATATTGCTTTGCTCGTTGCTTAATTTTTGGTTTAATTGAATCTGAATATGAAACAATATTTTGCTTTTTTTCATTAATTAAAGAACTAAATTCTTTTAATTCAGAACGCACGACACCTTGCACTTCTTCTCGAATTACTTTTCGAAGAGCTTGTATAAAATCTTTTGAATTCATGATACTATTTAATATAATTATTTACTTTAGTAATTTATACATTTTTTAAAGTAATGCAAAACTTTTAATTTCAACAACGTATACGTTGTATTTTAAATTAAATTTAATATGAAATTACAGTTAACTATACCGTTGTCGATTTTTTAGTAAACGCTAATTCACTTAATAAAGTAGGAATTTGAGTTTTTAATTCGACAATTTGAGCCCATTGTGGAGATGCTGATAATGGAGATGAAGGACCTGCGGGAGTAACTACTGTCAAGGTTGATAATTTATCAATTAAGTCACTTGCCCATGTTTTAAATTTATTTCCTAAAATTAAAGGCTCGTCAGCATCGAAGCCTAAATTAATTTTAGTAGAATTAATTTCTACAGTGTCTTTTGCATCAATTGCAATGTTTGTTTCAGTTGACAATCCAATGCCATTTTTAGCAAATGCAATAATTTCTTTTTGACTACTGTTAAATATTATTCTTCCTGAGGATATTAATGTTTGAGGTGTTGTTCCCCAATTTTCATTTTTCCATGAAGTGATTTTTTTATTTTGTATAGCAGTGATTGTTTTTGATCCTTGCTCAAATTGAATGTTCTGGCCTGAAGCCATTATAACGATATTATCATTATTAGTAAAATCTTCAGTTATGTAATCATTTATATTTTGAGTGTTAGAATTTTCTTTAGAATTTCTAAAAATAGTAATTGGTGCTGATGCAGCTCCTCCACTCCAATTAGGTGCTACAGCAAAATTACCTGATTTAGGAGTAGTTGAAAACCTAATTGTATTTCCGTATCTACCTCCAATAATAACATCGCCTATATACGGTTGTAACGGTTTTACTGCTGGATTTTCAGAAAAATTTTCATCAATTTTAGGATCTTGTCGCTTCGTAGTATTTCCAATATTTGATTCATTATATTTATCTGAATTTCCAGTAGTAATACCTGTTTGAATTTGTTTAGCTGAAATTGTAGGTAATGCGTTATGATGAATTGAAGATTGTAAAGATACAATATCAATGTAATAATTGTCGTTAGTTATTTTAATTCCTGAAGCGTATGAACTAGGCGCTTTTAATATTAAAACAACTTCCCCTTTGATTGGAATTTTAAGTATATTAGTATTTAATGGCTTTGCTGTAATTACAGACAATACAGTTTCATCGTCTGAAGGGGTTGAATCTAAAGGTTTAACTTTTAAGGCGTATATTAAATTTGGATTTGAATTTTCATATAATACTTCTAATACCTCTGCAGGAGTTATTTGAAAATTTTCCATTATATTAATCCGTCTTGTATATTATTTAATTCCGCTTCTATATCAGTTTGTTTAGAAGTTAATTCAACTACTTTTGAATTGATGTTTTTTTCAGTTTCAGAAATTTCATCTAATTCACTCATTAATTGTCTTTTTTCTTCTTCAGATAACATCCAAGAATTTCCAGTTTCAGCATGCACTCTGTTATTTGTAGAAACCAATCTTTGCACAACAGCAGCTAACTTAACAAGATGTTCGTCATTTTTAACTCCTACTTCTAAATATTCTTTAATTAAAGGGACAATTACCGTCGCATCTCCTACATTTTTAATTAAAGGTCTTAATTCGCCAATTAACATATTTATCTGTCTGTCTTTTTTAGAGCTGTTAGAATAAATATCTTTCATTAAACTTGAAAATGATTTACCTTTAAAAATTTCTATATCAAAATCCATAAATTACTTTAAAATAAATATCTTAGTCTAGAAATTCCAAATTTTTAAATTTATCTTGATTTAAAGCTATATGACCTGTATGTTTATAATTAGTATACATTTCAATGTAAGCATGTTTCATTATATTTACAACTCGAGTAATGTATTGCGTTTTAACTCCCGTGCGATCTCTAATCATTATATACAATGCTTTTTTATTGAAATTTTCAATATTTGCTCGAGTTTTAAATAATTCTAATACTGAGTCAGCAACTTGAATATCTGCTTGTTTTTTAAATAAAGTATTCAAATTATTATCCATGTAATTTGTAAATAAATCCATGAAGTCTGATTTTTCTTGCACATCTTCTTTACGCATTATTTCATTGATAATATTACGGTTAGAATCTATTACGTCGGGCTGATCTGTATTTTTAAATTTATTATAATTTACATTGTTGTGTACAATTAAATAATTTTTTGCTATAATAGAAAAATATGAAAATGCTTTGCCTTTAGATGGATCTGTATATTTATGAATTTTTTCATTTAAAAATGCAATTACTTCATGTTTTACATCTTCATATGGAATGTCAAAATGATAAAATTTAAAAGTATGAATAATATTTTCAACTAATTTATCAAATGGATATTTAATTTCTAATTCATATAATTTATTTCTTTCAGTTTCATCTTCTAAAAGATTATAAAGTAATATTGCATTTTCAGTGTCTTTAGTAAAATACTGTTTACTTTTTGGTTTACGTTTTTGAGGTTTTGAAACTAATAAACTATCAGTAGCTATTACTGTTTCTGAATTTAATTCATTATCTTGAAAATTCATAAGTTGTTTGTATTGTTTGAGTTAATTCTGAATTGATATCTTTAATTGTTTTAAATACAAAACCAACTTCATCATCTGCTTCAAAAGAACCTTTAATATCCAATTCTTTTAATTGTATTTCTGTTTGTAATGATTTTTCACGAATCTCTTCAAATTTAGTTTGATAGAAGACAACAACTTCTTCTAAAGATTCATTTTGTTTAATTAAATTATAGCAGCCATATCCTAATGCAAATACAGCTACTGTTAAAATTATAATTAGTATAATTAATGTCATATTATCCAAATAATTCATTAAATGCATCCTTTAAACTAGAGTCAGCTACAGGATTATTTAAATTAGTTAATTTTGATTTAATTTTGTTTTGAGTCGGTTCAATTGTTGCTGTGCTAATATGTGATTCTGCACTTTCAATTAACGTCGCTAAATGATCGGCATGATGTAAAAGAATTGGCAAATCCGTTTTCAAAGCAAATTCAGGTTGACCTGCCATTAAATAAGATTCATTTCCTTTTGAATATAATCCATCATGAAGTTTAATTGCTAAATATTCATTTTCAGAAAAAGATATTCCAAATTCTTGAAGTAAAAATACACTTCTATCTGGAACTTTCATGAATTGCAATTTAGGATTAATTTTATAAATTTGACCTCTTTTTACATGCCAATCAGAATCGTTAGGTATATAATATTCATCTGTTGATGAACCTATTTTTCCTAAATCATGATTAATAGCTGCGAATACTAATTCTTCTTTTGTGTAATTTTTAGTATTAGCTCCTAGCAATTCCCAAGTGTCCCATAACTTTAAAGAGCATTTTACAACTCGATTAACGTGGTCAATATAACCTCCAGGCCAACAATTGTGTCTTGTTGAATTTGAAGATGCTGGCGCGGTTAAAATTTTTTCAGCCATTGATTCATACATTTTAATTAAAGCTTCTTTACGAGGACTTTGAATGTACGTTTCAATATAATTTATTAATTGATTCCAATGAATTTCTGTGTTTTGCATATTATTAAATTATTTTAAACAATTTCGTCAATTAATCCTAATTCTTTTGCTTTTTCAGCTGACATGTAATAATCTTTACGACACGCTTTTCTCCAAAATTCTTCATCTTGTTTTGTTTTAATTGCCATGATTTTGTAAAAATCTTCTTCTAACTCATCAATATGTTCTGCATTTGCTTTGATGTCTGCTGACTTACCAAATATTTCAGCTGAAGCTTCATGTACCATAATAGTCGTTGATTTAGATGCTGCTCGTATTCCAGTGCCGCAACATAAAATCATCGCACCGGCTGACATAGCTCTACCTCGCGCGATAATATTAACTGGCACTTCTAAAGATTCAATATAATCAATAATTCCCAAAGCTTCATATACATCACCCCCATTGGTATTAAGCATTAAATTAATAGGATCTTGTTTTTTATCTTCAGGTCTATTAGATAGTATTATTCTTACTTTAGAAATAAAATCAAACAAATTACCTAACTGAATATCTCCATGTAAATAAATAATTGAATCTTTAATATCTACCCCATATTCAATTTCACTGAATATTTTCATATCATCATCTTCAACATTTTTCTGTTTAGACGGTTTTAATTTGTCATTCATATCCTCATCATACAATCCATAATCGGATTTGTTTATATTTTTAAATTCCTGATTCATTTTTATTAATTTTATTTTTATTAATTTTATATAATATAAGGTAATCTTTTGTATAATACAAAAATTTACATTAATTTTTTAAGTTCTCTATGTGCTTTTGATAATCGACGAGTTGCTTCGGCTCGTTTTCCTTTTCTTTGTTCAGAAAACAAAATTGCTTTTAGGTCTGAAATTTCAGCACTTAATTTAGTAATAGCAACTTGCTTTTCTTCTTTAGTCATTTTCTTTTTTGGTTCTTTAGGTTCAATTACTGTAGCAGGCAAAGTTCCTTTTAATTCAGGTTGCTCTTCTCCTTTATGATATACAGTGCCATCTTGAGCTACAAATAATTTCATAAATTTCCAACCTTTTGGTTTGTCTGATTTAGCTACATATTCACCTCTAATTATAGGAGGTTCGACTATCCTTTGCACACATCTGTAACATAATACTGCCTCACAGTCGTTTGAAACAATACACCATGTTCTGCAAATATGGCCTTTCCAATATTTCCCGCCAGGTTCTGAATTTTGACAAATCATCATTCTTCTACCAGATTCATCAAATTTAGTTGAAAACTCAGATGGAGTTATTTGAGTTTGTATTTTTTTTTCTTTTGAAATTTTATGTATCATAACAAAAATATTTAGTATGTTTTTACATTGTCGGAGTTAGTAACAGATACAGCCCCTCCGGCGGCTTTTTGTAAATTTGCTGCTTTTTCAGCACGCCGATTATTGAGTATTTGTGCTTGTACAGCCAGGTTAGGCTCTACAGGGTATTTAGTATCCATGGGATCAATTACAGACTGAATTTGGGGTTGTTTTGAAGGTTGATCAATGGCAATTTCTGATATACTAGAGTCTAAAATTTCTCTCTGCTCAATATCGCTTGAGTTAGTGTTGTAAATTGAATTTACAGTGCTTTTATTAGATTCCAAGTTGTTAAGAAAATTAAAAGCTAATGCCATGCAAATAGCTAGCGGATCAAATACTACAATGAAAAGTAATATTAATACATTAACTACTTTATCCATAGGAACATTTAATATTTTTGAAATGTATGACAACGACCCTAATTCTGAAGAAATTTCATTTTTCAAACTTAATTGAGTTACTTCAACTTTAACTTTTGCAACTGAATCGGAATATGCAATTAATTGCTCGTTTAAATTGTCAATGTCTAAATTTAATTTTTTAATAGTAGCGTCTGTTTGTCTAGCACTTCTGTCTGCTGAATTAGAAGAGCGATTTGAATTAATTAATTGAGATGCTCGTTGCTCTTGAGAATTTCTAATTGAAGTTAAATTATTTAATTGAGAATTTTTACTTTCTAACTGAATTTTAAATGCACTAACTGAAGATTCAAAATAAGATTGTTTAGTTGATAAACTATCTGTTTGCGTTTGAGTTAAATCATATTTCAATTTAGTCGTTTGATAAGCGCCGGATAAAAATCCATATATCCCAATTGAAGTGATTAACATTATTATTGAAATTGCAACTAAAAGATACGCTCTTAAAGTTTTATTTACAGAATTCCAATGTTGGTATAAAAACGAAGCAATTATTAATTTTGACGTTTCTAGAGTTGAAGCCATGACAATAACTGAAATCATGGCTCCTGCAAATAATTTAGATAATCCTACTATAGAAAAAAATGCTGCGCAAATGGCTAATAGCAATGCTATCAGCCCAACAGAAATTTTTAAAATAATTTTATTCATTAGGTTCTAATTCTAAACGTTCAACGACTATTTCAATTTCTTTAATAATCATTTCTAAAAACCGCACAGCCTCATCTCCACTGATATCGGAATTGTTAATAGAACGTTGTAATGTCTTAAGCTTAGTTATTTGAGCTTCTAATTTTCTAACGGTATGTTCTTTGTATCTCATGTTAAATTATATTTTAAATGTAATGTTAAATTGAATTTTAATTGAATATATTAATATTGTTAATTATAATAATATAATAATAATATAATAATATTATAATATAAGAATATAATTATGTTGATGTTTGTTTAAACCGCAATTTTTTCAAAAGAATTTTTATGCAATTTTAAATAATTTAAAAGAGCAAGTTCTTTTGCCTTAGCTTCGATCATAATGTCGACGTCTAATCCGTAAGTGTCAATATAATTAGTTACGTAGTCTGAATGCGCCCTAGGATTGAGCTTGTCATTAGATTCGTGTAAAGATTTTGACTCGGAATAATGCACAACTGGTTTGCAATCTTGCCAGGTAGATGCAGCTAAATACAACGCTTCTTTTTCAGTCATATCACCGTCGCAAAAAGTATGATGGTGATAATCAAATACAATAGGAATGCCTACTTTTTGATAAATAAGTTCATGCAAATCTTTTACAGAATACATACTACCTTTGTCATCATTTTCGATAGTTAAACGGGCTCGTACGCCCTCGGATAGCCTATGAAAATTACGACACCAAGTTTCAGCCGCAGAATACTTATCTCCGTAAGTAGCTCCTACATGTATATTAATTTTGTTGTATGTAGTTCGAGATAAACCCATTAAGTCAAATAATAGAGCATGCATTTCTAAATCTTTTATAGTATTGATAACTACATCTTCTTTTGGAGAAGCTAGCAAATTAAATGGGCCTGGATGAGTAGTAATTCGAATTTTATGTTGCAAGGCAAATTGACCACATCGAGCTAACACATTTGATATTTCATCAAAATTTGGAAATTGACGTACATCAACTTTATTACCCCATGGAAGTAAATCACTGCCTAATCGAAAAAAATAAATGTTGTGATCTACATTCCACTTAAGAATAGTTTCCAAATCTAAAGCATTTTTCAAAGCTAACTGAGATGCATGTTCTAAACCTTTTGCTTCTAAAGTTGCCTTGCGCATAGCCCTGCCAGTAAGAATACCCTTCTTACCTAAAGTCATGTTAATACACGCGTAACCAATATTGCCCATAATTTTTATTTGTTAATTTTTAATACTTACTTAAATATAAGTTATTCATTTGTAACTTCCAAATTTGTTTTTGAAGAATCTAAATTTAGATTTTCATTTGCAAATTCTTCAATTATCTCTGCCTCTTGCACAGTTTCACAAAAATAATATCTACCATCACGCTGTAATATTACATCTGCATTGAGATATTCTTTAACAGCTTCAATATCTTTAACATGATGTGTCCAATAAATTTTTTTAACCTCTACTAATTTATCTTCCCATCGAATAAATTCTTTTTTGATTGAATGCATATTTTTATTGATATTTAAAAATAAAAATATCTTTTGTAATTACCAAATTTAATTTAACGAAATTTTACTTGTCATTCCGATTATTTTATAAACTTTGCAGCATGGTTGTTTTTGAAATATAGAAATTTGTTTATTTGTTAATTTTTGCTTGCAAATTATATAACCTTTTAATATTAAATCTAATACCGTATTTAATAAAGAACTTTCTGTTGGCGAATTAATGATTACTCTGTCAAGTATAAAAAGTAAATTAGTGTCTAAATCAAATTGTATTGATGAAGTAATGACTTTGTCAATTTCAGATTCAAATTTTTGAATAAAAGAATCAAAATCAAGGTCATGCGTTGTCGGCTCAAATATTTGAGGTTTCTGCCATAAAGGCAGCTGCAAATCAGCATCGTCTATTTCCATATCATCTATATCATCATCTAGAAAATTTTCACAGATTAAACTGTATATAAATAATATTTTTTCGTCTTTTGGCAATGAATTAAAAAATTCATAGTCTGAATCGTCGATTATATAATCATTAAAATTTATACTATTTTCCATATGTAATTTAGTATTCATACTGTTTCCCGTTAATAAATATATCATACGATAACCATGTAGGATCGTATATAGGTTTAATTTTATCAAATATTAACGGGCTGTGAAAAAATGACCGAAGACTTTGATGCCTAAGTTCCATGTCGGATATTTTAACAATTTCAGATAATTGATGAAATTCTTTTTCTGATAAATGTTCTTTAATTTGATTAGATAATTTATTTTGCATTTTTATAAATTGTATTTAAACATTCTATTATTTCTTTGGTAAGTGAATATCCTTCTTTGACATAATGAATACAAAGATTTGTGATAATTAAATCATTGAAATGTGAAGTAAAGTTAGAGTTGTAAGTGTAAGTGTTGTATTTTTTATCCCATAACGACGCTAGTAAATAAAGTTTATCTATTATTTGTATATAGCGATCATGTGGATAACTTTCTGAATTAAATTTTGATGCTATCGCATTTTCTATCATAATTCCGTCATCGATAGAAGTATTGAGAACTCCTTCATGAAGTTGGAAGACATCTTGATCGATTGTATAATTGCTGGCAGAATTTAAAGATTTTCGTGATAGCGAAATTACAAATTTTGATGAGCTAGTATCGTCTAACAATTCTTTAATAAACAACTCAAACGAATTCATTAATTAAGCATTTTTATAATAAAAATCTAATAGTAAATTTTTTCTATCGTTAGATGTTTTTAAATCTTGATTGTTAGGTTTTAATGAGCTGGCCTCACTTTCATCTTCAATTAAATTTTTTTCTAGAAAATTAATATGCGATTGTAATGCAGAAATTATAGCAGACTTATCATCAACTATTTCTGTTAATTTTTTAATTTTTTTTGCAACTGTAAGATATAAAAGAATACTCGCTGCAATTGTTAAAGTAATTGATACAAATGTAATAATCATATTTTGTTTATTTTAAAATGAAAAATGTCACGTCGTTTAGCATGTAATCTGTACGACAAATTACTTTGGTATACGTTTTAATTAAATAATCTAACCAATTAGATATATCGTAAGGGACTAATACAGCTTTATCTTCTTCAGATATATTATCTGGATATCCAGTTAACATATTAAATGCTATTCCGACGTTAGAAGATTTATACATTGCATCAATACATTGCCGTGCATAAGATTCCATGTCATCATACTCTTTGACGTTAAATAATCCAGAAGCTACTACCCAATCACTTTTTTCAGATAAATTTAAAAGATCCATTGCTTCGACATTTACTGTTGGATATTTTTCTTTTGCAATTTGTAAAAGATTTGAATTGTAATCTATTCCTTTGTAAGGTATTTCTACATTAAAAGTTTTAGTTAAATATCCGAATAAATCTGCACGACCGCAACCAGCATCTAAAATAGACATTTCTGGAGAATAAAATAAAAGCAATGCTGAAAAAAGCATTTCTTGCTCTTGAGTTGAACCCCAACCATTAATTTCAGGCGCAGTTAATAAATAATCTGTATTTGTCACGGGCTCGGCAATTGATTCAGTTAACTGCGTTTCTTGATTAGATTGAATTGCATCTATTGTCAATTCTTCTTGAATTTGTGTAGACTTGTAAATTAGTTGTTCTTTTTTAGAACTAAAAAGATTTTTAAACATAACTTTTATTAATAAATATCTATTGATTTTCGTTTTCGCATTTCTAAAGCTGATTCTTTTTTCAATCGTCTCGCTTCGACCCGAGCAATTTTATCTTCCATATTCATCCCTTCAATTCGAAGCGGATGAGTTCTGTTTAAGTTTTGAGTAGATTTAACTGTTAATTGAGCTAATTCCCACGCTTTAATTGGATCTTTTTGTGGAGTAAAACAAAGCTCAGCTAAAATGTCTTTTTGTGATAAATCGCTTTGGTCTTGTATAATAGTATACCAACCAGATTCAATACTTACTAAATAAGCTCCTGGGTATTGTTTATGAACTCTTTTTTTGTATTTTTCTATTGTATTTTTATCTTGTAATGTCAATCGATTCATATCGGATATCTTTATATCGTTAACTAGAGTTAGACTGTTTAAGTAGACGTAAATAAGGTGTACATTCAAAAAAGTAGCCAGTTTCCTGACTACTCGTTTTAGTGTGAATCTCCTACGTTATGCTTTTCTCCATAGATTAAGTAATCGGGATTGATTACTTTTGCCACTTTACTTCGATCGCCGGTGAGGCATTTAATTACAATTCCTTCATGAGGTACTTTTGAATTTCCAATAAAGTTATTGAAAACAAATTTGTCTTGCAATTCTTGTGACCATTTTTCAACAGCTAATATTGGGACGTATGGCAATCCTAATTTTCTTTGAATTACACAGCTACGAGCACAATCACAATATATTCCATTGATAGCAACATCAAATCCTACATAGCCAATATCAGGTAATCCATAATCATAATTTTTCTGAATACCAGCTCCGTAAATTTCTCCATAAATTACAATACCTTCTTTAATGTCATACACTCGTTTATATGCTTTAAACAATTCCCAAAGTTCAGATTTAATATTGTATTTTTCAGCAATTAAATTCCATACATTGGAATCGTAAAAGTTTTGAGAGTCTGAACTTTTTTCTACATTGTGTGATCCATATACATACTCATATTCAATCCATTTATTGCCAAAGAATTTTTTAACTCTATCTATAATAGACAATTTTTTCTTTTTAACAATTCCATATCGAGCGTTAGTCCCATGCATTTTTCTAGAAATTTCGACAGTGTCATTTTCAGTAAACATTCCTTTAACATTTTTCAAATTAGGAAATTTGTAATATTTATGAAAGTTAGGATTTTCTTGATAACAAATTCTCTTTCCAGAGCTTAACTGAATTTGTTTAACTGGAGGTTCGTATTTTGTAATACTTAAAATTTCCATCATATCATGACCTGGTTCTACTTCATTCTCTAAATTTTTTAAATTAAGAAATTTAAAAGGAATAAGTAAACATTCTGAATATACCCCTTTTAATTTAACAGTGCGAACTCGCTGACCTTTACGAAGATAATTTGTCACGTTCATTGACTCAGATAAAGCTTCTGGAATGATAGCGTCTGTAGTAGCTACTACAACTTTATCTCCAATATTATATTCTCCTTTTTTAATGACGCAATTCCAACCTTCAACAACTACTTGCTCAATATTGTCAGCATTTTCAATAGGTTTAATTTCATTAATTACAGCTACAAAACAAACTGAATTGTTATTTTCCATTAGTATTTATTTGCAATTTTTTTAATTATTTCTTCTTCTTCAATTGTTAATTTCAATCGAGCTTTTGACAATTTATCTAGAATTTCATTCCATTCTTCTCCCATAAAATTCAAATTGTTTAAAGTCAATTCTTTCCAAACTCCATCAACTTTTAACATTTCAACTAAAGCTTTCTTTTCTTCAAGAGAGCAAGAGTAATATATTTCTTCGACATTGATATTATTTTCTATAGTTACTCGCATATTATTCTTCTATTTTCAATTCTTGATTAACAGTTTTAACTAAAAGGAAATCTTCTATTAATTTAGATTCAAGCTGAAGCTTTCGAGTTTCAGCAGCTTGTTTATTAATAAATGTACTAACTAAAATGTCTCCTTCTTTCAAAGCCCAACAAGAACCTAATTTTTCATGATTGGTTGGGACTATGCGATATTTTGATTTTTTTCTAGGTATCATGTTCTTAACTTACTTTTAAACAAATTATTAGATTAACAAGAAGTTCTAGCTTCAAGTTTTGTTATATATTCTACTGGCCCAAAATTATTTTTGGTAGAAATTCTAGTTGCTAAATTATACAAATCTTTGTTAGTGAACTCATAGGTCACGTCGACAACTTTTGTTAAATTTCCATTGTAATAATATGACAACTGCTCTTTCTCTAGGCAAATTGCATACTTACCAAACTTTACTGCGTTGCTAGGTTTTTTTACTACTTGATTCATTTTATACATTTACTTTATCTTTTAAACTATACTTAAATTTAAGGAGGATTTTTCAATCTACCAAATCTTTTTTGAAGTTTTTTTAGAATTTTGTATTGGTAAAATCTGTGTCTGTTAAAATAGAATAATTCAATCTAGCGCCTTTAAGATTTGCATCTTCAAAGATTGCGCGACTTAGGTTTGTATGACTTAAGTCTGCATTACTTAGTAGTGCACCATTTAATTCAGCCCCTTGCAAGTCTGCATTGCTTAATTCAGCACTGCTTAAGTTACTCCATCGTAAATTTACACCCCTTAGGTTTGCGTTTTCAAGTGTTGCTTCTTCAAGGTTTGCATCTTCAAGGTTTGCAAACCTAAGGGATGCGTGATATAGGTCTGCATTTCTTAGGTTTGTTTTAAATAGCGTCGCATCTTCAAGTGATGCATAACTTAAGTCTACATCCCTTAGGTTTGCATACCTTAAGTTTGCATCACTTAGGTTTGCATGACTTAAGTTTGCACCACTTAGATTTACATAATCTAAGTTTGCATTTTTTAAGTTTGCGCGGCTTAGGTCTATATCTTGTGCAATTGCCTCTTCAAGAGTCTTCACAATTGAATTGTCCTCAC
>Ga0114962_10001795_pt1 | contig 18311 bp, 33 predicted proteins | sample C_130820_MF_Meta_FD_87017 | JGI IMG/M metagenome (GOLD analysis project Ga0114962, IMG submission 87017) | Freshwater microbial communities from Lake Croche, Canada to study carbon cycling - C_130820_MF_MetaG | ecosystem: Environmental > Aquatic > Freshwater > Lake | place: Lake Croche, Canada...
CACGGTAAGAAGATTGCTCTAAAGGACGTACTACCTGGCGACGTTATCGTTTACGGTAGCGGAACTGGCGAACAGACAGCCCTAATCGTTGGCTATCACGGTGGCAACAACCTACTTACAATAAGCCATGGTCAGGAATCGGACCCAAGTTACGTTCACGTCAACCAAGACGGACGTAAACCACAGACCTACCTACGCTTCAACACCAATGCCATGACCGCCAGGGGAATCCACACACCACCGGCTAAGTAAAATGAACGCCAATACCTTCAATTTCTGGCTTCAACTAGTAGCTGCAACTGGTTTCATTATTGGAATGATTTGGGGATTTGTACGGTTTGCTCATAACATCCTTGCCAAGTCAGTACTAGAACGACTAGACGACATTCGCAAAGAGACTAAACCAAATGGTGGCAGCAGTCTTCGAGATTCGGTGGACCGCATTGAGAAAAAGCTCGATGCTGTTACGTCTGACTTGGACCGACACCTCGGCTTCCACGACGCACTAGACAAATAATTTTTACCGCATTACCTTTCGCAGTACCAAAATTAAAACAAACAACAACCTGCTATAATTTATAGCACATAACACTTAGGAGACAAAGTGGCTCGCTTACCGATTGCACAAGAAAACACTGGCCTGAACGCAATGTTCGTTCCATCAACGACTTACTACCTTGCACTTTACACAACTGACCCATCAACAACCGGTGCGTCTGGTGAAGTAACTGGTGGATCATACGCACGCCAAGCAATCGCTTTTGGCTCAGCGTCAGCTGGTTCACAGGCTTCAACAAACGCTCAGAACTTTACTGGTATGCCAGTTCTTTCAGGTGGAGCGCCATACTTTGGCTTGTTCACTACATCAACTGGTGGAACATACCTCGGTGGTGGAACGACTACAGGACTTTCAGGCGCTATCTCAGCCGGTTCTACGATTTCGTTCGCTATCGGTGCAGTCACAACATCACTCAGCTAATGGGCGGTGAGCAAGAGTTCTCGGCATCAGCCGTTGGAACTGTTACACCACCTGCCCCTGTGGAGGAAACTCCTACAGAGGCCTAACCCAAAGGCAATCTGATGGACGCATTAAAGAACTTCGCATACTCCAACGTAGCAACAGCACCTTCTCCTGCCACGTCTGGAACTAGTTTGGTCGTCACGGCTGGTCAGGGATCATACTTCCCTGCCACGCCGTTTGACGCAACTATCTGGCCTAGCGGAGTCCAGCCAACAAACACCAACGCAGAAATCGTCAGGGTAACGAATGTCTCCACTGACACCTTCACGATTACCAGAGCGCAGTACGGAACCACAGCTCAGAGTATTGCCGTTGGCTATCAGATTGCCCAGACGGTTGACGCAAACCTTCTTAACCAACTAGCACCGCTTTCGGGCGCTACGTTCACTGGTAACGTCACCGCTCCTGCACACATAGCCTCTGGTCTTACCGGCGCTACGGCTGCTTCTAGGTACGTTGGAGCAACAACTAACGGCGCACCTGTATCGGGAACGTTTGCCGTTGGCGACTTCATCATTGACCAGACCTCAACAATCTGGGTTTGCCTCGTTGCCGGTACTCCTGGTACTTGGTGGCCCCTGATTGAAGCGCACATGGTCAGTCGTTCAGCAACCGCAACAGCAGGGCCAAACGAAGTAACTATCTTTACTGGCTCTACCGCTTCACAGACAATTAGCGTTATTGCTGCACCTGTTGACGGTGCAACGTGGACAATCATTAACCGTTCATCAGTTCCAGTCACCGCAGGGTTCGGCGCAAGCTCAATGCTCCCACTTGGCTCTACGTCAAGCGTAACCTCGCTTGTTGTGCCGGTCAACGGTGCATACTCGTTTATTAACTACGCTGCTGGCCAGTGGTACATGACCGCAAGTAACAACCTTGCAAACGCTGTCGGAACTCTAACAACCGCTTCACCTACCTTCACTGGTACAATTACAGCAACCGGAACCACAATCGTTACGCAAACAACAGGGTCGTTCTCAAACCAAGACGACCAAACAATGACAATCATGGGAGCATGGATCTAAATGGCAACTACACCAGCAGTCTTATACCGAGGCGCAGCCGCCACATCATCAACAACGCTTTACACCGTTCCTGCCTCAACCACAGCAATCGTCACCAACATCCTTGTTACTAACACGGCTGCCACAGCTGCAACCTTCACCATCTCTCTAAACGGTACGGTAATTATTCCGGCTTCTTCTTTGGCTGCTAACTCAACTGCCTTATTTGACATGAAACAAGTCGTGACTACTGGACAACTGATTGCTGGATTTGCTTCTGCGGTTACGGTCAACTTCAGTCTCTCCGGCGTGTTGCTGGTCTAGTCATGGGAGTCAATGTATTCCCTGCTGCAAGCGGTGGAGCTTCATACAGTTCTCAACCACCAGCCTCAGCCTCTAGCGTTTTGCTAGACGGACAGTTGGTAACGGCATCCTCGTACTCAACAAGCGTGACTGGTACTGGCGCACCCTGGCTTCTCTATGCCAACGGTGGTGGAACAACAACTATTACTATTGCTGGTACTGCTTACACCGTTACTGCTGGGTCTACCGTAGGTACTTCTGCATACACAGGTAGCCAGAGCGTAAGCGTTGCTGCTCCTCTTTCCTCTACTGCTCCTGCAACATTTACTGCTAGCACAATGCCATCAATTTCGTATTGGCAAAGCGTTGCTTACGGCAACGGAACTTATGTTGCAGTTGCTCAATCAACAACAGCCGGCGCGTACAGCACCAATGGAACCACTTGGACTGCCTCAACAATGCCAAGTAGTTCTACCTGGTACGGAGTTGGTTACGGCAACGGCTACTTTGTTGCAGTTGCTTCTGCCACAACCGCAGGAGCATACTCAACTAACGGAATCACTTGGACTGCTAGCACTTTGCCTAGTGCTTCTTCCTGGCACGCCGTTGCTTACGGTGGTGGAAAGTATGTTGCGGTTCAAGGTGATGGCACAACCGCCGGAACATACTCAACCAATGGAACTACTTGGACTGCATCCACAATGTCTAGTGCTGATACTTGGTACGGAGTTACTTACGGAAATGGATACTTTGTTGCTGTTGCTTACAACACAACAGCCAGTGCATACTCAACCAATGGAACCACGTGGACTGCCAGTACAATGCCTAGTGCTTCTTTTTGGTGGGCTGTTGCTTACGGGCTTATTGGCTCTACAAATTATTATGTTGCAGTTGCTCAGGGGCCAACAACCGCCGGTGCATACAGCACAAATGGCACATCATGGACTGCTTCTACTATGCCAAGTAGTTCTAACTGGAGAAGCGTCACTTATGGCAACGGCTACTTTGTTGCGGTTGCGAGTGGCACAACAGCCGGTGCATACAGCACAAATGGTACAACTTGGACTGCTTTAACAATGCCAGGAAGTTTTCTTTGGTATGGTGTAACTTATGGCAACGGCTACTTTGTTGCGGTTGCTTTCAATAGAACTGACAACGCTTACTACTCATTCCCACCACTTCCAGTCGCCTACGGTGTCTACAACGGCGCAACGGTTAGGGCGTAATCATGGGTCAGTCAACATTCCCAGTACCAAGCACAGGGTCATCAACCAGCACCGTTCTGCCAGTCAACGCTTCAAGCGTCATCCTCGACGGATCACTAACCTCAGCTTCTACCTACACCACTACAGTTAACGGCAACGGTGGTATTGCGTACCTTACGGCTACGGACAATGCAGCCACGATTACAGTCGGTGGAACTGCATACTCAGTACCGGCTAACACTGTTGTTGCTTCTAAAGCATTTGGCGCAAGTACAAGCGTTACGGTGGCCGCTTCTGGTTATGCGCAAACTGCACCGGCAACATTTACTGCTTCAACAATGTCAAGTGCTGATGGTTGGTCTGCCGTATGTTTTGGAAACGGCAAGTTTGTTGCAGTCGCTCAAAGTAGCACTAGTAGTGCGTACTCAACAGACGGTATCAACTGGACTGCATCAACAATGCCAAATAGTGACATTTGGTGTGGGGTTGCTTACGGGCTTATAGGGGCAACAAACTATTACGTTGCGGTTCAAGCATCAAGTTTAACTGACGGTGCGTACTCAACAAATGGTACAACATGGAACGCCTCAACAATGCCAAGTGCTTCTGCTTGGCGTGGAGTGGCTTTTGGAAACGGTTATTTCGTTGCAGTTCAATCATCTGCCACAACAGCCGGTGCATACAGTACTGACGGTTCAACCTGGACTGCTTCTACTATGCCAAGTTCTACTACTTGGCGTGCAGTCACTTACGGCAACGGTTATTTCGTTGCAGTTGGCAGCACTACAACAGCAGGTGCATACAGCACAAACGGTACAACATGGACTGCTTCAACAATGCCCACTACTTATTGGTTTGGCGTGGGTTATGGTAACGGAACTTTTGTAGCAGTTGTTAACGGTTCTACAACCGGTGCGTACTCTACTAACGGAACTTCATGGACTGCTTCAACAATGCCCAGTTCTTCTGCTTGGAACGGCGTAACTTACGGTAATGGTTATTTTGTCGCCGTTGCCACCACTAGCGCAAATGTTGCTGCGTATTCAACTAACGGAATTACATGGACTGCAAGCACGATGCCTAGTAGTTCTAACTGGCGTGCAGTAACTTACGGTAACGGAAAGTTTGTCGCAGTTCAGGCTTCGGGCACAACCGCCGGTGCGTACTTTGCTCAAACAATAGCAATGCCTGTAAACTTCGGTATCTACGCAGGCCCAACAACAATCAACTAAGGAGAAATAATGGAATACCCAACAGAAATCCCATCAGGGGCAAAGACAGTTACAACACACGAAGGCTGGACTCTCAGTTACTCGGTGGACACAACCGCACCTTTTGCCATCAACGCATGGAACGTCACAAGCCCATACCCAACCAACGAGCCGTTCTGGCATCAGCCACACGACCTCGATGGATCAGACTGGGCAGACGAAGCCACAGCTCAGGCGTTCGCTGACAAGTGGGTTGTCGACAACTTCGTTACACCACCTGCACCAGCAGAGTAATGCTCTGTATTCACTGCAATAAACCAATCGTTGAACTCTCTCAGGGCGAGTGGTTCCACAACGTAGAAGGCTACACACGAACCTGCCCTCAGACTTTCGCAGAACCTACTAACTAAGGAACGCCCATGCTCGGTGGTAACTACATTGGACAGGCTTACCTTGCCCAGGGTTACGCTGGTAGTACCGTTACAAATGCAACCGGAGCATTGTCGGGAAGTTTCTCGGCTAGTGCTTCTGGTTCTGCGTTTCTTCCTGCAACAGGATCACTAACTGGTTCGTTTAGCGCAAGTGCCACAGGTGATGCAAGGCTCTATGCGACTGGCTCATTAACAGGTTCGTTCTCTGGTTCTGCCACCGGCTCGGCGTTTCTGCCAGCAAGCGGAAGTCTTAGCGGTACATTCACGGCCTCGGCTAGTGGTGTCGGCGCTCTCTACGGCAACGGCGCACTCTCAAGTGACTTCTCTGCGTCAGGCGCAGGGTCAGCCTTTGAGCCTGGTACTGGACAACTTGTTGCGACCTTCAACGCTTCGGCAACTGGAACTGCCTTCGAGCCAGCCAACGGTTCGCTCACATCAGACTTCTCGGCTTCGGGAACTGCATCAACATTCATTCCTGGAACCGGCTCGCTATCGGGAGACTTTTCAGGTAGCGCCACAGGCTCCGCAGTACTTTACGGAACCGGCAGTCTGTCAGGTTCATTCTCTGCAAGCGCAACCGCAAGCGTATTCCTACCGGCACAGGGTTCAGGGTCTTACAATTTCTCGGCAAGTGGAACCGGCTCGGCGTTCCTATCTGCCAACGGTGCGCTTAGTTCTGACTTCTTAGCAAGCGGAACTGGAACAGCATTTGAACCAGCAAGCGGTTCACTAACTGCTAGCGGAACCCTTAGCGGTACAGGCTCGGCTGCTTTGTACGGCACAGGCTCGCTCACAACGTCATTCTCAGCCAGCGCAACTGCAACGGCGTTCTTGCCTTCAACAGGTAGCCTCGCCTCGGACTTTAACGGTTCAGCTACAGGTAGCGCTGCGCTGTACGGAAACGGCGCACTCAGCGCAAACTTCAGTTCATCAGCAACTGGAAGCTCGTTCTCAGCAAGTACGGCACAACTTGTTGCCACATTCAACACCAACGGTAACGCAACCTTCGTACCTGCAGCGTTTGGAAACCTCAACGCCACGTTTAACGCCAACGGTGATGCCACTACGTTCATCCCTGCAAGCGCACAACTCAATGCCACCTTTAACGGCAACGGATCAGGTAGTGCTGCTCTGTACGGTATCGCTTCGGTATCAGGCTCGTTTAGCGCCAACGCCACAGCCACCGTATTCTTGCCTTCAACAGGTTCACTCACCGCAACGTTTAACGGTTCAGGTAATGCCACGTCATTTGAGCCAGCCTTTGGTGCGCTAGACACCTCATTCAACGGCTCGGCTACTGGGCAAAACTTCACCCCTGGACAAGGACAACTAAACGCTTCGTTCTCAGGCTCTGCAACGGGCTTGGTCATAGATTTGGCAACGGGTAACCTATCTACCCAGTTTGTCGCTACAGGGGCAGGAACGGCGTTTGAGCCGGCTCTGGGAGCATTACAGGGTGACTTCTCAGCCACAGCGCAGGGAACGGTTATTGACGTTGGAAACGGCTACCTAGTTGCTACCTTCACGGGTAACGCAGTCGGTAAGGTCTACTTTGTCAAGAAGCCAGCCTTCGTTCAGGCAACGATTATCTCGACCAAGGTGTACGGATCAGTCGTTACGCCAACGGTCAATGCAACTGTAGAATACCCAACACTGTACGGCTCCGTACTCTTAGAACCTTCTAGTTAGGAACAACTATGTCAATGATTCCAATCAGCCCCATCGACATCTACGAGGGAAACAACGTAACCTTCTACACCTCTGCCTCACCAAAAGTAGGTTCAGCTGCAGGGGCGTTCTTGACCGTCACCGGCGAGCCAGTAGACCCAGACATTGTTGAGTTCTCCTACATTGTCCAGGGAATGGAACCAAACGTGTTCACCTACACCCAAGGTTCAGGCGACCCAACCAACACCATTATTCGCATTGCAGAGGGCGAATACCAAGCCACCATTCCAACCGACAATCAAGTGGGTCGTTGGATTTGGCGCTGGGCAGGATACCCGACACCGGAAGACACACTAAACACTTACGCAGCAGCAGTCGAGGGCATTATAAATGTTCTAGGAAATGACGTAGACCAGTCTTATTGACCTGATAGCATTCTTTTAACGGAGGGAAGTTAAAAGGAGATAACGTGGTTGATTTATCAGAGTTCTACGAGGATACTAAGAAACCTTGTCTGTTCACTAGAGCAACAAAAGACTTACATGATGACGATAAAGAAAAGTTAACCGCAGCGATTCAGGAAATGAACATTCCTATTTCCTCTATTGAGAAGTGGTTACAACTTCGCAACATCAGGATTTCCAGTCCGACTATTCGTCGTCACCGAAAAGGGGAGTGCGATTGTGGTTGACCTCAACGAGTTTGAGCGCAAGTACCCAAAGCCAGAACACCCTAAAGGCTGGGAGCCATCTCTACAATGGGATGGAACTAAAGGCACTATTACAGCTTCTTTGTCAAACGAGCCTGACGACAGCGTATGGGCTGAACTAATTGCTGACTGGGGACTAGACCCAACGAGGACACAAGTTGTCAACGGATCACTACAGATTCGTGCGTGGGATGTTTCAGACGGCAACGGTGGAAGTCGCCGACACAAATACTACCGAGCGACTATTGCACCACGAGAAGTTCAGCGTGACCAAGCAGACATTGACGCTCTTTGCAAACTTGTAGAGAAGCGCAAGCCATCTAAGCCAGTCAAGACTGGTGGGGATTCTGCATTTGTAGTCTTACTTTCAGACTGGCAAATTGGTAAGGGTTGCGAGGTTCGAGGTGGCACACCGGAAACGGTAGAGCGTATCCATCAAGCCATTGACGAAAGCGTTGCTCGCCTAAAATACCTGATAAAGAACTATAAAGTGGGCGCAATCTACCTAGTTGGATTGGGCGATTTAGTCGAAGGTTGCTCAGGCGACTGGTACGCAATGCAAACTTGGTCTGCTGACTTGAACGACAGAGAGCAAGACAAGCTAGTGCGCCGACTTATCCTAGAAGTCATTGACGCATTTGTTGATTTTGAATTGCCTATTGTCTGTACTGGCATTCCTGGCAATCACGGCGAGAACCGTAAGAACGGTAAAGCCTTTACTGACTGGCTAGACAACAGAGACTACGCAGCTTTTGAGACTGTATCTGAAATCTGCGCCCAGAACCCTGACCGCTACAAACACGTAACATTCCCACTAGAAATGTGCGAGGATGACCTAACCGTTACCTTCGACATCTTTGGAGTGCCTACCGCATTTGCTCATGGACACCAATTTCGTTCAGGCGCTAACGCACAGGCCAAGATGGAGACGTGGCTAAAGGGTCAAGCACTTGGTCGCACCGGCGTTGCTGATGCACAGATTCTATTTGCTGGACACCTTCACCACTTTGTTATCTCAGAGTCCACAGGTCGCACGGTAATCCAATGCCCTGCGATGGATGGTGGGAGCCGATGGTTTCAGTCAACATCTGGTGCTGGCGCTCCTGCTGGAATGGTAACAATCCTCATCGGATCACCATTTCCTAGAGGCTGGTCAGAGCTACTAATAGTGTAGAATAGTCATCTTATGTTCACTCCACTTGATGATTACGTTGCAGTACTTCCAATAGAGCCAGAGAAAGAAACTTCTTTTGGTCTTATAATTCCTGACGTTGCTCAGTCTGCGCCACCAATCGGCACGGTTGTTGCAGCTGGTCCAGGCAAGCCGTCAAGCGATGGCAGTCTGATACCACTTCTAGTATCAGAAGGCGACACCGTTTTATTCCGTGAGAACCCAAACTACCTACGCTTTACTGTTGAAGGTCACAACTGTTTGCTCATGCGTTCCGGCGACCTAATCGCCAAACTGTAATGACACTCCAATACGTCTGCGACATCTGCGGTACTATCGTGGTAATCCATCACGGAGAGATGAGCCGCATTGTGTTTGGGAAAATGCCACAGAAGATTTTAGATGCGAGTAATCACAAATGCACCAAACGAAAGGCAAGCAAATGAACAACATGGACAGAAACATTTGTAGGACAATGACCCCTGCCATTATTGGCGCAATCGTTTCATGGGTCACTATGAAGTGGATGACACTACCTGCTAACGACCTTGCACTATTGACACCAGTAGCGACTACTGCGTACTACACAGCTGTACGTTTCGCAGAAGAGAAGTGGCCTAAAGCTTCATGGCTTCTTGGTTGCTTGCCAGTTAAGGCTGCGACACCAGACGAACCCAAGGCATAATGTCGTCGTTCGTAAAGAGCGACACAAGAACACCGGTTCCTGGCGACATAGTCTTTTCCCACTCAGACGGGTGGATGGCTAAGTGCATACGTTTTGCTGAACGCTTACGCTGGCGCAGAGGTTCTTATTGGAACCACGTTTGCGTTATTAGTCGGGTTGATCCTGACGGTACGGCCTACGTTATCCAAGCACAGCTCAAGGGGGTTGCAGAGGCAAGGCTTGATTCAGTCGGTCACTACGTTGTCTTAGAACCACCAGTAGGGGTAAACCGTAATAAAGTCTTGGCCTTTACCAAGATGCAAGTCGGCTCAAAGTATGGGATTCTTTCAATCCTCAGCGTGGTCTTTGACATCATCAGCCCCGACTGGTTCCCCTCAATGAGAATGCCTAACACTTGGATTTGCTCAGCCGTTACCGGTGAAGCTCTAAGGTACGGAGGATTCCTTATGAACTGGGATGATGTGTACTGTATTACCCCTAGTCAACTGTTTGATTCTCTGGTAGAATAACGAGGCGTATCTATACGCTTTCATTTTTACTTCCCTCAGGTAAATAAGGATTGCCCTGCTGGTCTAATCCACTGGCAGGGCTTTTCTTCTGCTATGCTGTCCTATCGTAGGACTAAATACTTAAGGGGGTAATTATGCAGTGGGGAAATTGCAGTAGATGTTTTTATTACGAGATTGGCGAACGGATCAGCCCTTGGGAGTTCGTATGCACACCTTGTGTCAAAGATGAGGAATGGATACAAGGGATTGCAGCTTTAATTAGAAATTACGAGGAACCGAATGGAACAAACCATAGTCAGTTATGACGGGTTTCTTGCTAACCAAGAAGTTAAGATTCGAGGTGAGCGAGGAACATTTAAGATACGTTCATTCCGTGTGGAAGAGGGCGTGTGCTTGTGGGTTACCGTGATTGGTGGCACGTCAGGACATTCCGCATTCAGGCACTTCTCGTATGACAGACTGATTAAACCTAAGAAGGGAAGGAGGAAGAATGAAGTTAAATGACAAACTGACCGAACTCGGATACATCTTTGACGAAGGTTTGTGGATTGCTGAGTTTAGCGATTACAAAGTTTACGTGAATGAAACCGAAGATGGTTTTCAGATTTGCAAGATGCCTAGTGACCCAGAAGTAGCAACACTAGTGATCCGGTTCAACCGTTTCGACAACAGCATCTTTGCGGTACTAGAAAGTTGGGCTGTTTATGCCTAGTAATCTTCAGCTATTAGTCGACTCAAAACTGGGCTACCCAGTGGACAAGTGGATTGCAGACGCAGTAAAGAATCAAATGACGTATCGACAGATGGTGGAAGCACTTTATGACGAAACTGGTGTTAAAGTAAGTAAGAGTTCATTGCACTTGTGGTGGACTAAATAATCCTGAGGAGGGAAAATGGCAAGACAGATAGACAAGGAATTGACCGACATTATTGACGAGTTCAATGCTCACATGGCAGAGAAGTTTGACAAGATAGATGAGTCAATTAAGAAACTTAAAGCTGCACTTAGTGGCGACAAGGTGGAGGAATAATGGCTGCACGTTTCGATTTAAGTGATTACGTAGATGTTGCAGAACGCATTGAAGAGTTCTACACCAATCATCCCAACGGTCACATCACCACCCAGTTGTTGAACACGGCGCAGTGGACTGGCAAGCAAACTCAATTCATTGTTCAGGCATTCCTGTATGACGAGAAGGGCGTGTTGCTATCAACCGGACTTGCTGAGGAATCACTAGGCGGTCAGGGTGCAAACCAGATGGCAGCTCTTGAGAACGCTGAAACATCAGCAATCGGTAGAGCCACTAGCAATCTTGGCTACCAGACTTCTCGAAGTGGAAAGCGCCAACGTGCAACTCGTCAAGAGATGCAGAAGGTACAACCAATAGAGCCATCACAAGACCAAATAGTTCTTAAGGGAATGCTTGGTGAGAAGTTCAAGGTAGCAAAAGACCGCAAGGCTTTTATTGAGAGCGTTGTGTTCCATGATGTAGATGGCGTGAGTTCTCTTACACCGGAAGAAGTAAAGCTGTGCATAGATGTACTAACTACCCAGAAGGGGGAATAATGAATAATTTAACAATCCTAGGAAACCTAGTTCGACCAGTCGAGCTGAAGTTCCTCAACAATGGATCAGCAGCAGCCCGTCTTTGCGTGGCTGTTTCTCGACCTGGCTACACAACCAAGATGGGCAAGGTCGTAGAGGAAACAACCTCCTACGTCAATGTCTCTTTGATTGGAAGCATTGCTGAGAACGCAGCTAACTCACTAGACAAGGGAACTCGTGTCGTGGTGACCGGTCGTTTAGAACAGCGTACGTGGGATAAGGAAGATGGAACCAAGGGTGAAATCTGGGAACTGAACGCCGAGGCTATTGGTCCCGACCTTCGCTTCGCTACCGCTAATCCTCAAAAGACGGCTATAAGCAAAGCACCAGCACCTGCTCCTGACTACGAGGAAGCCTTCTAGTGCCACCAGTAAAGTTGGCTGAGAACATCAAGGTCATGCTTGACGTGCTGCTTGAAGTTGCTGGAGAGCGTGAGTTCACCGCAGAGATGGCAGAGCAGTTCTGGGGTGGCACTAAGGCTGGGAAGATTAAAGACCTGACCACAACGCAGCTACTCCAGTACGCCTTAACGACCACATGGCTAGAACGTGACGAAGTTGCCTCGGCCTATGATAAATTAGTTGAGCAGATTAAGAGTCAGACTCAACAGCCAAATCGTGCTACTAGAAGGAAAATGTCTAAAGGGGGCATTGCCCTTCCCTAGTAGCTCAGATAGATAAACCCCAGGTGTCTTCCGTCAGATGCCTGGGGTTTTTTTATGTTTGACATTACCCTTGACACAGCGTAGTATTTGTGTAACCGCATAACCCTGAGGAGGGAAGATGATTAAAATGAGTTACCGTCAAGGCCGTAAAATAGTTTGGGGATCAGCTGCAATCGTTGGTCTGTATGTAGATGTAACCGCAACGGGAGGAATTAGCTTTTGGGTAGCCGTTTACGGACTGGGAACAGCAGTCGTTGTAGCAACCCTTTTAGCTTTCATTACCAAGCGATGAACAACTGGCAGGATGAAGCAGCCTGTAAAAACTCACCTACAGACTGGTTCTATCCCGAAGGACCTGAGGTAGTACCTGAGGCCCTTTTCCTTTGCGAGAACTGCCCTGTCAAAGACGAATGCCGTGATTACGGAGTGGTCTACGAGGAATGGGGCATCTGGGGTGGCCTTACAGCCAGTCAAAGGCGAAGGGTGCGTAAAGAGTTTGGAATACTGCTTAGCCAGTCCGTAACGCTACGTAAAGCCCCTTACCACGCAAACTGTGGAACTAACGCTGGCTATCACGGACTAATGAGGTACTACGATTCACACCCCTATGACAAAAAGATTAAGTGCGATTATTGCTTATTAGCTCACAAGGAATACAACCGAGAAGTTATACTTGAAGAGGACAAAATCATCCGCACTAGGGAGCGTGAACGCCGGAAGAAGGCTCGCCAAAAAGCCCGAAGGCTGGAAGCGACAGAATAAACATAAAGAACCCCTGACCTGCGTGGTTGGGGGTTTTTTATTATGCCCTTGACTTCATGTAATTGAAGTGTGCTAGAACCTCTTGTAAAAACGCAAGTCGCCCCAGAGAGAAACACAAACACGATTCTCAAAGTTCCCAACACCCCAGATGCTTTACTCAAACAACGGGAACGGCAGAAGAGAACCGGCCAAGAAACAAGAACCTTAAAAGCCATAGAACCGAGAACCGGCGAGTGGTAGCGTTGGATTATGAAAATGCGAACAGAGGACGAAGAACTACCTCCGCTTGATCCGTACCTTCAGCTGCTAATGAATCTCTGGCGAGGAAACATCTCAGTAAACTCCCAGACAGCAGAACGCAAGATAACCGTTATACCTGCACCTGACCAGTCCCTGACAATCTCAATTCGTAACCACTGGGAATTGTTGGCTCATTACCTACCTGGAGAATGTGACGCTTGTAGAAGTTGGGTTATGACTCGAACCGATGTCTACTGGGGTTCAAATGCACACCTCTGTCCTTCATGCCTAAACTTGGCTATCATTTACTTTGAGATAAACGACAGCTGGCCCGAAGCGAATTGGTACGAAGGAGAATGTTGAAACGCTCTAAACTGAATCCAGTATCAAAGAAGCGCATGACCCTCAATAGAGAGCGTCGCCAATTTGTCAGCGAGGTTCTGAAGTTTCGCCTTATGTGCGAGGCCAGGATTCGTGGCTGCACCATGACCCCGACTGACGTGCATGAGATTCTGACTCGTGGTCGTGGCGGTTCTATTATTGAACCTGAGAACGTCTTGGCGCTTTGCCGGTCTTGTCACCATTTCATCACTATTGAACCGGCTTGGGCAAAACAGAACGGCTTCATTGTCTCGTGGTCGGTGACCCTAGAGGCTGACCTTGCAGCTGCCAAGCGAGCCAGGAACGCATTCGTCTACGGAGCGACAGCACCAGAGGACGACTTTGACATTGGTGTTGAGTGGGATGATTCGATTGACTGGCCTGATGATGACGAGTGATCCGTTATTTGGCAAAGGCACTTGGAAAGACACCGAACTAGAAAAGGATTTTCAAGAGCGTGTCTGTCACCTTGCTCGTCTTTACCACTGGCGTATCTATTCCATTCCCGATTCTCGGCGTGTCTCATTGGCTGGGTATCCCGACCTGACGATGTGGAATGTAGAACAGAAGCGACTTATCTTTGCCGAGTTGAAGCGTGAAAAAGGCAAGGTTTCGGAAAGTCAGAAAGTCGTACTTTCGGAACTTGTACAACTCACTCACTGCGAAGTGTACATTTGGCGACCTTCAGACTGGGATTTGATTATTGAGATTATGAAAGGCAAGCCGTGAATAACAGGGACAGAATAAGCCGAGACGTAGAACGCTCGCTCAAGACACTTAACACCTTGACCCCTGCGCTGGTAGCCGACCTTGTACGTCGAGCCGGTACTCGTGCCATGCCAGACAAGTCGCCAAGCCAAGGACCCAAGGGCAAAGGAACACACTCCGACCCCACCCTTGCAGCCGTGATCCGCAAGATGTCCGGTGAAACCTCAAACGACCCTATTTACGAAGCCGTGCGCACGATCGCTCTAACCCTGAACGACATAGCCACGCTGACCCAGCTCATTGACCAGCAAGTTAGGTTTGTAACCGAGGGTGTGGAACGACAGAAGGAATCCACCATCGTCTACTGCGAAGCGTGTGGTCGAGAGGTTTCAAGAACCCCCAAGGACAGACTCCGTTCGGGATACTGCTCAAAATGTTACGCACGTTGGATTAGACAAGGTCGTCCCTACAGGGCTACCTTTGAAACAATTATTGCCAACGAAGAAAACAAAAACGTGGTAAAATGATAAGGCAGGGCGTAGCGTTCAACTACCCCTGCCGTGACCAACACTAATAAGGAGTGTCAGTATGTCTAAGAATAGCACTTGTATAATAGAAGAATGCAACCGACCACCAAAAGGATTGGGTTGGTGCGGTACTCATTATGAATACAACAGAATAAACGGATTTCCAATTCCCAAGGAAAAACAAAGTCTTGAAGAAAGATTTTTAAGTAAAGTCCAAAAAACTGATACTTGTTGGTTGTGGACTGCTTCACAAGCTCAAACGGGATACGGACAATTTTATTACAATTACAAAAATTATAAAGCACATAGATTTTCGTATGAGTTTTATAAAGGTGCGATTCCCGAAGGTTTGTATATAGATCATTTGTGTCACATTGCTCTATGTGTAAACCCTGAACATCTTGAAGCTGTTACTCCATTAGTAAATGCTCAACGTGGTTATAAAGCGTTAAGAAAATACTGTTTACATGGACACGAGTTCACAGAAGAAAATACTTACATTAGAAAACAAGGTTCAAGAATGTGCAGAACCTGCATTCGTTATCAAGTAAAAATGGCAAAAATAAAAAAACAATTACAAAAACCCTGATAAATAGGGTAAAAAAAATGTCTAAAATACTTGCTTGTCCTAGCGTAGGACATTATAGTTATTACATAAGGCAAACGCCTTAGTACCTGAGGAGGTAAGTATGCAATCAACAACACTCAAGCGTGGACCCGAAGAGCGCAAGGTCACCCTTTACAAGAACGGATCAGCGTTTCTGATTACCTGCGAAGTCCTAACTTCTAACTTCCACAAGGAAGGACACTCAGAAGTTCTTTACACACCAGACACCGAGGCACAAGCCGAGTTCTTGTACGGTGGTGCAGTCCGATTCCTTCAGGGATACCAGTACGAGGTGGTGTCAGAATGCCTCGCATAACCTTGAATGACGATGTGATTTGCATGACTTGTAAAGAGTTTCTTATTCCAAATCCTGACCGCTGCGGTGACATGAATTGCGACTGTCATCAGGCTAAATACGTGCATTTCTCTACAAGTTCAGCCGAATGCGAGCAAAAGTAGTAAACTAGATTAAGCACCTGAGGAGGTAATTATGAACACATTGTTTGACCCAATTCCTGCATACCAGCCTCACAGCGAGACAAGTACGCAAGCCGCACTATCCGTAGTCGGCAAGACAAAGACACTTCGGGAAACCGTCTACGAGGCACTAGCCCAGACCCCGATGACAGACGAGCAAATCGCCGTCCGACTAAACCTTGCACCCAACACCGCCAGACCTCGACGAGTAGAACTTGTTAGAGCTGGACGAATTACTGATGTAGGCAAGGCCCCCACTTCTTCAGGACGAATGGCTGTCCTTTGGGGAGTCGCTCATTCAGAGGAACATCTTGATTAAATACTTAGTCGCATTCATGTTGGCACTACTCGTGATCCAATCGCTTCCGGCAGACGCAAACGTAAAGGCTCCAGTTCCGACAACGATAAAAGTTGTTAAAGTCAGAGACGTACCGCCAGAGCCGGTGATACCGCCAGCAATCATGGCGAAATGGGCGAAGGTCAACATCTGCGAGACAGGTGGCAACTGGCACATGAGGGGGCCTATCTATTCCGGTGGACTTGGAATCCTTGAAGTGAATTGGATGGCGTATGGCGGTTGGAAGTTTGGTGCGGAGTACGCAGCTACACCAGCCGAGCAGGTTTACATTGCAATAAAGATTCAGGCAGCAAACGGTTACGCTGGATACGTGCCAGACCAATACGGCTGTTCCGGCGGCTGGTAGAGAAAACTAAAGGGGAATAAAATGGAAGAACAAACAAGACATTCATTTGGACCTAACGCTGGGTCAAAAGCAAAAGGAAGTGGTCATCCAGTAATGTTTGGTAAACCCAAACCTGCGATGGACTTTGGAAGATTTCCTGAAGGTGGCGGTTATCCACATCGTTTTTTACAATACGCATACGAACTAATGGAACAAGCGGGGGGGGGCGTTGTTATCCCTGAGCAAGTTTTGCATCTATGTTCGGGTTCGGTTTTGACTGGTATTCGAGTTGACATTCGACCTGAAAAAAATCCAGATATTGTTGCTGATTGCCGCAACGTGCCATTGCCAGATGAATCGTTTAATTGGATTCTTGCAGATCCACCATATTCAGAAGAATACGCTAAGAATCTTTACGGTACACAAGATGATTATCCCAAACCAGGAGAGATTGTTAAAGAAGCAATGAGGTTATTAAAGCCTGGTGGAATGCTTGGATTGCTTCACTTTCAAGTTCCCATGATTCGTAAGCCAGCTAAGATTGTAAATGTTTACGGAGTTACTACTGGTTCAGGCTACGCAATAAGAGCATGGACTTTAATCAAAAAGGGGGAGTAATGACAGAGTTTGAGAAAATACTTAAAGAATTACAGGCTATGCATGACAAGAAGCAAGCCGACTACGGAGCCGTTGGTGATCCATTTGCCAACGTAAGAGCCAGCGAGGATTTCGGCATTGACGGCTGGGTTGGTTGCATGACCAGAGCCAACGACAAAATGAAACGCCTTCAAGCTGCAGCACGAGGTCAGAACCTCAAGAACGAAAGCATTGAAGATTCACTGCTCGACCTTGCGACCTACACCGTTATCGCTCTATGCCTCTACCGTGAACAGAATGTCTGCAATCACACCTCGAACTACAAGACCAGGGGTGACGGCAACATTTACTGCGAGTGTGGCGAAAGACTAAACCTAACGCTTGACGAGTTTAACGATTTGATGATTGGCTTCAGGGAAGAGGACTAATGAAGTCATTAGAGCTGTTCGCAGGAACTTGCTCATTCAGTAACGTGGCTCGTGGGGGGGGGTGGCACACATTTACCTCAGACTTCGACGCTCAGTTCAACACCGACTACACAGTAGACATTATGGAGTTTGACACCAGCGTTCTCCCTTGGAAACCAGACTTTATTTGGGCTTCTCCACCTTGCGAGACATTTAGCGTTGCAAGCATTGGACATCACTGGAAGATGATTGACAAAGTAAACACTCCAAAGACTGACGCTTGCCGTGCAGGTATTGAGCGAGTACAGAAAGCAATAGAAATTATTAAAGAACTCAAACCTGCTGCATGGATTATTGAAAACCCACGAGGTATCTTGCGCAAAATGCCATTTATGGCTGAGTTCAGTAGGTACACAGTCACTTATTGCCAGTACGGAGACAACCGGATGAAGCCAACCGACTTGTGGTCTAATCTTCCATTGCTTGAGTTTCTTCCAATGTGCAAGAATGGATCACCGTGCCACGAAGCAGCTCCACGAGGCGCAAAGACAGGTACACAAGGCATTAAAGGATACAGAGACAGGTCAAGAGTTCCAGATGCTCTTTGCTCGTCAATAGTAAAACAGATTGAAAGGGCGACTAGTGCTAACCGTTGAGCAAATAACCAAAGGCATACAAACCGAGATGCGCAAAGTATCCCAAGCCGTAGACGACCTTGCCATTGCCGGTGAC
>Ga0114962_10001799_pt1 | contig 18301 bp, 17 predicted proteins | sample C_130820_MF_Meta_FD_87017 | JGI IMG/M metagenome (GOLD analysis project Ga0114962, IMG submission 87017) | Freshwater microbial communities from Lake Croche, Canada to study carbon cycling - C_130820_MF_MetaG | ecosystem: Environmental > Aquatic > Freshwater > Lake | place: Lake Croche, Canada...
AACCTTAAATAATGCTAGGCTAGATTTTAAAAGAAGTTGTAAAACTATTTTATCGTGGCGACAAGTAGGTGAATTAATGTATAACAATTATTAATTACTATATAGTAATTATTAATTATTAATTATAAATGTTCTAATTAATAGATATCTAATGTTCTAATTAATAGATATCTAATGTTCTAATTAATAGATATCTAATGTTCTAATTAATAGATATCTGATGTTCTAATTAATAGATATCTAATGTTCTAATTAATAGATATCTAATGTTCTGGCAGAAGGATCAACATAATCTTTTATTTCCAAACCATCTTTATCCCATTTAGGTTGCCAATAATGATCTATAATATCTAATCTTGATTCACCAAAAAATTCAATAAATTTCATTTTGTAATAATCTTTTTCTTCCATATTATATGTTTCTTTAATATATTCTTGAATTATTTGGAACCATGATTTATCTAATGAACTAATACCATCACTAAAGGCTTCTTTTTTACGCCATAATACTTGGTCGGGTATTAAATTTTCCCCTTCAAAAGCATTTCTTAACCACCATTTTTCAATCCCTTTATTTTTTGGATCTCTAAGTTCTGAGGGTATATTCCAATAAGAATTAATAAATTCTGGATCTAATAGTGCAACACGTGCTTCTAGCCCCCAACGGGCTATACATCTATCCGCTCTTTTAACATCAAATTGATGCAACTCTTTTACATATTCAACTGCTGTTGGATGGATTAAATTATAATCGGGTGCATACCAATTAAAAAGATATGACGAACAAACTTCATCCGGTCCTTCACCAACAAATAATACTTTAGCTTTGGTATTTTGACTAATATATTTTGAAACTAGATATTGACCTACCGAGGCTCTAATAGTTGTTGTATCCCATGATTCAATAGTATAAATAACTTCATCTATTGCATTTAAGGCTTCTGTAGGAGTAAATAATACTTCTGTATGATTTGATTTAATATGGTCGGCAACCATTTTAGCATATATTAAATCACTGCCGGTAGAACCGTTATCATTAATACTACAACAATATGTATTAATTTGTTTACCTAATAATTTAGTAGATATTGCTGCCACTAAACTAGAATCAACACCACCCGATAATAAAAATGCAAGTGGTTGGTCTGAATCTAATCTCCTATATATTGAATTATAAACTGTTTTTTTAATTTCATCTAAATAACAATATGTCAATTTATTTTTAATATATTCATGAAAACTAGCTTCTGGATATCTATATAATTTACTATTATAAATATATGAAAAATTATATTTATCAACATAAATACAATCATTATTAATAAATGTAAAGTTATGAATTTCACCTGGAGGAAATTCACTAATTTTACCGGTATAAGAAGAACAACCTTTAATTTCAGAACTAAAAATTAATTCTGTATTTATATTATTCTCTACATCAGAAGAATAATATAAAGGTCTAATACCAATCATATCTCTTCCTGCAATTAAATGTTTAATTTTATTATTATTATCAAATTCAAATAATAGAAAAGCATATTCCCCTTTAATTTGAGTTTCAAATAATTTAATAAATTCTATATAATCTAATTTTAAATATAATTCGGGTATTGTCATACAATCACTTTTAGATTTTATATTTAAATTATAAGTTTCAATTAATTCTTTATAATTATAAATTTCACCATTACAAATAAATACAATTGAATTATTATCTTTATGAAAAACATAAGGTTGATTTGAATTAAAACTTAAATCCATAATTGATAATCTATGAAAACCAATTAAAACATTATTATAATTTTGGAAATTACTAAAATCCGGTCCCCTATGTTTTATTTTCATAAAATCATTAAATAATTGATTAAATTTTTCAAGGTCATTGTTATCTAATTTACTATTAATATAAGTCCATATACCACACATAAATAATATATATAATAATTTTTTAAATATTATTTCTAATTTAAATATAATGGAATATAGTTTATGTCCTTATAAATATATATTTGGAAAACCTAGTACAGGAGTACATCAATATAAAATATTAAATATAGCAATAGTTGATGTTGTTTCAACAATATTTGGCGCCTATTTAATATCTAAATTTTTTAAATATGATTTTAAATCAGTATTATTAATTTTATTTTTTCTTGGTATTATTTTTCATAGATTATTTTGTGTACGTACAACAATTGATAAATTGTTATTTCCACAATAAGACTATTAATTTTATTATGAAAATAATTTATTAGCTATAAAATCAAATATATTATTTATTTTATTATTAATTAAATAATCTAATAAAATATTAATTTTGACTAGACTTTTATTTAATATATATATTTTTTCTGCTGTTAATGCAATTTTTAAATTAGCTGTTATTATTTTTTTTAAATCTGATAATAAATATCTATATTTATCTTTATCATTTTTAAAAGCTGTGTCATAAAAATATTTTATTGATAATTTACCATTTAATGTTTTTTCTGTATGTTTATCAATTTGTAAAATACTTACTACTCTAGTTTTACTATCATCCTTATTATAATTTAAAAATTCGGTGGGTTCTATTTGTAATATATTATCAGTATTTATTTTATCTAATAGATTATTTAATTCATTATTAATTTTATATGAATCAAATGCTATTGACATTCCAATATCTATTCTATATATTCTATTTTCAAATTCATCACAATTACATAAATTAATATTTTTAAATTCTATAAATTGGGGACAATGGGCTACAATAATTTTTAAATGATGATTATTATTATATGGTTTAATATTTAAAATATTATCTATAAATATTTTCTTACATTGATTTGAATTTAATGATTTAAAACCACCAATAGTTCTATCCCATACTGGTGATATGTCTTCTAAATTATTTAATGTAGTACTATTAGAAAGACCCAATAATGAGTTTCTTAAATATTCATTATAAATTTCTATTGTTTCTGTTGTATTATTTTCTAATTTATTATTAAATATACGATTAACATTTTCAAAAAATATATCATTTATACCACCATGAACAATAATATATCGATTAATACGTACAATACCATAAATATTTAAAATATTATCATAAATTAATGTTTTTAATTTTGTTAATCTTGTTTCATCTTTAATACCTTTATTACTAACATAACGTAAATCATTATTTAAATTTAATATTTCATGATTCCCTAATACAATAATAATACGCGAACCATAATTCATAGCATCTTTATTTAAATCTAATAATAATTTAAACATTTGATAATCACAATTTTCATCATTAATAGTATTTATACATTTTGGATTTAATGATCTACAAGGTCTACAACGATCAATTATATCACCTGCAATAACAATAAATGAATTAATTTTATTTTTATTCCATCTAACATTATTATTTTCAATAGAATAATATTGACAACCATCTTTTAAAGTAAATAATTTAGTATCATTATTAAAATCTAAATTTTGGTCGTATTTATCAAATTCTACACAACCAGTTAATTCTAAACTTTGTTTTAATGCATAAAAATCACCATGAATATCCCCAATTATATATAATTCATTTGGTAAATCCGTCCAGACACCATTATTTATTTTATTATTTTTAATGGTTTTATCATCTATAATAGCAAAATCTATTTCATTATCAGTTAATTTTCTAATGTTAGTATTTAATATACTAATGTTAGTATTTATTAATTTTCTAATAGCTAGATTAGGATTAAATAATGCATTTCTTAATTTAATATATTTATTTTTATATTTGATGTATTTAAAATAATATTGGTTATGCATTCTATAATTTACATTAGATTTTAATTTTATCTCTAGTAATTATTTTAATATTTAATTCAATGGCTTTTAATACTTTAGTTGATGGATTTTTATTATAATCATTATCTTTAACAATTAATAATTGGGTATTTTTATTAATACTATTAACTATTTTTGAACCTGAATTAATTAAAAATTTTTCTAATTCAGAATCACGAAATCCGCTAATACATATATTTAAATTAGAATATTCATTACTAATTATTTTTTTTTTAGTTTCTTGGTTAATTGTTATTAAATTTTTAATATCATTATAAAATTTAATAAAATCTTCAAAATTATTAACAAATCCAGAACTTATTTTTTCTTCAAATCCATTTAATTCTTTTAATTTATTAATAAATTCTTGTTTAGTCCATTGTTTATAAATAGATAATAAATCTGGATAATTATCTAATATAATTTTAATACGTTCTTCTCCAATACCAGCTCCTAATTTATTAGTCGCTGCCATAAATTTATTTAATTTAAGATTGGAAACAGCTTTTTTAATAGCCATAACCAGATTAGAAGCCGATTTATCTTTAATACCATCAACTTTTATAAAATCATCTTTTGTAGCTTCTAATATTTTTTTAATTGTATCTAAACCAGATTTAACCAGTTTTTCAACTATCTTTTCACCTAATCCTCTAGTATCTAATGATGAAAAAAAATAATAAATATTTTTTATTAATATTTCATTACTTTTTAAATTAGTTGCTATAATATCAACATTTGTTGAATTCCACGACCATTCGCCACCAGGTAATAATATAGTTTTAGCTTTTTTAATAACTTTATTTATAGTTGGTATAACATCACCACTCCTAATTAATATTATTATAGCACCTTTACCTAAATGCTTATCAACTATGTTTCTAGCATTATGTCCGGTAACCCGTGTAATTTCAACTCCTCCAATATGTACTGGTTCTAAAATTAAAACTGGTTTAATTAAACCATCTTTAGAAATATTCCATTCAATATCTATTACTTTAGCTTCGGTCATTTGATCTTCTAAAATATCTTTGAAAGCAAATGCATATTCTGGATTACCTTTAATATTTCTTTCATTCATTTGATTATTAGTTACAATAATTCCATCAACAATAAAATTAGATTCAGTTCTTCTTTTTTTTAAATATTCAGATAATAATTCAAAATTAATTTTAGATACTATTTTATAATGAACCGTATTAAATCCTAATTTTTTAGTTAATTTTAATTGTTCTTCTGGTATTAATAATGGATAAATAACTTCATAAGCTACAAATTTGGTATCTATTGCTAAATTAGGATTTATATTTTTACTATTTACTAATCCAGAAACAGTATTTCTAGCATTTTTCATTATCTTACTCCAATTTTTTTCAAATGTATCTTTTTCTAATATTAATTCTCCTCTTAAAACGAACTTATCCCCTCTTAATTTTATTTCTGGTAAATTTAAATATTTTATTAATGGGGTTATGTCTAAACCTTCAGAAGCGGTTCCCCTAGTATACATATTAATTGTATTATTAATATTATAAACTAGTAATGCAGATATACCATCTAATTTATCAGATAAAACATAATTACCATTATATTTACTTAACCATTTATCTAGATCTTTAGTTCCAGGTTTAATTTTATCCATTGAACCTAACCAATAATCTAAAACTACTTTATTTTTAGATTTAATTTTTGTTCCTATTTCTTTGAGAACTTTTGATTTTGGAAATTTATTTCTTAAAAAATCAATTAGTATATCATAAATATTATCTTCCATTACTGGTGTTTTAGTATTAAAAAATTTATCTGATGCATATTTAATAATTGTTTCTAATTGTTCTTGACTTAATTCAACGGCACTATATGGGTCTTTTATAACTTCATTAATTACTTTTTTTATTTCAGTATTCATTATTATATTATATATTTATAATTATAAATATATTTATTTTTCAAATTTTATTTAAGTCATTTTATTAAAATATTTTCTAATAATTAATAATGTTTAATTTACAAAATATATTATTAATTATTATAATACTTATATTACTAAATAATATAAAAGTTGAATTTAAAGATACTGATAATTTTACTAGTATTAATTTAAATGAAGAAAATAATTTTAGTAATAAATTAAGGATCCCAAAATATGGAAATATTCAATATGAAACCCATAATAATGATAATACTGATAAAATGTATAAATACCAAAATTTTGATATTATTGATTATGAAAAAAAATTAGAATTATCAGAAAATGTTGATACATTAAATAAATATAATGATTTAACTAAATATAATGCAATAATTCCTAAAGTGAATAAAGATATAATTTATACCCCATCCCATAAAAATACATTTAAAAAAACTAATTTACCATCAGAACAAGATATAATTTATGATATTAAATTTAATCAACCATCAGATGCAGATATTTATAATCCAGTAAATTATAATAATATATCATATGCTGATAGAACAATACAATCAGTATATGAAGATATTGTTAATGATGTTAAAAAAAATAGTCCATCAAAAAAATTAAAACAACAATCTGATTATAAAATAAAAGCTGGTGCATTTGGTGAAAATACATTAACTAATTTAGATTGGGAATATGAAGATGATGTGGAAGATATGTCATATGATCCTAAATTATCAAATTTACTAGCTTTATAATATTGTTTGTTTAATAATATGAATAATATTATTCATTATTGCAATATTTGGTATTTGATTATTAAAAGTTTCTATTTGGTTTTTTAATAATTCAATATATATACTGTTTGATATTACTATATTATTATTTTCTGTTTGTAACTCATAATATATTTGTTTATTATCATTAAAAATACTAAGATTTATATTTGTTATATGATTTATCATATTTGCTGGATAATTATAATAATAAATTACATAATCTAAATTTGAATAAATTATATAATTAAAAATTAATAATTCTGTTTTACACCTTTCAATTTCTCCAAATAATTTTATATCTATTATAATATTATTATTATTTTGTAATATATTTTTATAATCTTCTATATTTTGTAATTTATTTTGTAATTTATTAATTTCATAAGCTTGTAATTCTATTATTTTTTGATCCATTATATTTGTTATTTTCATAGTATCATCATACCTATCACATTTTAAATTTAAATTATTAATTAATATGTCATGATCATTAATAATATTTTTTTGTTTAATAATATTATCTGTTTGATTAATAATAATATCTCTTTGTTTAATAATAATATCTCTTTGATTAATAATAGCATCATCATACATATTGCAATTTAAATTTAAATTATTAATAATAACATTTTTTTCTTTAATAATATCATCTCTTTTTTTTAATACTATCATCTTTTCTTTAATAATATCATCTTTTTTTTTAATAATATCATCTTTTTTTTTAATAATATCATCTTTTTTTTTAATAATATCATCTTTTTCTTTAATAATTGAATTATCCTTAATTATAGTATTAATCATCATAATAAGCATATATTTATTGTTATTAAATATAATTTTCATTTTTTTTCAGTAATAGTTATAAAAAAATTGATATATAAATAGATAATTATATATATATATATTAATGGGACGAAAAATAAATATAGGCAATTCTGAAGGAATATTATTAAATGATAATGAAAAAGATATTAAAAATAAAATTATTGATTATTTATATAATACAATAAATTTATCAAAATTAAGATATGGTATGTTAGATAATATACAAAAATTAAAATATCTTCAAACAAGCGAACATTATGTTACACCTAACTATAAGGGTTTAAATTATTTTCTTATTTTTACAACTATTATGAATAAATCATATGCTGTAATAATTAATCGTAAAAAGTTATCATATCATAGAAATCAAGTTGATATGAAAACTGTTTTTATTGTAAAAATTTTTATAAATACTAATGCAAATATTTATTCTGGAACAATATTTGATGGTAAAATAATTCAAAAAGATAATAAAAATTATTTTTTAATTCAAGATGCTTTTTTTGTAGCAGGTAAAGAAATATCAGAAATGGAAATGACACAAAAAAGTAATTATTTAAATGATATAATTAATTTAAATTTTAATGATACCTGTTGTGAAAATTTTAGTTTTAAATTAAATAAATTATATAAATATACAGATTTACCAGAATTAATAAGTACAATTATTCCAACGTGTGGTATTATTTCTAATGGATTAATATTTTATCCACCTAAATCTGGTAACTGTATTATTCATATTGAAAAAAAAATAGAAAAAATAGAAATTCAATCTTCTCAAAATGAAAACATTGAAAATAAATCACATGATCTAATTTATAATTTTGTTAGTTTTTTAGAAGCTAGAACATATTCGTATGAAAGTGAAAAGAAACATAAAACATTTTATATCACTAAAACTGATATACCAGATGTATATAATTTATATAATAATAAAGATGAACCTAAACATAGCATCGCCCATATTCCAAATTTAAAAATTTCTCATTATTGTTCAAAAAATATTGGCACAACACCGGTAAAAGTTGATTGTGTTTATTATTTAAAATTTGATAAATGGATACCACTTAAAATTATTGAATAATATTATATATAATTATATTTTTTTAAATTTTTTAATATACTTAATTTAGTTTTATTAGGATCAATACTAATAAATTTTAATGAAAAAAAAGTTAAAAAAGAATATTCAACTAATGCAAGAAATAATAATATAATAAAACTTTCTAATATTATTTCTTTTAATTCAATTAAATTACTATTCATATTAAGTTTATAATTAATTAAAAGCATACCAATGATAACAGAACCAAATATACTATATATTTTAATAATTTTTGAAATAATTGTTTTATTATTATTATTTATTACTTTATTTATTTCAGTAAAATCTGGAATAGTAATATTATTAATTTTATCATTTATATTTTTATTAACATCAGCGCCAAATATTTTTAATGTTTCTGTAATATTACTAGATAGAAAATCCATTTGATTAACAACAACTTTTTTTTCTATATAAATACCATATGTAAAGAAAAAAATCATAATAAATGTTGTTATTAATAATACGTTAATTAATACCTTATTTAATAAACCATTTTTATTTATTAAACCATTTTTATTAAATATTCTTTCTAAATAATCCATATATAATAAAGTATAGAATTATTTTTTTTATAATTTAATATAATATAATGAGTAAAGAAAATATAATGCCTAAAACATCTGCAGTTACTTTTAATATTTTATTACATGTAACTATTTTATTTACAATATTATCAATGCTATTTAAATATTATATAAGTGGTATTACAACAGATGTTGTAAATCATGAAATTAATAGTATAATAAAAGATGGTATTAAAAATAATGTTTATAATAATTCTCAAAATATTATTAATAATCAATTAAATAATATTATTAATAATCAATTAAATAATAATCCTCTGGTTTCTCAATTAAATAATAATCCTCTGGTTTCTCAATTAAATAATAATCCTCTTATTGATAAATTAAATATTACTTCATCATCAAATAATATTACTGATAATATATTAAATAACTCACAACTTGCTAGTAATTTTTCATATGATTATTATGTTAAATTATTTTCAAAAGAAGATAAAGAAAAAGCTAATATTAATAAATTAGTATTTTATTATTTAAATCTAACAAATATATTATTAGTTATTATTTTAGTAGGTTATTTAATATATTTATATTTAACAAATACCTTAAGTAAATCAACTATAGGACATATAATAATAGAAAACATATTAACATTTATTTGTGTTGGTGGTTTTGAATATTATTTATTTGTTAATGTAATAACAAAATATGTAGCTACACCACCAGAACTATTATATACATCATTTATTAATTCATTAAAAAAAAATAATATAGTTTAATATTATAAAATATAAACTATCACTGTAATATTATCAGACGAACCTCTATTAAATCCATAAGTAGCTAATTCTTTTGCATAATTACCAGTAAAATTTGTAAATTGTAAATCTCTAATAAATTCTACTGCATTTTGATTTGATAATACATCCCATAAACCATCACACGCCATTATAATAAATTTATCTTTACTATCTAGTTTATATTTATAAATATTAGGTAGATGCGTTACATAGGGACAACAATCTAAATCACCAAAAGCACGGGATAACGATAATGTTTTAACCCGCCAATCTGACCCATCATAACTGATTTTACCACCTAACTTTTCAATTCTTTTTTTTTCTTCTGGTACGTTTGGTTTGTGATCCATTGATAATTGTATGGCTTCACCATTCTTTTTACATAATACCGCCCGTGAATCACCAACATTAACTATCCATACAATATCTTTATCATTTGCATCTTTTGTATGGATACCAACACAAGCTGTAGAACCACAATATTCAACGGCACGAGGATGGGTATCTTTTAAATTATTTTGTAACAAGTCATAAACATTATTAGTGTATTTTGTAAATGCTTCATTTTTATTAAATATATTTTTTTCAAATTTAGTTAAAAAATATCCAGGTAAATTACATTTTAAAAATTGAGATACTTTTTTACCACCGTGACCATCAAATACAGCTAAAAAATTTATATTATTTGATGTTGTGTCTATTCCATTTAAATTTAAAACATGTATGTGTTGGTCTTCCTGTGTTAGTCTTTTACCCTGTAAACTATAGGAATAAACTTTCATTAATAATATAAAGAAATTTAATTTACTTTATATTATTAATTTATATTTAATATATCATTAGTTTTATTATATATTTAATGAATAATAATTATAAAATATTATATGATGATAATAACAAACTAATTTATGAAGGCTATTTATTGAATGATAAATATTATGGTTATGGAAAATTATATGATAATAACAAACTAGTTTATGAAGGCTATTTATTGAATAATAAATATCATGGTTATGGAAAATTATATGAAAATGGTAATTTAAAATATGAAGGAGAATTTAAAAATAATAATTCTTATGGTATTGGTAAGTTATATTATGAAAATGGTAATTTAAATTATGAAGGTGAATTTATAAATAATGAATTTAATGGTAATGGAAAATATTATGATATTAATACTAATTTACAATATAATGGTGAACTTAAAAATAATAAACGACACGGTTATGGTACGGTTTATTATAATTATAAAATAGTTTATAAAGGTTATTTTTATAATGATAAATATAATGGTTGTGGTATATATTATGATATTAATGGTAAATTAAAATATAAAGGAGAATTTTATAATAATTATTTTATTTATAACAAAAATAAATCATTTAATATTTTTAGTTACTTTAATACTAAAAAAAAATATAATATTAAATACGAACATTTATTAACATATTATGACGAATTTAATTTATTTTAGAGCGGTGCGTATTTTAAATGCCGGTTTTTAATTTTTATAAATTTTTAATATTCTATGTTTGCTAGATTTTTTACTATTTTTCTTTTTTTTATAAGATTCTTTATTATAAGCATAAGTAAAATAATTTTCATAATGTTCTTTTTTTATATTTTTAATAGATTTTATAAGATTTAATTTTAATTCTTCAAAATTTTTAGATTTATATAACTTTAGATAATGTTTCATTTGACTAAAAAACTGTTCAATTGCATTAAGGCGTGGATGATACGGACATGTATATAATAAAAAATTTCCACTATCTTTTATTATTTTTCTTGTTGATTCTTTTTTATGTATTTGTCCATTATCTAAAATTATTAATTTATTTTTTACATTTTTACAAATTTCTTTAATAAATTCATCAAATCTTTCTGAATTAACTGCACCTTTTTGATATAATTCATAATCAATGCATTTTTTATTGGTTATTCCTACTACTAATGAATATTTTGTAAATACTGCATTATCATCTGTTTTTATTATACATCTTTTTCCTAATTCATCTCTACAATAATTAAAACCTAAAGATGTACTTACTGATGTTTCATCAATTGATATTATATCATCTAAATTAAATTTTTTTATTTCTTTAAAAAATGCTTTTAATTCTGCTTTTTCATCTCTTGGTTCTCCTCTATATGTTTTTGGAAAATGTTCGAAGGTTGCTCTTTTTCTAGTTATATTATTATCTCTTATTAAATCATGAATATATTGTCTTGATATATCTAAATTAGGAAATTTATTTTTTAATAATTCATATAAAACTTTAATATGAATATCATTATTATTTTTTAATGTATCTTTTATAAATTTAATATGTTCTTTTTTAATTTTATATGAACCTAATTTTCTAGATTTTCTTTCTACACTTTTATTTTGTTCATATCTTTCTATCCATCTTTTTAAACTTCTTTCACTACATTCAAAAATTTTGCATACCAATGAATAATTATTAACTTTATAGTAATATTTAATTGCTTTTATCTTTAGATCAGATGATGCTTGTTTAGTTATTGACATATAATTATATATTATTTAATATTATTTATAAAATAAAATAACATATAATTATATATGGTAAAAATATTATTTATAATGTTTCAAGGCGGTGCAACAAATTTAAAACATTGGAATTATTATACTAAAAGTAAATTTTTAGATAGATTAAAAACATTAGGTTATATTTATACTTATCAAGATAAAACAAATAATATTTTTCATTATGAAAAAACAAATATTGAACATATAGATTATGATTCAGATATTGATTTTAATTTATCTTATATAAAACCAAATACACATATTAAAATGATTTATAATGATATATGTTTAAAATATAAGAATATTGAAGAATATAAATTTATTCCAATTGGATGGTCTATGGGTGGTGGGATGGCATTATATTTTTGTCAAAAATATAAACAACAATGTATTCATTGTATATTATTAGTTCCTTTATATATTACACCAACTAATATGTTATTACAATTAAAAAATATTAGTGTAGATAATACAAATATTACCAATAACAAATTACAAAAAATGTTATACAATCTAAAAAAGTGTAATACTGAAGAAAATTTAAAAATAGTAGAAAATACTATTGATTTTATTAGATTTTCATTTTATTCAAAAAACTTAAATTTAAAATTACCAGTTAAAACAACTTCTTTTATAAATATATATAATCCATCTGAATATAAATGGCAAAAAGATAATAATAAAAATAGATTAAATGAAATAAAAATATTGAAAAAAAATAATCCAGAAAATTATATTGCTATTATTTTTGAAAATAAAACTCATATGATATATGATAAAATTCAACCAGCAAAAAAAATTATTAAATATATTGATAATTTAATAAATATCAATCAATAACATATTTTAATTTTAAATATTTTACAAAATAGTTAAAAATATTGATAAAATAATTAGATAAATTTAAATTATATTTAAACATTAATTTATTAAAATATAATAATATGGAAGAACTAACAACTTATAAACAATTATATGAACAAAAATTAAATGAAATTATTGAATTAAATAATAAAATTAATGAATTATCTGAACATTTAAAAAAATACACATCGCATAAAGGTAGTAAAATATATTATCAAAAAAATAAAGATATTATTCTTGAAAAAAATAAAGAATATGTTAGAACATATAAAGATAATTTATCTTCTGAAAAAATTAAAGAATATAATAAACGAGCATATGAAAATAGGAAAAAAAAATTATTAAATCAAAATCTTGAAAATAATATTTAATTTTAAATAAATATTAATTAATATTTATTTAAAGATATAGTAATATATAATATTATAATGATAAATAAGAAAAAACCACCTGATAAAAATCAAGAAGAACAAGTTTATAAAATTATTAAATGTCCTCTTAAATCTGTCCTTAAAGAATATATTAAATTACAACCTATTATTGATGATGTTGTTAAAGACATTAATAAATTTGTTATAATTGGTTATCAATTTATTAGATTATATTTATTAGATAAATTTAACAATAATAAACCATTTCCAACAATTAATAAAAATTTTATATTAGATGTATTAAAAACAATAGCAACAAGTGAAACTAATAGAGGAAAAACTAATAAAGATACTAATATTAAAAATAAAGATAGTAAAGATGATTTGAAATTATTTTATAAAAATGTATTTTCTACTTTAGTTGATGAAAAATTATCATATTCAAATAAAACTCATATTTTAGAACAAACAGCAAAAGAAATGATAACATGTTTAGAAACTAATATATCAACTCATTTTATTAAACATTTATTTAGATATATTAATTGTTTGTTTAAAGACCCAAAATCTAAAGAAATTAAACTTGAAATAGATAAAGAAAAACGAAAATTAATGTATAAAGAATTAAATGAAGAAATTAGAAATCTAAAATCTGATTTAATAAATAATAAAATACTTGATTCAAAAGAAGAATATCATAATTGGATTAATACAAATAAAAAATATTTATATCCTGATAAAATTACTAAATCAATAGCGTATGATGTAAAAATACATCCTGAAAAATATTTAATACATTCATTTTATATTAATTCTAAAATTGAAGGACTTTATAAAAAAACATTTCAAATAATACCACAGAGAAATAATATAGTTCCTAAAAATATAGTATTAAATACATCAGGAATTGCAGATTATATTGGTAATAAATACCCTAAACTTTTTGATTATGCTAAAAGTGAAATTGTTTTACATTGTAAAAAATATCAAAAACATATATGGAGTAAAATATTAAAATTAGAAAAAAGAAGTATATTTAATCATAAAGATTATGTATTTTATAATCAAATAACAACTGATGGATTTAGTTGTAGTTTATTATTTATCTTAAAAAAATATAAGGATAAAGAATATGGTGATAAAATACCTAAAAATCCAGATGAAGAAAATATTATTAAAAATATAAATACTTTAACAAAAGATGAATGTAATAAATATTTAACTGATAAATATAAATTAGTTAGTTTAGATCCAGGAAAAATTAGACCAATTTCAATGATAGATGAAAATAATAATTTCTATAAATATACTGCTTGTAGAAGAAGATTTGAAACATATACAAAGAGATGTAATGAAATAATTAATGAAGAAAAAATAAAACACAAAATTATTGAAAAAGAAACAGAATTATCAAAATTTAATTCAAAAACATTAAAAATAGATGAATATAAAAAATTTATAACAAATAAAAATAAACTTAATAATAATGTTAAAACATTTTACAATAATATTTTATTTAGAAAACTAAATTTTAGAAGATTTACAAGAACTAAACAATCTGAAGAAGTATTACTAAATGAAATTGAAAATAAATTTTTATCAAAAGAAGATAAAAAAAATAACAAAAAATTATTAATATTACACGGTGATTATTCTCGTACAAGTCAAATGAAAGGGACAATATCAACACCTAATATAGGATTTAAAAAATTATTATTAAAAAGATTTGAAATATTTGAAATAAATGAATATAATACAAGTAAATTATATAATAAAACTTTTAAAGAACTAGAAAATGTATCAATAAGAAAAAATAAGCATAAGAAACATTTACATGAAATACTAACTCCAAAAGAGGAAACCGAACGGTGTATTTTTGTAAATCGTGATAAGAATGCTTGTAAAAATATTTTATATCTTGGAAAATATTTTTTAGAACATCAATTAAGACCTAAAGAATTTAGTCCTAAACTAAAAGAAAATAATGTAATAATAAAACAAAGAAAAACAAAACAGAAAAAAGAAATTGTTGTTTAATCAAGGTAGTAGATTAAATAACATCTGATGGGATTAAGTGTATCTACCATTATAATACACTTAAGAAAGCCCATTATTTAGAATTTAGAAACTCTTTAATGAGTAAAGCGATAAATATTTTTTTTGTCATTAAAACCGGCATTTAAAATACGCACCGCTCTAAATATAATAGAAAATATAATAGAAAATATTATATAAAAGAAAAATTTCATATTAAAAATAATGTTTAATATAATATATTTTACTCTAGTTTCTGCATCATTAATAACTATACCTTATTTATTTACTGATTATATAGTTGTTATATTAATAAATATATTAGTTCCTGTAATTAATTATATCTATCAAATTAAAAATGAAAAAGTAATTTTAGAAATAAATAAATTTATAGGCACACCAGATATAAATTTATTTGATAATAAAAATATAGAAGAAAAAATAAATTTATATGGTATTGAATTAGAACAATATACTAATGATATACATGAACGTATGGAACAAATTTATTATGAAACAACTGATTTGGTAAATATTAAAAATTTAAATGATGATGATGTTGATGATGTTGATGATGTTGATGATGAAACAGAAGATGAAGGTACTGATGAATCTGATGAATCTGATGAATCTGATGAAACTAATGAAACTGATGAATCTGAAAAACCAATAATTAATTATAATCAAATTGAAGAAAATGTAATTAATTATATATATGAATGTAAAAATGAAAATATTATTTTAACTGATAACGAATTAGAAAATTATAGAAATAATGTATCTGAATATTTAAATCATATAAATAAAATAAAATATTATGAATTAAATGATGAAACAATAAATGATTATGAACCAAATGACGAAACAATAATTATTGAAGATGTTGATTAATTAATTCTTTACTAATAATTTTATCATATTTATCAAAATATAATTTTTTAAAAAGTTTTACAAAATTATATACATCTTTCTTTTTTTCTTTTAATTTTTCAACCCAATTATCCCTTATATAATCAATTGTTTTATATTTATCACTACTAAAATGCACTATTGATAAATATTGATTCATATTTATTTTTAATAATGAACTATTACGTGCAATATCATATGTAGTACCATTATATTTATAAGGCAGATTATATATAAATTTATTAGCTATTGAAAATAATACTTCATTTGGATAACGACAATTATTTTCAATAACTATTTTGACATTTTTTATAAAAAAATTATATTTAGTTATAGATGGTTTAACAACTATAACCCCACCATTAACATCACTTTCAGTAGAACAATTTAATAGGATTTTTTTAATATCTAATATAGTTTTATAATTATCTTTTATTTTTTTTTTAGCTTCTATTGTTTTATTAGCTAATAATATAGATGGTGTTTTTAAATTAAATATATCATCTATATTTTTTAATATAATTGTATCTGATTCAATTATACAAATTTTTTTATATTGAATTAATTTATACGCAAATAGAAAATTACAGGTTCTTAATGTATTAAAATGTTCGTAATAAGAATTAAAATTTTTGATATTAAAAGTAATATTATTATCATCATAAGGTATAACAAAGTTACAGTATTTATTCATAATTTTTGGATATAATATTGGGGTATCGGTAATTGAGTACATATATACAATATCATATTTAGAATTTTTACGAAGCATTAAACTTAAATAAATTTCTAATTCTAAATATTTTATTGCATTTCCAAAATGAATTATAATAAATGCATAATCAACTGTCATTATATAATACTCATATATTTTATTATTTTATTAATAAATTCTTCAGTAATTGATTCTGGTTTTAATGTTGGATCATAAATAAAATTATATTTAATTATATCATATATTTTAGCATTTATTTTATCTTTAGTTGGTTTTATAATATTATCTATGTTATTATCTATGTTATTATTTATTTCTTTTTTAATTTGGGTTAGAGCTGTTATTTTAGCTTCTGTTGTTATTATATTTTGTTTATTTATTTCTACGTTTTCTTTACATTCACTGAATGCTATTAAACTGTTATTTATGGTAGCTATTCCATTATTTATGGTATCTATATTTTTATTTATTTTAATTATATTATTATTTATGGTATCTATATTTTTATTTATTTCAATTATATTATTATTTATAGTTTTATATTCTGGTATTTTATTTAATATAGTATCTATTTTATCTATTTTATTTATTTCATCTATTATCTTTAGATACGCAGCTTTACCTAATTTATATTTATATACTGTATAATTACCTGTATCATTTTTGATGGTTTCATAATCTAAAAAATCTAATCCGGCCTTAACAAGTTCTATTTTTATTATTCCAGATATGTCTTCAATTATACTAATTAGAGACTTACTATTCACAACAGGAGAATTTTTAGCAATATTGTTAATATTAATAAAATTAACTAAATTATTTAATATTTCGTTTAGGTTATTTTTATAATTCTTTAATTTGTTTTGTTCTGTATTTAATTCTTTTTTTTTTGTATTTAATTCTTCTTTTTTTGTATTTAATTCTTTTTTTTTTTTTTTTATTTTTTTTTTTTTTTTTTTTTTTTTTTTTTTTTTTTTTTTTTTTTTTTTTTTTTTTTTTTTTTTTTTTTTTTTTTTTGTATTTTTTTTTTTTTTTTTTGTATTTAATTCATTTTCTTTTTCTTTTAATTTTTTAAATT
>Ga0114962_10001802_pt1 | contig 18293 bp, 14 predicted proteins | sample C_130820_MF_Meta_FD_87017 | JGI IMG/M metagenome (GOLD analysis project Ga0114962, IMG submission 87017) | Freshwater microbial communities from Lake Croche, Canada to study carbon cycling - C_130820_MF_MetaG | ecosystem: Environmental > Aquatic > Freshwater > Lake | place: Lake Croche, Canada...
ATTAAATAATTGGAGCCGGTTATTCCACCAGCAGGGCCAGATCGACGTACTGGCCACCCGACGACTGGTGGGTATGCACCGCGATCGTATTGGAGCCTTTCTTTTTGTTTTTTAACAATACGGCGACCACCGAGAACAACTGGTAGCTGGTGATGAACTTTTCGCCGCTGAATATCTTCTGGCCATTGACGTACACCTCAGTGTCATCGTCGTAGAAGATGACGAGGGCACCTTTTTTGATATCGCCGCCGGCGTAGTCAAAGGTTTTTCTGAAATAGATATCCCCGCTCGTCCACTTGGTTCGGGTCGTCCACTCCCCGTCGCCACCAAACGGCGCAAGCCCGGTTTTCCAGGTACTATCGTTGAACCCTTCCTGGTTCCAGCCATCGGCAGGCGTCTCGATAGAATAGTGATAGGGCGTGCTCAAAGCACCGTCTTGCAAGGCTCCGACGAGCACTTTCCACGCCGGCTCGGCTACATTCGCGGCCGGCTTACTGGGATCATTGCGCTCGTAAGCGGCTTCCCGCGAGGTGATTTCGTGGAGTTTCTTCAAGTCAAACTTCGGCTTGCGATCATAGTAAAAGAGCCCGTTTTTCTCCTGCTCGATGTCGGTCAGCTGGGTGTAGCAAAAGCCAAACATGTGTGGGTTGTCGAGCATCGCGTCGATGGTTCCCTGGTAGCGCACATAGAATTCGTCGAGCGATTTTGTACTGGCACCGTAGCCCCAGCCGCCGCCGGTGGCCCAGCCAATGCCGCCAATCTCACTGAGCATAAAGGGCACGCCGCGGTCCTTGGTCGGTGACGCCTTGAGCGAGCCGTAGCGTGCGGGGATGGAACGGGGCACCGAAGTGACGGACAAATTGCCCAGCCAGCGCTCGCGGAGGCTGACCGCGTTGCCGTCATAATCATGCATATCGAGGACTTCCGGGTTAGGCATGGTGTGGGTCCAGCCGCTGGTTTCGAGTGCCGGGCGGGTGGGATCGACCGCCTTGGTGACGTTCCACATCATTTGCTGCAAGTCGGCGACGACGTTGCCGTTTGTTTCGTTGAACGCGCACCAGCCGACGATGGAAGGATGGTTGCGATCGCGCAGCAGAATCTCGGTCCACTCGTTGACATAAGCCGAATAGCCCTCAGGCTTGAAATTGAAACCCCAGTTGGGTGACTCGCCCCACACCATGTAGCCGAGCTTGTCAGCCCAATACAAAAATCTCGGCTCAAAGACCTTCTGGTGCAGGCGCGCGCCGTTGTAACCGCAGGCCATGCACATCTCAATATCCTTCTTGAGCGCCTCGTCCGTCGGTGCCGTCCACAGCCCCTCTGGATAGAACCCCTGATCAAGAATGAGCCGCTGGAAAATGGGTTTGCCGTTGACGAGGATGCGCCGGCCGTCGATTGCGACACTCCGCAAGCCGAAATAGCTGCTCAAGGTGTCGAGTTGTTCTTTGCCGCTGTATAGGCTGAGTTTGAGATCATATAGGAACGGGGATCCCGGCGCCCAGAGTTTTTTGGTCTTCAGGTTGATCACCAGCGAGTTCTGCCACGGGCCAGCGGTCGTATCCGAGCCTACCGACTTGTCGTCAAAGAACGCTTCGGCCTTAAGTGACAGATCCTTGTCGGAGCCGTTGATCTTGGCAGTGATGAACACCCGCGAGTTCTCGGGGTCGGGCACCACGGAGATACTCTCCACGAACGACGAGCCCACCGCCTCCAGCCATACCGGCTGCCAAATGCCCGTGGTGCGGGTATAGGTGCAGCCATTGCTCTGATCGGGCGATTGCTTGCCGCTCGGTTGCAGACCAGACCACATATCATCCAAAACTTTCACCACCACTTCGTTGGCCCCATCTTTGAGCAATTTGGTGATCTCAAAACTGAATGCGGAACTTTCACCGACGTGCGTTCCGGCAAGCTCTCCGTTGATATAGACCCAAGTCTTGTAGTCAACGCCGCCAAAATGGATCCGCACCCGCTTGCCCTTCATCGAGGGCAGCAGGTCGAGTGTGCGGCGATACCAGACGTTTTTAAGTTTTTGGGTATTGCCCAACGCGAGACCGGAGAGCTTGCTTTCAGGGCAAAACGGCACCGTGATCTTGGAGTTGAGTGCTGTGCCATGAGTCAAACCGCGAGCCTCGCCGTCAGCCGCCGTATCGATCTCAAACTGCCACTCGCCATTAAGCGTCTGCCAGTTCGCACGGCAAAGGTCAGGCCGTGGATGCTCCGGGCGCGGCACTTCCACTGCTGCGGTTAGCAAACCAGCCTTCATCACCACACCCATCAATACGAGTCCCAAATATCTTCTATTCATTGCAGTCTTGTCTAATTGTTGTTACTAACTAAAATAATTTCGCTCTATGGCAGTCTATGTTCAGTGGGCAGAGCCTAACTCAACATCCGCAAACGTCAGTGCGGCAATGCCGTTGGTGCCCACCAGCAGCCTGTCCTGGTTCCAATTGGTTTCCTTGACGTAGGTGATTTTCTTGGCGGTGGATGGTTGTTTGAGTTTGAGGGTGAGCACATGGCCGGCCAGCGATCCTGAGACAACCATGCCCTTTGCGCCATCCAAGTAGAACTCACTGACGAGCGAATCCTTCCACACCACAGGCTGATCAAACTCAAGTGCGATCGTATCCTTCGCAGCACCCACAAAAGATGCCTGCTTGAGATTGGGCGCAGTGATGGAAACTGCGGGTTTTTTGGCATAGTTATCGCGCTCGATGAGGGGCTGCACCAGTCTAGCGAATTCCGACCAGCCGAGCAGCGGATAATGGCAGGGTCCGCCAGGCTTGATGCCGAGGGTGGACATGCAATCCAAGTTCGAGAACAACTGGGTCAAAGTCCGCTGTTTTTCCCGAATCATGTCACCGCAACCACTGCCGCCACCCATCTCGCACGAGTTTGGCCAAATCTGGAAGATATAGTAATGGCGGATATTGGGAAAATCCTGCTTCCAGGCAGCCGACATTTCCAAGAAATAATCCTGATACGATTTCCAGTCGAAGTCGCCGGTGGGCGAAGCTGCCCCTTGGTTATTCTCTCCCTGATGCCAAAGCACACCCCGGATGCCGTGGCTTAGCTTGGCTTGCTTCACCCGCTGCAACATCCGTCCGTAAATCGTGTTCAGATCATCAGGATTGGCCTCATTGCGCGAATGCTGGTCGATGCGAGTGCCTCCGACCGCGCCATTCACGATGAAGATGGGCAGCTTCTGGCTTTCCACCAGTCGCCTAGCCAGATCCATCCCCCACCAACCCAGCTGGGCTTTCTCGCCTTTCTCAATTCTCCAGACCGGATTGCACCACAGGTTCTGTGGCTCGCCTTTCGGATCGGCGGGCCCGCCATAGCTGCGGATCCACTCACTGGTATCCGGTGGGGCCTTCTCGCCGGTATCGGTCGCCAACGCGTTGGACTGTCCATCTATGAGGTATGCGTCGCCGCAGACCAGGTTGGTTACGGTTTGGAGCAATTGTTCCTGAGCGCCCGCCTTGCAGCCGAATTCGACTTTATATTTGATCAATCCCGGTTTGAGCTTCAGCGACAATGCATAACTCTTGTCCGCAGTGGGTTTCTGAGTTTCGGTTTTGATGAGCTTATCGTCGGCATACAACTTCAAGAAGACCGATTCGGCGGCGCTGCTCAGCGTGCCGTTGTAAAACAGCGTGCCTTCATTCTTGTCGTCACGCCCATAGAACTGACCGTCAACCGGTTTCTCATCCTTGTCGGGCATCCGCTGAACCCAGGCATCTGCGGCAGGCTCCTTGACCCCGAGTTGCACCGTCCGGGTCACCTTATCTCCGCCATTGCTGATACTCACCGTCACAGTCATCTTGCCGCTATTCTGCGCGCGCTTGAGGAGCAATTTGCCCGGCTCAATCTGCTTGATGACGGCCAGGCCCGCGACTTTCCAATCATATTTCAACTCGCCGACATTTTTTGCCTGCATTTCTTTTAAGTTGGAAATCTGTGGCACGATCTCGATGGCAGAGCGGCCATCCCAGGTCGCCGGAGCTTTCAAAGTGAAGACCGGATCGGGGATATCTTCCTTGATAGTGACCGGAATATCCACAGTCTTCACCCCAGTGGCATACACCGCCTTGAGCTTGAGGCTCATCGACTCGTCGCCAGTGACACGGCCCGCATCCAGCGTGTAACTCGGCTTGTCCACCGCCACCATCGTTGCAGTCCCACCCTTGGTTAGAATCCAGTAACTTTTCTGCGCCCCCTCTACCTTGGCTGTCACCGTGGCACGCTTGCCTTCGAGGATGTTCAATTTGTTAGCCGAAGCTGAGAGTTGCGTACCGGGCTGGACCAACGGGCCTACCAGCGTCTGCATGGGTTTTTGGTTTTCATAGGCCATCTTGACCCAATCGGGGCTGCGGGTGACCTTGGAGACGCGCACTTCGTCGATATCTCCGGCGAACTGATAATTGTTATACCAACCGCCGAGATACATGCGGGCTGGGGACTCGATATTGAGAGGCTCACCCGTTCGCGTGGAGACGCCTTCCAGCCGACCATTGATATAAATTCTGGAGTCATCTTTGGTGTAGGTATGGACGACCTGAGTCCATTGCGAGACGACGATCGGGTTCTCGCTCTCGACATCGGCGCAGCAGAAGCCAGAGACCATTTTCATGCGTGGCGGGCTTTGGACCTCCAAGGCGACCTCGCCATCGCGCTGTTCCCTGCCCCAGCCCATCACGCGGGTATTGACCCGCTGGGACTTGAACCAAATTTCGGTGGAGTTAGGGCTGGAACCGGTGGTAAAGGTGGTGATATTTTCGCCGCAATTAATCCCCTTGCCGGGCTCAAAGCGCCGCCCCTTGCCGATCATCCCATCGGTGATGGTGGTGCCGGTATCCTTGGCTTCGAGTGCACCGACCTCGTCTTTCACTGGGTCGCTCATATGAAAGACGCAGAGGTAACCGTTGGACTCATTGAACACGGCGTTGCCCTTGGATTCGCTGAGCGCATCGGCCTTGCCCCACAACATTTTGATCTCCTGGTGGGCATTGCCCTTGATGACCGGGATGCGCAGCCAGATGCTGGCCGTGCCGGCCGCCGCGTCCCATTCCTCAATCTGGTAGGCCAGCGGCGTGCCCGCGGCATCCGCAAACCGGATATCCTCGCCCGCCGCTTTCGCCTGGCTGAAATCAAAGCCATCCTTGCTGAGCCTCACCAAAACCGGAAAGTTCGCTTCCGACGCCGTCGCGGGCAGATTGGCACCCTCCGGGGTCGTTAGAATCCAGATTGAGCCCGCATGCGACCAGCCAACGTACCCGGCTTGGGTGGTTGCCAGCAGGGTCATGAATACCGCTATCCCAGTCGTCAGTTGCTTTATCATTCTTTGTTTTCTTATAAGTTGGCTCGCCACATACTGCGGGGTTTACCGGTTTCTTTCAGATAAATCGGTTCATGCGCCGGAGGCAAGGTGCGGCTGCGGAGGCGTGCGCCCTGGTGGAGCCCCGGCCGCTTGCCACTCATTTGATTTTCCCTGCTAGAACATCTTCCGGCCGGCCCTTGAGCCGCCCCTGTCCCGACGTGTTACTCGTCATCGAGCCATTGGGTCCGTGGCGGATATCCTCCTTCACCATGACCCGCTCCATCAGATCCTTGAAATCGATGCCTGTATCCCCGAATTTGTCCATCCAGGCCTTAGCTTTTACGTGCAGCTCGTCCCGGATCGCCTTGTGCTGCGGCGAATCTATGAGGTTTTTCAACTCCCTCGGATCTGTCTGATGGTCATATAGACAGGCAAACCGCATGCTCTGGCCGAAGATATTCACGTTGGGTGGCAGGTCAAAGGCATAGGTGTAGCGGCGCGTGTAAACCCCCCGCCACTTCCAGGGAAACAAGAACAGCGGCACGCTTTCGACCGCATCGTCCTTCGCCTTGAAAATTGCCTCGGTCAGGTTGCGCCCCTGACAGGTCTCCGGCACTTTCAGGTTGAGCATGCTCAGCAGGGTTGGCATGAGATCCAGCGTGCCAATGAGCAGGTCGCTGACCCGCGGCTTGAGCGCATGCGGCCAGCGGATGAGCAGCGGCACATGCAGCGACTCGATTTCCGGCCGGCCCTTGTTTCCGCGCAAACCGTGCGAGAGTAGCAGATCGCCGTGGTCAGCGGTGAAGACGACAATCGTGTTGTCATCGAGCTTGAGCTCTTGCAGTTTGGCCATCAGCTCGCCGAAGGCCCGATCATTGCCGGTGCACAGGGCCATATAGCCCTGATACATCTTGCGGTTCTGCGGCGTGTCCTCCACGTTGGAACGCAGTGTCAGCTTGGCCGGGTCATAGAGCTTGAGCAAATCCGCCGGGCCGTCATAGCCATATTCCCCGTCCCAGTTGTGCGGCGGATGCCACGACAGGAACAGCGCAAATGGCTTGGCCGCGTTGTCCTCGATAAATTTTTCTGCCAGCCGAGTCTGCACGTAAGGCTCCCAGTCGCCGCAAGGCTGTTTGCGGCCGCTCTCGTCCCAGTAATAGGCGCGCTTGCTATCGAAGAGCTCATTGCAATTATTCGATAGAAACGTCTGATCAAAACCATAGCGGTACGGGCCTGCTGGAATCGGTCGATCGCGGTTGCCGCCGTAGAGGTGCCACTTACCGACGTAGCCGCAGGCATAGCCGGCATCCCGCAGCACCTCACCGAAATAGCGACCTTCGCCCGGAACCATGCAAATATCGTTGCAGAACGCCCCGCTGCGCAGCGGGTGCTGACCCGACAAGAGCATGCCGCGGAACGGCGTACACACCGGCGAGCTGGAAATACATTGATTGAATCGAACGCCCCCCGCCGCCACTTTGTCCATGTTAGGCGTGAGGATGTCCTTGTTGCCAGCACAGCCTAGCATGTCGAACGACTGCTGGTCGCTGAACACAAACACCAGGTTAGGCCGCCGCAAGCCGGTTTTCCCCAACGCTTGAGCCCCCGTCACAGCAGCATGTGCGAGCGCGGAGAATCCCAGCGCCATGATGACCCCTGCCTTGAGGAAAAAATCGCGGCGTTTCACGGGCATGAGGGATACGAGCTGGCTGCGCGATGGAGGGGGCATGGATATTTTTGGGGACGATCGGATTGACTTCGGATGCTGCTGGCGCGTTGAAAAATGAATCTAGCGGCGCAGCGGCATCCTAAGAACACAAAAAACGGGGTACAAACGGGTGACAAACGACGGCCCCCTGTGGGCCGCGGCAGGCCCAAACTGGTCAGCCTCGCGCAGCAAAGCAAGTGGGATCCTCACAAAATACTCTGTCAATTTTTTGCAGCCTGACCGCATTTTTCGGGGGGATCAAGACTGGCGGCCGCGCAGGTACTCGCTGGCACTCATCCGGCGCGCGCCCTCGGGCTGCACCTCAAGCAGGCGCAAGCCACCGTTGCCACAACCGACGAGTAGCTGACCCTCTGCGGCCGCAAACTCTCCCGGCGGCAAGCCACAGTCACAGACCTCGACCGGTGGGAAAATCTTCAGGCGTTTGGGTTGCCCCGCTTCCTGAACCATCGCAAAAGTCCCCGGCCACGGGTCATAAGCACGGATCCGTCGCTCCAGCGCCACAGCATCCAGCGCCCAGTCGATGCGGCCATGCTCGCGCTCCAACTTAGGGGCGTAGGTGGCCAAGGCCGGGGCCTGCGGCGTGCGGGTGGAGGTGCCGGCGGCGAGGCCGCGCAAAGATGCGGCGAGCACATCCGGCGCGAGCTCAGCGAGCCGGTCGTGCACGCTGCCAGCGGTTTCAGCCGCGCCGATCCGGATGGTTTTAGCACAAATCACATCGCCGGCGTCGAGTTGGCGGATCACGTGCATGGCGCTCACCCCGGTGAGAGCGTCGCCGGCGTCAATGGCGGCCTGGATGCACGAGGCACCGCGATGCCGCGGCAACAGTGAGGCATGCAGATTGACGATGGCGCAGCTGGCCAGTGATAAAATGTTAGCCCGGATGATTTGCCCGTATGCCATCACCACAATGACGTCCGGTGCCAGCGCCGCCAGCTCAGTCGCTAAATCCCCAATAACCGCCGGTTGCCACACCGCCACCCCAGCTTTGAGAGCCTCCAGCTTGAGCGTGGGAGGCTGCAGCGTCTGATGCCGGCCGACCGGTTTGTCAGGTTGGGTCACCAAGGCCAGCGGCCGCGGCCCTCGCTCCAACAAGTGGCGGAAAGTTGGCAAGGCGATGTCGCCGGTGGCGATAAAAACCAAGCGCATGGAGGTGGCGGCGTTCATGGTCAAGCACTCGGAAAGGAGAAAAACACCAGCGCTGGCGCCACCAAAGCCAGGTCCGCGAGTACCCGCAACGCTTCCAAGGAAAACCTCGACCGCATCCGGTTGAGCACGTGCAACAGCGCGGCACCCGTTAGCACAGCATAAAAAAATGGCCGTGAATTGTGCTGTTCGGCCTGCAACGCGAAAAACAACGAGGCACCGGCGAGCAACGCCAATGGCAGGGTCAGCGACAGCTCATCGGTGGCTTGCACCTCTGGATCGGGATTGCGGCTGGCGTGTTCCCACAGGTCGATTGCGGAAATATTCAAAATGCACAGCACCGCAAACGCATGAAACTCGCGCGACAGCAACAAATCGCGGATTCCACGGTCATACAAATAAACATGCGCCACCAAGGCGGTACCGAAGGCAAAGGCCACCCCCGCTACAATATTTTTGGCGTAGGGAATATCATTGACCGCAGGCGCCATGAAGGTGGCAAAGGCAAAAAAAACCGCGACCAGAAGGCCCTCGACAATCAGATAGGAAAAAATTGCCATCGGGCTGAGCATCAACATTGTTACCAGCGCGGTGATAGCAGCGAAAATCGCCGCGCCCACAAACGTGCGCGCATGTTTGTGGTGAAAGTAATGCCGCGCCTTGCAGCGCGGCGAATCGCCATGCAAAGTGGCGTCCAACAACCTATCAGCCACATACAACACCCACACCCCCAGCCCTAGCAGTACGTAACCATGCACCGGGTGGTAGCTCACCCCCCAGGTCCTGGCAAACAGGCACAGCCACACCACCGCCACCAGCGGAGCATCAAGACTGAGCAGGTTGGGCAGCAGCCACCACGGCTTGCGGGATTCGGACGTCACGCCACAGACCATTCCCGACAACGCTGCCTAAGGCAAGCGTACACTGGTTTTTAACCCTAAAAGGGAAAATGAAAAGGGTTGCAGTGCCGTTTTTTCACCACCGATTACACGGATTGGAGAGGATTAAACGGAAAAGACGACCTTGATCTATCAAGATTAAAACCACCCCCAAGAGGTGAGTGCCATAAAATTCATAATTCATTCATCATCCGTGCATTCCGTGTAATCCGTGGTTTCTATCGTCCTATCTAGGTTAGCCACCGCCAAGAGCCTCAAACCATGATGGCCGCGGCCACCTCGCGTGCCACAGGCTCTCCGGCCAACCGACGCAGCAGCGCCAAACCGAAGTCCACGGCGCTGCCCGCAGCGCGCGAAGTCAGGATCAAGCCATCCTCGACCACCCGTTCATCGAGCACCCCGGGTAATTCGCCGTGCACGCTGAAGTGGGCGGTGAAGCGGTGGTTTTGCAACAAGCCGGCGGCCTGTAGAATCAAGGGTGCGGCACAGATGGCCGCGACGGGTTTGCCTGCGGTATAAAACTCCTGCGCCAGCGACGCCGCGCGGCCGTCTGCGAGTAACTCGACCACCCCGGGACCTCCCGGCAGATAGAGCATATCAAAGGTTTGCGGCTCGAGCTCCTCAAAATCCGCGTCGGGCTCCACCCGCAAGCCCCCACGCCCTTCCACCACCCCACCATGCAGCGATGCGATGACCACCTCGAGCCCACCCCGCCGCATCAAATTCACCGGCGTGACGACTTCGGTTTCCTCAAACCCATCCACTAAGAGACATAAGACACGTTTTGACATAGCAGGGAGCCTAGCACATTGCGCCCGCTGCGCAAGCCCTCAGCGGCACTCCTCAGCGCAAGCCCACGGCCTGCCGCACTCGCGCCAGCACCTTGGCCGCTTCGTCGCGTGCCCGCAGTGCGCCCTGGGTGAGCACCGCATCGACGTAGCCAGGGTCGGCGATGATTTCCGCTCGCCGCTCCCGCATCGCTGCGAAGAAATCCCAGTACGCATCGGCCAACCGCTGCTTGAACGCCCCATATCCCACCCCGCCGCTCTCGTGCTCAGCCACCATCTGCGCATAGTCCGCCGGACTCGCAAACAATTTGTATAACGCCAGAATCGTCGAGCCCGCCGTCGCTTTCACGCCCTCCACCGGGGTCGAGTCGGTGACGATTTTCATGAGAAGTTTTTTCAAGGGTTTTTCCTCGCCGAAAATTGGCAGCGTATTGTGGTAGCTTTTGCTCATTTTCTGGCCATCGAGACCGATGACTACAGCAGTGTCCTCGCGGATGATCGGCTCGGGCAGCAGCACGGTGCCCTCGCCATACGCCTCGTTGAGCTTGACGGCGATGTCGCGGGTCACTTCCAAGTGCTGTTTCTGATCCTTACCCACCGGCACCTGGTTGGAATCGTAAAGCAAAATATCCGCCGCCATGAGCACCGGATAGGCAAATAGCCCGTGGGTCGCGGCAATCCCCTTGGTCACCTTGTCCTTGTAAGAATGGCATTTTTCTAACAAACTAACCGGACACACGGTGGAAAGAATCCATGCCAGTTCATTGACTTCGGGCACCGCGCTTTGGCGGAAAAAAACTGCCCGCGCAGGGTCCAGCCCGCAGGCCAAGAAATCCGCCGCCAACTCCCGCACATTCTCACGCAACGCGGCCGGATCGCGCAGGGAGGTCATTGCATGATAATCGGCGATAAAATAAAACGCCTCGCCCGCATCCTGCAGCCGCACCGCAGGCTCCATCGCCCCGAAATAATTGCCGATGTGAAGTTTGCCGCTAGGTTGTAAACCGGTGAGAATCCGCATGCGCCGCAGCATGCCCAGCACCTCCCTGCCGTCAAGCCCGGATGTGGCTAGAACAAGTCCTTAGCGTATGCCCAAGGCGGGCTTGCGCGTCAAGTTGAGGGATTTTGGGGATGGTTAGTGACGAATTTTACCACTGAGGCACTGATACCACTGCAAGCACTGAAATATTTATAAATTTCTTCTCAGTGCCATCAGTGGTAATCAGTGTTTCAGTGGTTTCTTAGCCACAATTCACCGGATCCCGGTGGTTTCTCGGCTCGATTCGCCTTAGCTTGATGCGCATGCCATGGCGGCATCACGACGACTTGCGCAGGTGCACTGGCAGAATGTTCAATTGCTCGCGATATTTGGCGACTGTGCGGCGGGCAATTTTGATCCCCTGGGCGGCGAGTTGTTTGGTGATGGCGGCGTCGGTGAGAGGTTTGACTGGGCTTTCGCGGGTGACGAGTTGTTGAATCGCTTGCCGCACCCCGGTATTGGAGACTTCTTCGCCATCGCCGGTGTGGTAGCCGACAGCAAAAAATCCCCGCATCTCCATGAGCCCATGCGGGGTGAGCAGGTACTTGCCGGCCACCGCACGGGAAATGGTGGCATTGTGCATGTTGAGTTCTTCGGCAATACTCATCATAGTCAGCGGGCGCAGGTGCCGCGGTCCTTTTTCCAGAAACGGGCCTTGGTACTCAATGATTTTGTGGGCGATGGCGAGGATGGTTTCCTGGCGCAGGGAAATGGCGCGGATCAGGCTCCTGCCGTCGCTGATATGATCACGCAAAAATTGCCGGGTCTTGCCATCCACGCCACTGCTGCCAACCATGTCCTTGTAAAAATCATTGAGCCGCAAGTTAGGCAAATGCTCGTTGGTGAGTTGCGCCAGCCAACGACCGTTGGCCTCGCGCTCAATGACCACGTCGGGCAGAATGTGCGGGCTGTTAGTTGGTTCAAACTCGCCAGCTGGATTGAGCGAAAGGTGACCGATGCTGGCGGCCGCCTCAGCAACGCGTTCCTCACTGGTGCCCAAGGCGCGGGCGATTGCCGAGTAATGCTTGCGGGCCAAGGCCTCGAGGTGCTCGCTCACGATCTTGTATTCAAGACTGTGTTTGTGCCCGCTGTGCTCAAGTTGCAGCCGCAGCGAGTCGATGATTCCGGCAGCACCCACCCCGGGCGGGTGAAACGACTGGACCAGCGCAAGGGCGGCGTCTAATGGCCTTGCCGACAATCCAAGGCGGTTGCCGAGTTCCTTGATCGGCAGGTCGAGAAACCCGCGAGCGTCGAGGTTTCCCAGAATCGCTTGGGCGGCTTGGTGCACGGCGGGTTCGACCATCGACTGGTCGAGTTGTTGCTGCAAGTGCTGCTGCAGGGTTTCCGGGGCAACAATCGAATCGTAAAAATGTTGTCGGCGCTCCTCGTCATCCACACTCCAGGGGCTGGTTTGACCGTTGATGATGGCATAGTCCCGCCAATCATCGTCGGTCTCATTGAGATGCTCCAAGGAATCCGCCGTGTCCGGATCGGCTGCCTCAGCCTCCAGCGACAACGACTCGCTGTATTCCTCCAGCACCGGATTGGTTTCAAGCGCCTGGCGTACGATCTGCGAGAGCTCCAAAGTGCCAACCTGCAAAATCTCCAGACTCTTGCGCATCTGCGGCGCTAAGGTCTGCTGCTGAGAAAAGGATTGTTGAAGCGAGGCTTGGGACATGGCGGCAATCGGCTTACCCCAGCCATTAAAGCAAATTCCGTCAGGAATGAAAGCAAATTACATGCCAAACATAACGTTTTTTTACAGCATGTTCACTTCACCAAGCTGACACTGTCGTCACTTGGCCCAAGGAGCCCCCCATATTCGCGTGGGGCTAGCAAAAGAGCGGCACATGAATGAGTGCCTAAGACAGGGTTCATTGGCCCTGCTTCCACAAGACGACAGCGAGGTCGGCGCTCCCTACCATGCCGCGACGAGGCCTAGTGAGTTGGGAGGATGAATCGTGGCAAAGAAACCACTTAGGAGAAGACGCAAGAGGCAAGACTGAAAGACACAATACAAGATTAAAGAGCGCTGCGCTTCTTCATCTGCTCTTTTCTCGTGTCTTACGTCTTGCTGTCTTGCGTCTTCTTATAGCAATCAGACGTGTTCGAGCACCTTTTCGATCTTGCGGATCGTGGCTGCCGAATGCTTGCCGTTGACCCGCTTGGCGCCTTCTAGAATGGCGTTCAAAGCAGTCAAAGCGCCCTCGGCGGCAGCAAACGACTCTTTCTCACCGCCGTACTTCTTGTCAGAGAAATACTTGGTAAATACTGCGCCGGCGCGGCTGATGGACAGGCGCCAGCCTTGAAAGGCTGCAGTCTCGTAAGTGAAGCGGGTTAGATTCTTGATGGACTTCATGGTGTGCTTAATTTTGATTTTAAAAATCGGTGTCGGGTGTTATCTACCAGTTATTTGGCGAATTTCAAGCGCCTTTTGCAATATTTGAGCCCTACCGGAAAAAACTACCCGCAAGACTTACTCCTGACTGAGCCCAAACCGCAAGAACTTGACCTAACGGCGACATCAATGGCCTTGCAAGGTCCAGTGGCCACCTGGCCCGCCAAACAAGAGAGGCCGCGCCATTGCGCGACCTCTGATGTTTTCACAATCCCTTATGAAATAGGGGGATTGCTCCCCTCGACACGGGAATAATGCGTAAAATCCGCTAGCCTGTCATGTCCCTAAGAATTAGGACATGACGCGATGAACCTCTCCAGCAAAGGGCGTAGGATTTCCACGGTGGCCGTCGGCCACAGCGCCTGCGGAGTCATGATCGAGCCATCCAGCGCGCGGTGCTCGGGCCAGTCAGCCACCGCAGGAATCCGCGCAATGGCTGCTGCCAGAATCCGTTTGGCGGCGGCCACGTTGGCATGCAGGTGCCCGATGACAGCCCCGGCGCTGACCGGATCCTCCTCGCTTTTCCAACAATCGTAATCGGTAATCATGGCTAGGGTGGCGAGGGCGATTTCCGCCTCCCGCGCCAGTTTGGCTTCCGGCAAATTGGTCATGCCGATCACGTCGAAGCCGAGCTGGCGGTTGACCTGGCTTTCCGCGCGGGTGGAAAACGCCGGACCGTCGATGTGGACGTAGGTACCGCCGTCGTGGCAGGTGAGGCCGGCGGCGACGCTGCAGTCGCGCAAAATTGCGCGCAAGCCGGCGCTCACCGGATCGGCAAATCCCACATGGCCGACGATGCCCTGCCCGAAAAACGTGTGTCGCTCGCGGCCGCTGCTGCGGTCGAAGTACTGGTCCGGCAACACCACGTCGCGCGGCCGGTATTCCTCGCGCAAACTGCCCACCGCCGTGACGCAGATCAGCCAGCGCACGTTTACACTGCGCAGTGCCCACAGGTTCGCCCGGTGGTTGATTTCGCCCGGCAGCAGGCGGTGGCCGCGCCCGTGCCGCGGCAAAAACCACACCTGCCGCCCACCCAGCCGACCCCCCACCAGCGCGTCGGAGGGCTCGCCAAAGGGCGTGTCCACCACCCGCTCCGCGGATTTTTCAAAGCCTTCCAACTCGTAAAGCCCGCTGCCGCCGATGACGCCGATTGCCGATTCCATGCGCCTTTGTAAGCAGCCCGCCCGCCATCCCGCAAGGCAATTAGCTCAAGAGTGGGTCAGAGAAATCCCCCCCCCGACTAACTTGGCCCAGCTGCGGACCGTTATGGAGCGACGACTTTAGTGTCGTCGTGCGTAAGGACCGGCCATGAAACAGAACCTTCGGCACGTACCCATGGGCCACCCTTCCGCTACCACCACAAGAATGTGGTGGCTCCTTAGCCCGAGTTGCTCCAGGTGCCACACCCGCCTGACGACTCCGTGACGCGGCGAAATCCGCTGAAACAATTTGAAAATGCTAACGTATGGCGCTTGCGGGCGAGGCGGCAGCCAACTTAACCTTGTGTTAAGAGTCCAAGCGCCTGATGGCCCTCGCATGACGCGACGATGGGCGATGCGGGCGTGTGCAAATTGCGACCGGTATCCGAAAAACACCTCGACCAAGGCGCTGAACCAAGCGGTCAAGCGCAACGCCGCCCGTTTCCCTGCGGATTTCATGTTCCAGCTTTCCGCCATTGAGAAACAGGAGGTGGTCACAAATTGTGACCACCTCGTATTGGGGGACAGAGAAACAGTCCCACAGAGAATCAATCTCAAAAATTCCGACCTCTAAGGCATTGTATTCCAATGCAGACAATCCAGAAATTCACAAGCAGAACCACGGTAGTGCGGTGATGTGCTCATGCAGTTGCAGCGGGCGCGGACACCGACAGATGATATAGCCATGGGTCGCCTCTGGCTTTTTTTCCTGGAGGAATGCCAGCAGATGCCGCGCATCGTTCAGCGTCGGATTCTCTGTCCACTTCACTTCAATCGGCGTCAAGCTGCCGGCTTGCTCGATGATGAAGTCCACTTCCGCGCCGTCGCGCGAGCGCTGGTGGTACAACTTCCCCGCGCCAAGATATTGCAGACGCTGCCATAACTCGATGCCTACCCACTGCTCGAAAACCGGGCCGGGATTCGCCTGCACTAGATCCGGCGACGGATTCAAGCCTGCCGCGGCGTGCCGCACACCCAAGTCAAAAAACAGGAACTTCGGCGTCGAGAGCAGGTTTTTGCGCGGACTTTTGGCGTAAGCCGGCACCCGGATGCCCACGAACATGTCTTCCAGAAGTTGATAGTAATTTTTCACCGTTGGCTGCGAGATGCCAGTTTCCTGAGAAATGTTCGCATAGTTGATCATTCTCCCCGACTCTGCAGCGGCCAGTTGCAGGAAGCGCACGAAGGCCCCCCAATCCTTCACCAGCGCCTCGCGCCGGATTTCCTCCTCCAGATACACAAACGCATAGGCCTTGAGTAACCCTGGCCGGTCCAGCGGGTCCGCCGTCACAATCCCCGGCAACCCGCCATACGCCAGGCGCGTCAATAAATCCCATCCGGGAAACGGGTGCTTTGCGGATATTACGCCGCTCCACGGGAATGGCAATGGTGACATCGCGTGCGGGGTTCTGGGCGCTTGCGCCGGATGTTCGGCCAGTGTCAATGGATACAGGTGATGCACTAGGCAGCGCCCCGGTAGCAGGTTGGCACCGGTCAGGCGCAGCTTCCTCGCCGAACTCCCACACAGCACAAAGCGCCAACGCGTCTTGTCGGCATCGTAAAGCACTTGCACCGCATCGAAAATCGAAGGCACCGCTTGCGCCTCGTCCACAAACACCCACTGCCCTGCCGGATCCCGCGGCAAACTGCGGCAGACTTGCGCAAATTCCCCCGGGTTGGCCAAGTGCCGGGTGCGTTGTTGCGGGTCCGCCAGATTGAAACGCAGGCATTCCTCTGGAATCAATTGCCCAAGCAACGTCGATTTACCCGTCTGCCGCGCTCCAAACAGGAGCTGGACATAAGGCCGGGCCAGCTTGTTGCGCAGTTCATTGGCAATCCATCGGTCATACATATGGTTTAGATAAATCGCTCATATCCAATGTCAACTTTATTATTATCGCCAATTGTCGAGACAGAGGGTCAGATAAATAGTCAAATTCCGCTTGCTTGCGACCGCGCCGGCAAGAGGTCCGACCGGGGCCATGATGATTGCGAAGGCTTGCAACGGCGACCACTGCCTTGCGCCTGGGCGAAATGCCTTGCCAAGCCCCCGCCCATGGCTACCAATTGCCTCACGCAAGCCTGACACTGTGTTCGCCCGCCCTTTGCCATTCATCCGTGCGCGGAGGGTGGCACATGATAGCAGATGAGCCCGGCCCACGGCAGGCCCGGCGCTCACCCTGCTTGGTCTTGCGTGCGATGCAACGCCGGCTCTTAGTGGCGGCCACGTTCCTTGCGCCTGTAGCTCAGTTGGATAGAGCTCCCGCCTTCTAAGCGGGTGGTCACTGGTTCGAGTCCAGTCAGGCGCGCCCTACTCCCATATGGAACGGGGCGCTTTTCCTGGCGGATTTATAAAGGGGTACTGCCATTTGTGTGCCTTTATCGGGGGGGGGCTGAGTGTTTAGCCCGCCCTTGCCACCACCGGCCCGTGACGCTCCAGCGGCGGTGCACACCTTAAGCGTGCCCCGTCTCAATCTGAGGACCAAGCGGTGGCGCTCCCGTATAAAGCTGTTGAAAGAGCAGTGCGCCTTTCGCGTTTTGGACGGATTTCATGAATTCGCTGATGCGTCGGGTTTCTTCCGCAGCGGTAAGAACGCAAGAATGACTTCCCGACGCGCCCTGACTTTTCGCCCGTCACGGACAATCAAGCCCATTTCGACTAGCGCGTTCAGATCGCGCTGCAATGTCTTCGCTGTCTTGCCCGCGTAGGCCTTCGCCAGTCGCGGCGTCAGCTCCGCGACTTTTCCCACCTCGACCCATTCGTCGCCGTCTCCAAGATCCAGCGCCACATGCCGCTGCCTTGTGTCGGTCGGACTGTTCCGGCTCTGAAATCGCTCATGCACAAAATTCCGCCACACCACATCCCATTGCTGCTCCCAGATTTTCTCAAGCTGTTCCCGCAACCCGTCCACCAAGCCCCTCACCGCGTAACCGATGAACGGCACGATGTCCCCGCCCGATTTGCTCGCGCAATCAAGCTGCTGGTAATACTCGGCCCGCGTCTGATTGTAGTGATTGCTGAACAGATGGGCCGCCGGTGACGGCACGCCCGCCGACAGCAGGATGTGAAATTCTAGCAACCTCGCCGTGCGGCCGTTGCCGTCGCCGAACGGGTGAATCCACGCAAGATACAAATGTGCCATCACCGAGCGCAAAATCGCATACACGGTGGACGCGCCGGGGCCCAGGCTTTCCGCTGCCTGGAAGTCCGGGCTATTGAGCCACCCACACAGCCTGTCTATCAGATACGGACAATCCTCCGCTGGCGCACCCCGATAGACATTGCCGAAGATCACCGAATGCGTCCGCAACTCGCCGGGCCTCACGTCGTCCTTCACGGGCAGTTGGTCCAAGACCTGTCGGTTGTAGGCACGACAGAGATCCGCCGACAAGGCCGGCAACGTGCCCGCCGCCACTTGGTTGCTGATGCCGTTGCACGCAGCAATGATGTTCTCCACCTCCTGCTTCAGGTATTGCTTGGATGGCGGTACGACCAGCCTGCCTTCCACTGCCTTCAACACCTCCTCTTCCGAAAGCGTGTTGCCCTCGATGGCCGTCGTTGCCGCCGCACCCTTGGCCAAATACAACTGATGCAACGCCTGCGCCGTAGCCGGGCGCAGCGGAACGCGCGAAATGTGCTCGCATTTCGACGCCGCCTCGCCCAGCGCCAGCCACAGCGCCGCCCCAGCCTTACCGAGGTCGCAGCCAAAGGAAATCCACGCGTGTGTCCGTTCAAATGTCCGCATTAATGTCCAGTTAGTTCTTCCGTCTCAGG
>Ga0114962_10001804_pt1 | contig 18283 bp, 13 predicted proteins | sample C_130820_MF_Meta_FD_87017 | JGI IMG/M metagenome (GOLD analysis project Ga0114962, IMG submission 87017) | Freshwater microbial communities from Lake Croche, Canada to study carbon cycling - C_130820_MF_MetaG | ecosystem: Environmental > Aquatic > Freshwater > Lake | place: Lake Croche, Canada...
AGGCCCTCGAAGGCAGCGGGGAAGAAGAGAGAAAATGTGACGTGAGAAGTCCGATGCCTGAGCGGAGTCGAAGGCGGAGGGCGAAAAAATAAAAAGAGATAAAATATTACATTACTAATTCCTCCGCCTTCGACTCCGCTCAGGCATCGGAACTGAGATCAGGAATCAGAAAACTAAAAGAGATAAAAATCACCCTACCAACCGCCTCAAGCACCGAGGGTGACAAAATCACCCCAAGCCAATAACTGAAACCGACAAAAAATCGAAGAAAATAATAAAAAATCAACGTTCCAACCGGTGCCTGAGGCCCTCGAAGGCAGTGGGGAATAAGAGAGAAAATGGGAAGAGAGAAACTTAGTGCCTTTGTGTTAACTTAGTGCCCTTTGTGTTAAAACATTGAACCACAAAGGACACAAGAACCAAGTACTTGATAATTTTTCACCTAATCATATCATCAGCATTGACTACGGAAAGAAGTAGGTAAATTTGTTATTCAAAAAACCCACTAATAAAATGAATCAATCCTTCCTATTATTCTCTAAGAATAAAATAAATGTAGCTCAAAATTTGTTTCCCGATTGGGAAATTGTGACCTTTGAACATAATCTGAGATGAATCAAAAATTTCAGATAGAAATGCTACCAGAGGTCATTGAATTTTTAGAAAATTTAGACGAAAAAACCAGAAGAAAAATTTATTATAACCTAAAGAAATCTCAATTCATCACAGACGATGAGATATTTAAAAAGATTAATAAATTCATTTGGGAGTTTAGAACCATTTATGGCAGCAAGTCATATCGATTATTTGCATTTTGGGACAATCGTGAAAAAAATAATAGTCTCGTCATTGCTACGCATGGAATAATTAAGAAAACAAACAAAACTCCCTTAGGTGAAATCAAAAAGGCAGAAGACCTTAGGGCAAACTATTTTAAAACATAAATTCTATGTCAATTATAAAAAAAACAGTGTCTTTAGATGAAATGATCGACAAACACATAGGAGAACGAGGAACAGATACAAGGGAAATTTTTGAAAATGAACTACGCATAGAACTATTAGGACATGCGATTAGAGAAGCTCGGCAATTTAGAAAATTAAGTCAAGAACAATTAGGTAAATTAGTGGGTGTCCAAAAAGCACAAATATCAAAAATTGAAAACAGCACAAAAAATGCTCGTTTTGAAACGATATTAAAGGTATTCAATGCGCTTGGAGCTAAAATCAGTTTCCATGTTGAGCTGTTAAACGCTAGAATTTAAAATCAAAACTTAGTGTCTTTGTGTTAACTTAGTGCCCTTTGTGTTAAAACACTGAACCACAAAGGACACAAAGATTAAGAAAGGACCCCACTAACTACCTTCCCGTGCACATCAGTCAATCGGAAGCGGCGACCTTGGTATTTGAAGGTGAGCTGCTCATGGTCTATGCCCATGAGGTGCAATAAGGTGGCTTGGAAGTCGTGGACATGAACGGGATCCTTTTCAATATTATAAGAAAAATCGTCTGTTTGGCCATAGGTGATTCCGGGTTTTACGCCTGCTCCCGCCATCCACATGGAAAAACAACGCGGATGGTGATCTCGCCCATAGGACGTGGCGGATAATTTTCCTTGGGAATAAACCGTCCGTCCAAATTCTCCCCCCCAAACTACCAAGGTGTCTTCCAACAATCCTCTTCGTTTTAAATCCATCAACAATGCCGCCGTTGCCTGATCCGTTTGCTTGCATTGCTTGGCAATATTTCTCGGCAAATCGCCATGATGATCCCAACCTTGATGATACAATTGAACAAATCGGACGTCTTTTTCCAACAACTTTCTAGCCAATAAGCAATTCGCCGCAAAGGTGCCTTTGTCTTTGCTTCCTGGCCCATATAATTCAAAGGTTTCTTCGCTTTCGTCTTTCAAATCCATTACTTCCGGAACGGAGGTCTGCATTTTAAAGGCCATTTCATATTGTGCAATGCGGGCGTCGATTTCCGGATCACCCCAGGTGTCGTTTTGCAATGCGTTTAGTTTGGACAAATAATCCAACATTTCTTTGCGGTCTGCCCCATCGTATCCTTCTGGATTATTCAAAAACAAAACGGGATCTTTCCCGGATCTGAATTGAACGCCTTGGTGTTCGGAAGGCAAAAATCCATTGCCCCACAATCGAGCGTACAAGGGTTGATCTTTGCTGGCATCTTTGGAAACCAAAACGATAAATGCAGGTAAATTCTGGTTTTCGGAACCTAAACCGTAACTCAACCAAGATCCAATGGATGGTCTACCAGCCAATTGATGTCCCGTTTGGAAAAAAGTAATGGCGGGATCGTGGTTGATTTGTTCCGTATACATGGAATTGATGATGCACAAATCATCCACCACTTGTGCGGTATAGGGCAATAATTCACTCACCCAAGTACCCGATTTCCCATGGCGTTGGAAGTTGAAATTGGGCGGAACCACAGGTAAAATGGCTTGATTGGCGCTCATGCCGGTTAATCGTTGCCCTTTACGAACGGAATCTGGCAAATCTTTTCCGTAAAAGGATTTCAAGTTGGGTTTGTAATCGAAGGTCTCAAATTGAGAAGGTCCACCGGCCATGAAAAGATACACCACGCGCTTGGCTTTGGGAGCAATGCTGGGCAAAGCCCGCATGATTTGCTCCTCCATGCTTTCGCCTTTGGCTTGTCCGGCAAAGACCGAATTCAAGGCCAAGGCACCAAAACCCATCGCTGTTTTTTGCAGAAAATCCCTGCGATCCAGCTTCCGATGTAATTCGATCAAGTCATTTTTGTCCGCCATGATTATCGTTTCATTAGGGTTGCATCTGAATTTAAAATGGTACTCGCCACCACGGCATTGGCCGCCAATTGTGCTTTGTCTTGGCCTGCTGCTAATGGCCGCTTACCTGTTTGCGTCCAGCCCACTGTTTTTTGTGGAAATTGCTTGAATTTCTCCGCCTGACTCGCTTGCAATTGCTGCAATAAACTCACTTGGGTTTCAGATGGAAATACGCCGGTCAATTTTCGGTAAGCATTTCGAATGGCCGTTTTAACATCTTTTTCTTGACACATCTCCGAAGCAATCCATTTGGAAGCCTCCACAAATGTGGGGTCATTCAATGCCACCAAAGCCTGCAAAGGCGTATTCGTTTTTTGTCTTCTTGGCAAACAAGAAGTCCGAGCCGAGGCATCAAAAGTGCTCAAAGTTGGATTCGGAACAGTTCTTTTCACGATCACATATAAACTTCGGCGATAAATGGCGTCTGTGGTGTCTTGCTGATAGGTGGAACTGTTGATTTCCCACAAACCGGATGGCTGGTAAGGTTTCACGCTCTTTCCCCCAATGGCTGCATTCAACAAACCGCTGGCTGCCAAGGCATTGTCTCGCATCATTTCCGCACTTAAACGGGCAGAAGGGCCTCTCGACAAATAGCGATTTTCAGGGTCCAATTCTCTGGCGGCTTTGTCCACTTTAGAATCTTGTTGATAAGTTTCAGAAAGGACCATTTGCTTAATCAAGTATTTTACATCCCATTGATGTTGCCTGAAATCCACTGCCAATCCGTCCAATAATTCCAGATGACTTGGCATTTCACCTTGATTCCCAAAATCTTCTGCCGTCTTTACCAAACCTGTTCCAAAAAAGGTTTGCCACAATCGATTCACCGCGACTCTGGACGTCAAGGGATGATTCTCATTTGTCAACCATTGCGCCAATCCCCATCGATTTTTGGGTAATTGTGCCGGAAAGTTCAAGATGCTATTGGGCGTGGAAGGATATACCGGAACGGTTGGGGCATCGTATTGGCCTCTGGCCAACAAATAGGCCTGCTTGGGTTTTGGTCGCTCTTGCATAATCATCAATTCCGGAATGTTTTCCGTAGAATCCGACAAGGCCGTTCGCAAATCCGTTAATTCTTGGAAAGCTTTTTGGTAATTTTCATCCACCACTTGCGTGAAATAATCGTGTAAGGTGTTTTTCTCCCAAGCAGAAAGCAGTGCGATGGGTTTGGAAACAATGGATTCCCAATGGGTTTTTTGAGCAAGAATTTTGATTTCTTGGGGAATTAATGCCCGATTGTACACCATCAAATCATCGACTTTCCCGCCTTTGAAACCGAGTCCCCGCCACCAAGCACCCACTTGTATGGCTGGCTCCGATTTGGAATGAAAAATGATGTCTTTGTACAATTGATCGATTTCGGTTTCCATGGCCAATTCATCTCCATTCAGATATAAAAGGAATCCTTTGGCAGAAGAAGATCCGTCATAGGTCAAAGCCAGATGAATCCATTGATTTCTGGGAGCTTCCTGTAAAGACAATTTAGTAATGGCATTGGAAGGGGCTGTGTGTGCCATGGTAATTTCCAATTTCCCGTCCCGGAGGTAAAGATGAAAGCCTTTGAAATTATACAAACGTTCGGCACTGGATTTGTGTAAAATGACCCCTTCTTTCAAGTCTTTGGGGATATAAGCGGAAATAGCCACAGTAAATGGTTGAGATTTCCGAAAAACGCCAACCGTATTTAAGTCCAAATACACATCTCCATCCAAAGTCAAATGATTTCCTTTGGTATCTTTTCCAAACAAAGGAAGATCTCCTTTTTGCCCCGATTCGTGTTTCATTTCGGCCTTTGCAGTGGAATCCACTTCATTAACCAGCCCTTTTTCAAAGTTATAAAAACCTTTCAAACCTGCCTGAGGCAAACGCTTTTCGCCTAATTTTTGATGGTTGCCTTGATTTAGCCAAGTTTCAAAAGCAGGCATATTTTGACGCGTGATGTCCGCCAAAGAGGTTTCTTTTAGACGAATTTTTTGTTGAATAAAGGCCAAAATTTCTTCTTTTTCTTGGGTAGGCAACAACATCGTAGGCGTTGGCATATCGTCACTATAGGCTATCTGCCCGGCCTCTCTCACATTGTTGAAAAAGCTGAATAATTCGTAATAATTTTTTTGTGAAATTGGATCGTATTTGTGGTCATGGCAACGGGCACAACCCACAGAAAGTGCCATAAAAGCATCTCCAAAGGTATTTGTTCGATCCATGACGTACTCAGTTTGGAATTCTTCTTCCACAATTCCACCTTCTGTGTTTTGTTGATGATTCCGATTAAAGGCCGTCGCGATGAGCATGTCTTTGCTCGGTTTTGGCATTAAATCGCCAGCCAATTGATAATGAATAAATGTATCATAAGGCATGTTTTGGTTAAACGCCTTAATGACCCAATCGCGGTAAGGCGACATGTCTCGTATGCGGTCAACAGTATAGCCATGCGAATCGGCGAAACGCGCGATATCCAACCAATCGGTGGCCATTTTTTCTCCAAAATGAGGAGATGTCAGCAACTGATCCACTCTTTTCTCAAAAGCATCGGCACTTTTATCTTGGATAAAATCATCTAACTCGGCTAAACTTGGAGGCAGGCCCGTTAGATCCAAATACAATCGGCGGAGCAGTAATTCCTTGTTGGCTTTTGGATTGGCTTTCAAACCCCATTCTTCTTGTTTCTTGCGCACATAATAATCGATCATCTGCGAAGTGGAAGCATTCGATTTTTCAGGAATGCTTTTTTTCACCGGTTTCACAAAGGCCCAATGCGGTTGATAGACAGCTCCATCTTGAATCCATTTGATCAAGGTCGCCTTTTCTTTGCTCGTTAAGCTCAAATGCGATTTCGGGGTGGGCATCTTGTATTTGGGATCATTGGAAATAATCCGATGAAACAATTCGCTTTGGGATAAATTCTTGGGTTTGATGGCTACTTTGCCCGGACTTTCCGGTAATTCGGCGTAGGCATTTTCAGAAAAATCCAATCGCAAACCTGCTTTTTGTTTGGCCTTGTCTGGTCCATGGCAAGCAAAGCATTTGTCCGACAAAATCGGTTTTACATGAATGTTATAATCCAACTCCTTGGGCAATAATGGCAATTCCGCGGCAATGTCAATGGGCATTTTGACGCTAGGTATTTGGCTCTTTTGAGCAAAAAGTAAACCCGGGAAAAGCAGCAATAGATACTTTATCATTTCTTGATTGAGTCAGGTTTAGTGAATACTTGAAAACCGCCTTCAATGCGAAGCGCGGGTAATTTCTTTTGTAATTCCTGCAAGGCAGATTGACTGGCTTTGGTTTTCCAAACAAACAATTTTTTAAGCGATGTACATTTTTGCAAAGCCAAAATACCCTTGTCGGTCAATGGATTGTTGTACACATTCAATTGCTCCAATCGAGGTAATTGTGCAAGCAAAAGCAACGATTCGTCACTCAATTGCGTATTGGCCAATTGCAAATTTTGCAGATACTTGCATTGACTGATTTGTTCCAAAGCCAATTTATCGAGAGGAATATTATTCAAACGCAAAGCCAAAATTTGATCTTTGAATAGCATCATTTGATCCAAAATAGCAGGATCTAAGGTAGAAACATTCACAAAGTTCAATACAATTCCATTGGCTTTTTCTCCACTTTTGGTCACAACCACACCTTGGGCAGAGAGGGATTTAATCCACTCTTGACTAACTTCCAAAGCCGGTTTTTCTTCGACTGCATCCGGTAAAACTGCCTCCTCTTTTTCGTCATCATACGTATCGATGGGTTCTTTCACCGGAGAATCGACAGGCGCCTGAATCGGCTTTTTCAACATCGTTTCCACGGAACGAATCACCTTTTCTTTCCATAAGTTGAAACTCCCGTGGGTAATAATCGTGCCTAAAAAAAGCGTGATTAGCAATAAAATAGTTGCTAAGCCGGTAATATACGTTCGGTATTTTGGGATAAAAATAAGCGCAACATATACCAAAGTAGTGGAAATGCCTAGCCATTGGTGTTGTTGTACCAAAGAGGAATTCATTTCTTCCAAATTGGCAAGTAAATAGCCCGAAAGGCAGGAAAGAATGGAAAAAAACACTCCTGCTTTTAAGAGTATATCCATCGCAGGTTCCAACAAAGCTTTTTTGGATTGAGGCAAAAAAGTAAAAAACCCGAATACTAATAAAAGTCCAACAGGGAAATGGACAAAAAGCGGATGCAATTCCGAGAATTTTGCTAGGGTAAATGTGTCCTCAAAAAATTGCCTATATTCCATCAGTTCCTCATTGTTTTTGTACAAATTGAACAATTCCATCTACCAATTGCGTAGAAAGCGGCAGGCTAGGATTGCTATAACTTTGTATGTTGGCAGCTTTGTCGCCGGGAACTATTTTCAGCACATGGTTCATGTTTTCAATCACAAGCAATTGACCCTTTTGGGACTTTGCGTACAAAATATTTGCGTCCTCCGTACTAATTTGGATATCATTGGTTCCTTGGATAATCAAAGTAGGAACCTTCAATTTGGCTATTTCCGTGGCTGGATTGTACTTAAACCAAGAGATCAAATACGGCTGAACGCTTGCCCGAAAAAGGGAATTTAGCATCGGCGAAACATTGGATACGGTTTTACTTACTTTTAGGCTATCAATGATGGGAAAGCATAAATCTTGCACCATTTTGGGTTGCGCGGACAATTGTTTTTTCAGGATTTGATCTGCAGGATCCCCAGCTCCCGCAATGGAAATAAAGGCATTGACTTGAGACAAATGGGCCGCCACCATTCCAATCAAGGAACCTTCGCTATGGCCTGCAATGATGATTTTGGCATATTTCTTTTCCGCTTTCATCTTCGTAATCCAATCCGATACGTCATTGATGTAAGTATCAAAACGTAAATCGGCTTCTTTCAAATCTGGCACTTGGCTTTTAGCAATCAATCGCTTGTCGTATCGCAAAACAGCAATTCCCTTCGCCGACAAAGCCTCCGCCAATAGTTTCAGCGAATTATTTTTCATCATCGGATTATTCCCATCTCGATCGGTCGGGCCAGAACCCGCAATTAAGATCACCAATGGTAATTTTTTGGAAGGATTCAGGGGGCTTGTCAAGGTTCCTTTAATGGGCCCCAAAGCCACTTCCTCACTAACGAAAAGGGAATCTTTTTGTGCGGAAAGTTGAAATACCAAAAGGCTGCAAAGAAGCAGAAAGAATTGTTTCATTTTGTTGTTTAATGTGGAAAACAGGCGCTGTTCCTATTGTGAAAAAGCACCGTCGATTTTGATGCTTAAAACAAGATATACGCAATCGCAAGCGTCACAAACACGTTAAATAATTGCGCAATCAAAAATGCATACAAAGGTTTTTTACCTTCTTGGTTGAATAAATCAGCAAATTTGGTTTCTAATCCGATGCTGGTAAATGCCAAAGCGAACCATAAACCTTGTAGGGCTTTTAAACTGCCTTTCACGGAATCGATTGTTGATGGACTCACCAAAAAAGAAAAGACCAATGATGCCGCGATGAAGCCAATCACAAATTTGGGGAAACGCTCCCAAATGATTCCGATCGTTGGCTTTGCTTCTTTCACTTCTGCGGATTGATTTTTGGTATAAGTCCAATAAATAGAAATAGCAAAAGCCGCTAAACCCAACAAAACATTTTGCGAAAATTTCACAATGGTAGAGATTTCCAAAGCCTTTTCTCCAACCAAACTTCCAGAAGCAATGACAGCCCCCGTTGTATCAATGGTACCACCCAACCAAGCGCCAGTTACTTCTTGTGAAAGTCCCAAAGCCTGTGCAATGAAGGGTAAAAAGATGATCATCGGAATGGCGGTAATCAACACAATGGAAATCACATAAGACAATTTTTTTGAATCGCCTTTGATCGCCCCTGAGGTGGCAATCGCGGCAGAAACACCACAAATAGATACCGCACTGGAAATCATGATGGCCATTTCTTCATCGACTCCTAACTTTTTAGATACCCAAAAGGCGAAATACCAAACAGATACTACCACGATCAAGGCTTGAACCAATCCCAAAGAACCCGCTTTCAGAATATCCCCAAAAATGACACTGGATCCTAAAATCACCAATCCTATTTTAACGTTTAATTCGGTAGAAAGGGATTCGGTTAACCATTTTGGAAGGGAAAAGAAATTGCTTAAAATGAGTCCAATGGACAAGCTAAAAATAACCGCTTCTAAATTCCAACTTTTCAAAAATGCATTTCCTGCTAAAATCAATGCCAAGCAAGTTAAGACATATACAATGGGAAAGCCTTTGATGGTGGCAAGGGCATTTTTGCCTAGTGCTTTGGTTGCCAAAATCGCTACTCCATAAACGTAGCAAAAAACGGTCGCTATTTTGGCAAAATTTTCTGTGGTTAATACTTTTTCAACAAGTTCGTTAGAATCCTTCCAACCAAAGGCTGGGCTAGGAACTTTAATACCAAAAAGCGCAAGGGCAATTAATAAAAATCCGAAGACCACGACCGTCCAGTCTTCGGTTAAGGCAAATTTTGAATTCGAATCAGACATTTTTTTAAATAGGTTTAAATATTTGTCCTAAATATAAGGTTTTATTTCAAACGATTCACAAGAACAGGGCCCAACAAGCCTGATTCTTCGGTTGGTGAGCTTGCTTGGAAAAAGGGCATCGTCGTAAATGTGATTTTTTTCGCATTCGCTTGGGCATCTCCTATCAAACGATTTACCCAAGAGTTGACTACCTTAATTTCCAGTGTATTTTTACCCATTTTCAAGGCATCAGTAATGTCCACCTTAAACGGTTTTTTCCATAAAGTTGCCACAAGCAAACCATTGATGGATATTTCTGCCAAATTTTTCACCTCTCCCAAATCCAATTCGATTTTTTCGCCTTTGGCAATATTCATCACATCAATTCTGTTGACATAGGTAGCGGCGCCCGAAAAATATTTCACTCCTTCTATTTCGCTCTTGTTCAAAGCCATCAATTGGTCCATCTTGATTTCATCTGGAGCACTTCTGTCTTTTTGAAATTTCACCGTCCATGGACCTTCCAAACGTTTCGAATCCAAGAGTTTCGACTCAGAAATCACTAATTTATTGGTTGTAGAAATACCTTCAAACACGATGAATTGCGCATCCCAAGGAGAGAATTTAAAATCCACTTCGGTTCGAGCCCCTTTAATTTCATAGGAAATCTTTGAAATTTTACCCGTTTGAGGGTCAAATAAATTGGGCACTTTTCCCCTTACGCGGAAAGAAATAGTGGCTGAATTGTCATCCTTTGAGCGACTATTGATCCAATAAATATCTTTACCATCAAATTTGCGATGTTGAAATAAAATTTCTGCTTTTTGATTCAAAATTTGGATATCCTCTGGCACTTCCGCAGTCCTTAAAACCGTTTTCAAATCTTTACCAAAATGTACATTGGGAAGGGCTTTTAATGCCTCAAGAGTTGATGCAAATTCCAATGAATTATCTGCCAAAGTGGGACTAGCCAAAGGCATAGTCCCTGTCACAAAAGCACCCTCTTGGGCTAATTCAAGAATCCGCTTCAAAGTCCCTAAAGTCATTTGTTGAGCGGATCCGTCCAAAGCTAGAACAGCATATTGGGTTCCGCCTTTGGAAATAAGCATTTTATCCTCTACCGAAATAGCATTTTTCAAGGCGGTTGAATTAACAAAATCAAATTCATAACCTGCGGGAATTGCTGGAAGTGCATTGTTAAATTGAGAGGTAATATTGGTGTTTTCTCCATAGAAGTATAAAACATCTGCGACATTTTTACCCGCTTGTAATAAGTAAGAGCTTCTGCCTAAATAATCTGCCCACACTTTCGCTTGATCAGCCCAGGTTTCTTGTCGAGTAAACCATTGTCCAAAAGGCCCCAAAGAAAATCCCGGATACAAATTATCCAAAGGTTGATGCACGGAAGTATGAATCACAAAACGGTTTAAACCCGAAGCCATTTCCATATCGGCTGTTCTTTTTAAGGACCCTGGATGTGGAGAAAAGGAATTGCCAATGGTTGTCATAGATTCTCCTGCCACCAAATTTTGTCCATAAATATGTGCTACTGAAGCCGATTCCCGAATATCAGCTCTACTTCTAATTTCTTCTTCTTTGCCGGCGGCCAAAGCGCCCGGTTGCCACATGGCAGACATGGGAACGTCGGAAAATCGTTTTACATCCATGCCATCTGCCAAATAAATTCGCCCATTTTCATGTGATTCGGTATAACGCTTCATACCTCTTTTGGCTAATAATTCGCCAATCAATTCATAGTGATTTTCCACAATCATTTCTCCAATGGTTTTACGGAAATCCCATAGAAACTTTTCACTTTCTTCGGCTGAATTGACAATTCTTCCTGTTAAAACAGGCATAAATGGCTTTAAATCATAACCTCTTCGAGTTTTGAATTCTTCCATCATGTTTGGTGTCCAAGTTGTATGTCCCGCTTCATAACTATCCAAGACCATGTGTGTTAAACCTTCATTCCCCATTAAGCCTCCAGAAGCATCTTGGTACTGATCTAAATAATTTTCCAAATAACGAGTCACTGCCTCTCTATCCAATTTATCCACTTCCAATCCTGTTGCTTCTGGAGAAGCCGGGTGATTTTTTTTGCCCGTCAGGGAATAACCAAAACGCAAAATAGCCCATTTCCCTGCGGGGGCATTCCATACTAGACTACCATCAGGTTTCATAAAAGCAGAAATATCCATCACTTCAGTAGCTTGGGCCCCTAAATCAGCAGGTATTTTTTCTGTATAATTTTCTTTCCAAGGCACAAATCCCGCCTTGGCTTCAAAAAGGTTAACTTTTGGACTTGTATGTACCACAAATTCAGCGATTTTTGTTCCTTTAGGATTTGGATCTGGTTTTACTCCAAACATGGCTTCAATTCCGGGAGGTGCCGGAGGCAAAGTCACGTACACCAAACGGATTTTTTTCATCATCACAGGCGCAAAATTCAATGTATTTTGAGAAGTGATTAATCCAGGTACCTTGACTAATTCTTTAAAATTGACACCATCTTCGCTGTATTGTACAAAACGATTATTCCCTGCTCCTCTAAAAACAGCTAATTCACCATATCCCTCATTGGCAAAAGTAAGTCCATAAATTTTAGTAGGCTGAGCAAACTCATATTGAATATAGGTTTCTTCACCTGGTTTTTTAGGCTCTAAGTAATCGAAGTTTTCTAAATCGCCATCCGTTAATTTTGAAAAGGAAAAATTGCCCCCAGAAGTGCTTAATTGAGGCTTTAAGTCTTTCATAGATAATTCATTATCTACAATCGGATAGGCAATTACTGCAATGTCTTCATAAAATGATGGCTCTTTCGCTTTGGTTTGTTCCAATATGCCAAATCCGCCAGCCTCTAAATGCACATTTTGCATGGGTCCGGTGGCTGAAGATGGATGTGGAATATTCATGGCAATGGTTATTCCACCATCAATAATGGATTCGGTCCATACATATTTTTTCATAGCATCACTTGGCTTAACCCAAGGACCACCCGTTACGGACCAACCCGGAGAACCTGCTATGGCCATTTCCAAGCCTTTTTCTTTGGCTAAATGTGTGGTAAATTGGAAGGCCTCTTTCCAAGGGGCTGTCATATACGTCAACTTTTCTTTGACCATGACCGGAGTCATTAAAGAAGCGTCAAAATTTTGAAACCCCCCAATTCCGGTTTTTGACATCCATTCCAAGTCTTTTTGAATTCCTTCTTTAGAAATATTGCCATTCATCCAATGCCACCAAACTCGTGGTTTTGCCGCATTGGGGGGAGTTACAAATCCAGATATGAATTTATCTTGTGCAAAAATGGAACAAGCTAAGAGCAAAAAAATGCTGGTAATAAATAGACGATTGAAGGTTTTCATTTTGAGGTATGGGAATGACAAAATGAAAATTAAGAAAATTTACTTAGACAACTATCCTTTTTGAAAAAAGGATAAATTTTATCGCATGAATCCTCCATTTTACCGAATCCTGGTTGGAATAAAACCTGTGGAATTACAACAGAACAAGAAATATTCACTAACCCGTTTTATTGATTCATACCCTGTATGATCAATTCATTCCACCCACGTATATGGTGACGAATTTTGAAATATGGTCATTCAACAGAACAAAAAAGCCTATTTTGCCGTAAAATATACCAAAGGACAGGCGCATTGTGCCTTTACTTGGGTACAACTCTCAAGCTCTTTTAACGCACTAAGAAAGGGGGTTCATTCAGGGATAAAACCTATTTTGATAGAAAAAATTTCCAATTAAATTATTTATCTTTGGAATTCATTTTCAATTTCAATGGCGAAAAAATTAATTGTAACAGGGTCACTGGGTTTAATAGGTTCAGAAGTAAGTGAGTATTTTCTGGAAAAAGGTTGGATCGTTTACGGTGTAGACAATAATCAGAGAGCTGTATTTTTTGGCACACAAGGTGATAACTCATCCAATCAAGATCGGTTAGCCAAATTTGGCGATAGGTATCAACACCACGCCGTTGATATTCGAGATAGACAAAGTATTTTGGATTTAATTCCAGCGCTTCAACCGGACGCGATCGTACATACTGCTGCTCAGCCGAGCCACGATAGAGCCGCATCGATTCCTTTTGAAGATTTTGATACCAATGCCGTTGGAACATTTAATTTATTAGAATCGACAAGAAGATATAATACCAACATTCCATTTGTACATTTATCTACCAACAAAGTATATGGAGATGCTCCCAATTTCATCAAAATGAAGGAATTGGAAACGCGTTTCGACTACGATGATGCTACTTATGAGCATGGAATAGCAGAGAGTTTTAGCATCGACCAATCGAAACACTCGCTTTTTGGAGCATCCAAGGTATCTGCGGATATTTCTGTTCAAGAATACGGAAGATATTTCAATATGCCAACTGCTTGTTTACGTGGTGGTTGCTTAACTGGCCCGAATCATGCTGGAGTTGAATTACATGGATTTTTAAGTTATTTGATCAAATGTAATTTGGAACAAAAAGAATATACGGTTTTTGGATACAAAGGAAAGCAAGTGAGGGATAATATCCACTCATTGGATGTTGCCCGATTTATTGAAGAATTTATCAAAGCGCCAAGAATTGGAGAAGTGTATAACATTGGAGGAGGCAAAGACAACTCCGTTTCTATCTTAGAAGCATTTGATTTAATTTCCAAAATCAGTGGTATTCCCATGAAATACAAATACGATGAAACCAATCGTATTGGGGATCACATCTGCTATTACAGTGATTTAAGAAAAATGAAAGCGCATTATCCAAATTGGGACATTACTAAGTCTTTAGAAGATGTTTTCAATGATATTTATAACCGCTACATGGAGGCCAAATAATGAAAATTTTAATTACGGGAGGTTGCGGATTCGTTGGATCGAATTTAGCCATTTTGTTCAAAGAGTATTTTCAACAATCGGAAATCTATTGTTTAGACAATCTATCCAGAAGAGGATCCGAGTTGAATTTACGTAAAATTTTATCTTACGGTATTCAATTTGTTCATGGAGATGTGCGAATCAAAACCGATTTTGATCGAATACCCAAAGTTGATTTAGTCATTGACGCCGCAGCAGAACCTTCGGTTTTGGCAGGCACTGTTCCAGGCGAGTTGGAGAATTTGATTGACACGAATTTAAACGGAACGATTAATACCCTTTATTTTGCGAGAAAGCATCAAGCTAAATTTGTATTTTTATCTACGAGTCGGGTTTATCCGTACGATCGACTGCTAGAAGTAGGATTAGAAACGAGTGAAAAAAGATTTGATTTTTCCAATCAACAAACGATTCAAGGCGTTTCCCAAGCGGGAATATCCGAAGATTTTCCATTAGAAGGTGTTCGTTCGCTATACGGAGCAACGAAATTATCTTCGGAATATATTAGCAAAGAATTTGGCCATAATTTTGATATCCCAACGATCATCAATCGATGTGGGGTGATTAGTGGACCTTTCCAAATGGGAAAAATAGATCAAGGTGTTGTGGTTCTTTGGATGGCAAGACACTTTTGGAAGAAGAATTTAAGTTATATTGGATTTGGCGGATTGGGTCAGCAATCGAGAGATGTGATTCACATCAAAGATTTATTTGAATGCATTCTTTGGGAGATCAATCATACAGAAAAAGTCCATAATCAAATATTCAATGTGGGTGGAGGCTTAGCTAATTCGGTGTCATTAGCTGAATTGACGGCCATTTGTGAAGAAATTACAGGCAATCAAATTCATATTTCATCTGATAGTATCAACAGACCAGGCGATATCCCGGTGTTCATTACAGATAATACCAAAATCAATGCGATTAGCGGTTGGGTACCTAAAATAGGCGTAAAGCAATTATTGGAAGAGGTACACCAATGGATAGAAGCTGATCAAACATTTTTACAACCCATTTTAGGCTAAGCATGGAAAAATTAAGTATTGTTATTCCGGCTTACAACGAAGAAGGTTCCATAGAGGAAACTTTAACGACGCTTTATACCAAATTGGTGGAGGAAAACATTGATCATGAAATAGTTGTGGTAAATGACAATTCCAAAGATAACACCTTAGCGCTATTGGAGCAATTACAAGAAACGTCTATCCCAACTTTATCCATCCATACAAACAAAGGCCCAAACGGTTTTGGTTACGCGGTTAGATACGGTTTAGAAAGATTTCAAGGAGATATGGTGGCGGTGATGATGGCTGATTTGTCGGATGACCCAAAGGATTTAGTGGCTTATTACCGATTAATGGTAGATAAGAATTTAGATTGCGTATTTGGTTCGCGTTTCATACCGGGTGGCAAAGTATATGATTATCCCAAGCATAAATTAATCATTAATCGAGTTGCTAATTTCATCATTAAATTAACCGTTGGGATCAAATACAATGATTCTACCAACGCGTTTAAAATGTACAGAAAGCATACGATAGATGGAATAAAACCATTTTTAGCGCCCCATTTCAATCTGACAATTGAATTGCCGCTAAAAGCCATCATAAGAGGCTATTCATATGAGGTTTTACCCAATTCTTGGAGAAACAGAAAAGCGGGAGAATCAAATTTGAAAATAAAGGAAATGGGCAGTAGATACTTATTTATCTTATTATATATCCTGATCGAAAAATTCTTTTCGAGAAATGATTTTAGGAAGAAAATGTAATAGGTAATAGGTAATAGGTAATAGGTAAGAGGTAATAGGTAATAGGTAATGATTGATAGGTTTATTGACATTTGTAATCAATTAGCTGATAATCAATTATTTGTGGTTTTTATATATTTGAAACATAAAATCTAACTCATCTTTAATTTTACCTATTACCTATTACCTATTACCTCTTACCTTTTACCTTTTACCAATTACCTAATCCCTACTGCGACCATTCCGTAGGTTGTCTATCCCAACGGTGCTGTTTCAATTTTTCCAACAAAGATTTATCTAAGGCTTTCCCATCTGAAGCAGCAATATTACTTTGTACATGCTTAATTTTCCGCATACCTGGAATAATTGTTCCAATGGTAGGATTGGATAAGATGAAACGAAGAGCCATTTCAGGCATATCCATGTTTGAAGGAACCAATGGCTTTAGTGCATCTGCATGATCCACGCTAGTAATCAAATTCTCAGGCACAAAATACGTTGATCTCCAATCATCTGCTGGGAATACGGTTTCTTTCGTCAATAAACCTGTTAAACTTCCTTCATCAAAAGGAACACGAGCAATGACCCCAATGTTCAATTCTTTACACAAAGGGAGTAATTGATCATCCGGATTTTGATCAAAGATATTATATATCACTTGCACCGACGAGAATAAATTCGATTTCAAAGATGCAAGGCAATTATTCGGTTCCCAGCGGTTCACAGAAATTCCCCAATGCGCGACTTTACCCTCTTGAGTTAATTTTTCAATGGCTCTTTTCCATTCATCTTGATCTGCCCAAGCATCTTCCCAAACGTGAAATTGTTGAAGATCAATTTGTTCTACTCCTAAATTTTTTAAACTTTTCTCTGTGTACTCAATGATGTGCTCAGCTGGAAAACAATCCTCTAATTTGAAATGAGACTTAGATGGCCAGATAAAATTCTTAGGTGGTATTTTAGTGGCTGCATATAATTTTTTGGATGCCTGTCTTTTCAACAAATCTCCTAAAATTTGTTCACTTAATCCGGCGCCATATCCCCAAGCTGTATCAAAAAAATTACATCCTAATTCTACAGATAATTCCAAGGATTTACTCACTTCGTCTTTATCTGAACCTGTCCAATCCGCCAATCCCCACATACCGTATCCAACCTCACTTATTTCCCATAGTGTTTTTCCGAAAATTCTTTTTTCCATTGTACATGATTTTATTGTGCACAAATGTATCAATTCTTTCGTTTTTATTTACCTGTAACTATGCCCTAAAGAAAAATATTCTTTCCAATTAACACCTACCAATTGAGTTCCATTTTACTATAAAAAATGGGACAATGTGTTTTTCACGCAAATAACTTAATTTATTTATATGAAACGAGAATAGAAAATTAGATTTGATTCAATTGAAATTCAAATTCCATGTCAACCCCAAAAAACAACAACAATAAACCTGAACAAAAGGCACTTAAAATAGGTGCAACTTTTGTAAATCCAATAGAAATTACATTTATAGCTGGGGTAGGCAATTATTCAATGATACATTTTAAAGACGGAACTCAAAAACTTACTTGCAGAACATTAAAATATTTTGAAAAATTGTTATTAGATATCCCATTCATTAGACCTTCCAAGTCTTTTTTGGTAAATCCCCAATACATTAAATTCGTTGAATTAAAGACTAATAAAACCATCATCTTGGATGATGATATTGCGATTGGCATTTCAAGAAGAAATGTGGCTGTGATGAAAGCTTATTTTAGTTTATAAGAGAGTAATACATCTTGTACTTTTACTTACGACTTACATCATACATCTTACGTCTTACATCAATCTTCTCTTTTCATAGCATTTTAACATTAAGAAAAATGAAGGAATTAAGAACATTAAGGGTTAAAAAAATTTCTCTCTTCTCTCCTATTACCCTTAACCTGTTAATGCAAATTAAGGGTTGAAATATCTTATAAATTTAGAAACTGATAATTTGAACTTTTCAAAATGAGCTTCTTACAACTACCTGTTATTTCCGACGAAAGATTTGAGTGAAAACTGATAAATTACGAAGTATCAATTAATAATTGCTTTCACAAGTCAGGACCTTGACAAGCTTGGTTGTGTTCACTTTTCAATTCGGTGGATATTGTCCGCGGTTATGTTCCACGGATATGATCCGCGGTTATGCATATTCAACCCCTTCGGGGTTTATGTAAATGCCACATCCTAAGTATATGTAGCCTGAAAGGCTACAATGTGCATAACCTCGGATACAATCCGTGGAGAGAAAGAAAGATGATAGAAATAATAAGACAAACGACTAAAAAAA
>Ga0114962_10001805_pt1 | contig 18282 bp, 32 predicted proteins | sample C_130820_MF_Meta_FD_87017 | JGI IMG/M metagenome (GOLD analysis project Ga0114962, IMG submission 87017) | Freshwater microbial communities from Lake Croche, Canada to study carbon cycling - C_130820_MF_MetaG | ecosystem: Environmental > Aquatic > Freshwater > Lake | place: Lake Croche, Canada...
CTGGCGGTGCTGGCGGTGCGCTGGCGGTGCGCTGGCGGTGCTGGCGGTGCGCTGGCGGTGCTGGCGGTGCGCTGGCGGTGCTGGCGGTGCGCTGGCGGTGCTTTTTTCGCCCTTCTCTAAAGCGTTGAATCTCAACGCTTTGCAAACAATCGTTCATCAAACGTAAAATAATTCTTGTGCTTTTCTGTGCTTCTGATAGCTTTGTTTTCAGTTGGCAGCGATGCCAGCGGCGCTCTTTGAAAGTTCGGTAGGTTAGGGTTGTCACTTGCGGAGTCACGCGCATAGTGCGCGGAGGATTCCGCCTTTGGACAATCCTACCTATGAATGAAGTTAGCATTGCAGAATTGGTTACCCTAGTCGACGCCTCACTGCGTCGCGGGAGGTTCATCTCCTTCGACTATGTGAAGGCTAATGAGGAACGCGGGCGGTACGTTCACGGAGCAATCCCGTTGGACTCGAGAGAGTTCAAGTGTGAGCCGAAACCGCTTTACTCGGAGGAAAAGGAATTGTTCACAGTCTGGTGCGTCACCAGACGGGCATTCCGCTCCTTCAAGGCTAGGTCACTAGTTACGGCAACAATCGAAGGTAAGGTTTTCGTACCTATCTTCGACTAGAGCGCAACACGGGGCGGGGGGGGTCAATCCCTCCCCCGCCCTCAACAAAGGAGAAAATGGAAAAGTTGCAGATTGTATGCGAAGGGTTCTGGCTAATCAGCCAAAACTTCTTCCACGCGCCGATCATCGCCCTTGCGGCGATGCTCATCGCCGCCTTCAGAGAGTAAACCAAAGGGGAGTCCGATCCTCCCCTTTCGGTTCTCACTTGTGGAATCGCTCGCATGGTGCGAGAGGGATTCCACCTTAGGAGAATCGAAAGTTATGAATATAGAGATCATGTACGAAGGCCAAGTCCATTCCTTTTCAGGAACAACGCCAATCGGCCTTTGGAAACAAGGGCAGACAAGAAAAGCGCTCGAAATGCTGTTAGATCCATTCCACGATCTCACCGACAGGGAAATTCAGATCAACCTTGAAATAATCTTTCAAGGGAAGGAGGTTACTCCGCAATACGCGGAATGGCTCAAGAGGTGCGAAGAAGCACACCAACAAGCCTAAAGCGACAAGCTTAAAAAGGGGCGACACTCGAAAGGGTGTCGCCCTTCTTCTTGTCCACATCATACCAACATACTATGACCACGCAATCTATGCATCATGCACTACAACCATGTCTACGCCCTGTGCTGGGGGCGTTCTATGTATACGCGCACGGGGGCGCGGGGGCGCAGGAGGGGTGGGTGTACTGCGTGAGGGGAGCGACCCTGGAGGGCGGCGGGGTTGCGTGATTATTAGGCTCCAGGTATATTATGTTTTGCCCTTATTGCGCCGAATTGTCTTTTATGTTTCATTCTTTTGTGCTACATTCGGGACGCTATGTTTACTCCTATTGTTACCCTACTCGCCACCACCACCCCTAGCTTCATCCGCTCTATGCGGCACGCGCAAGATGAGATTTGCTCATGCATCGCATTGGAAAATGAGATTGTGCTTCTTGAGAAGTATATCCAAGAGCATCCCTCTACATTGCCATCCTTTGGGAAGGATGTACTATTGAAAAGCGTGTACGACCCCACGGGATGGGATATGTACGGGAATTATCCCGAAAGCGATTACGCTCTAATTGAGAGCGTCAAACAGAATATTCTGCTCCACGCAGAATATGGACGCCAGCGCAAGGCGCTTGCGGAAAAATGTGAGGATCATCAACTTGCGATGATTGAATAACCAAGGGCGGGGTCCGATCCCCCGCCCTTCGGGGCAGACGCTCCAGGTTGTCCTTGAAAAAGGCATTATTTTGCCCCATGCTGTTTTGCGTTATGAATACACCCAACTCCAACTCCGCGTCCGCTCCCGTGTTCACCTATGTCATCCTTGCGCCTAGTGCGCGTGGGTTCAGAAACTGCCTTATCGGCGAAGGCGCGACTGAGCGCGATGCGTGGATGGACGCATACGGCGTCCCCAAAAAGCCAAAACATGCTCGCTCCGCGTGGTGCGAGGGCGTGACCCTCGAAGAGTATGATAGGATTTGCGAGGCGCGAGCCAACGCATAAAATCAACACAGGGTCCAATCCCCTGCCCTTCGGGGCAGACGCTCCAGGTTATGGCCGTTTGTGCATTATTAGCGCATAATAAAGTTAACTTTGGCATGAAATTAGCGTTTGCAAAAACAAGGTTTTTTTGATAGATTCTCTCACGCGCACGCATTGTGTATGCGCGTTAACCTACCGAAAAAAAAATGAGCAATTGGAGAGAAACACAAGAAACAAACGAGCGTTTGAACATTCAACGCGCAGGAATCGCCGATATTCTCGGCTTCCTAAAAGAGCAGGTTGTGGACGAGGACAACCAAGAGTTGATCACTCGCGCAATTGGCGTTTGCGAAGCAGCAAACAAGGTTCTTGGCGAATGCTACCTTTCAAGTGGCTATCGCTATGATGATGCCGACCCAAGGAATCAAATGGATGTCTTTGGCGATTCTTGGGACGAGCGGACAGAGGCTCGTAATGGCACGAATGCAGAGGATGAGATGCGTTCTGAGATTGCGCGTGAGATTGCGCTCAAGCACTACGAAGCGATCAAGAACGAGTTGTTCAGGAGTCTTGATGGGTTCAACGAATGGTATCAGAATAGACAAGACGAGTTGTCTGAGTCGTGGCGCGACGAGCGCGACGACGATCATGACTGATAAGCAAAATGAGGGCGGGGCCAATCCCCGCCCTCTGGGCTAGACGCTCCAGGTTGTGCTTGAAAAACACATTATTTTGAACTAGGCTGTTTTGCGTTATGAAGCACTACACACCTACCACAGCAAAGGAAATTCAACAGCATATCGAATACTTGGATCACCTCATTTCGAGCGAAATCGAATGGGCGAACCACATAAACGTAATGCCCTGCCAAACGAAACTAAGCAATCTCTACAAAGAGATTGCTGAATGGGAAACGAAACTGAAGTAACCAAGGGTGGGGCGCAAGCCCCCGCCCTTCGGGGCAGACGCTCCAGGTTCTTCAATTATATTCTTTTATTTTGAATTTTTAAGGTTATAATTGAGGCTCAGTCTAAAATCCTACCTACAAAAAAATGAGCACAGAAATCATCATCGTCAAAGCGGTTCGCGAACTAGCCGAAAAAAATTACGCTCTCGGTTATGGCTGGCAAGTCATCATCGAGTGTATGACAGACAGTGAAATCATGAATCATCTTGAATCCATGAAATTCATAGAAGATTCAGAAAGAACTACACAACACCCTTCTGAGATCACGGTTAAGTGGGCACTCGCTGAAATGACCGAATTTGCGAAAGCGAATACGGAGCATCATGATGAGATAGCATCAACCGCTTGGTAACAGAAACCCCACAACGCGAAAGCGTTGTGTGGGCTGGACGCTCCAGGTTCTTTACGATTTTTCTATTATTTTAAATTTTTAAGGTTATAATTGAGGCTCAGTCAGTAACCTACCTACAAAAAATGAACAAAATGATCAGCTGGAATACAGGAAGAACCTACACAAAGCGGGGTCAAAGGATCGCTGCTATGATCACGGAGTGGGGCGTTTCATTCCTTGACGAGGATAGAATGATAGATGGTCACTTCCCCTTCGCTGGAAGGGAGCTTGCTAAAGAGGAAGTGATGTTCGCATATGATCATTTCATGTACCAGCATGGCGTTGCGCCAATTGGCGTGACATGGGAAAGAATGAACGAAGTACGCAGCTTGCTCATGGAAGCTGCAAAGGCTGCAGTCTAGCAAAAACCCCACAACGCGAAAGCGTTGTGTGGGCTGGACTCTCCAGGTTCTTCTTCTCTTTGGCATTATTTGTGATAGGCTTGTTTCTGTTATGAAAACCACGACACCTACCGTTTCCACCCTCGTCATGAACCACCCCGAATTCGCTCTCGCGAAGCCTTGCTTCGTGAGCGTCTACAAATCGAACCGCCATTATGGCGGTGCGGAAGAAGGCGGTTGGTGGTACACGCGAACCGCCCTTGTGGGCAGCGTTCGCTTTGCCTCCCGCGAGGTTGCGGAGGCCTATTTGGCTACCGCTGAATCGCAAGCGGAGGCCTTGCAATCGGAAGCCAACGATGGCTTCAAACGTGCGTACTTGATGCGCTACGCGAATACTGCCGAAATCGAGGACGATTTCTGCATTGGCGAGGTCGCCAGCGCGGATGATTACCTAGTCATCGTGGAGGACTCGCAAGGCGAGCGTGATGATTCAGACGAACCAGTGCCGCACTGGGAGTAAACCAAGAGCGGGGGCGCAAGCCCCCGCCCTTCGGGGCAGACGCTCCAGGTTCTTGAAAAAGACATTGTATTAGGCGAAAGGGTGCTGTATGTTTGGCATTGTCAGTAAGACAACCAACCAACCTACCTATGAAAATCAAAATCGAAAACTGGTTCAACGAAATGACAATCCGCACAAACGGAGGGAATGCTGAAATTGATCCCAAGCGCATCATTCGCGCTCAGATCTGTGGAGGTGATACGCTTGTGGTATCACTGGAGTTGCCTCTGGCCAAAGGCCAGACCACATATTGGATTAAGTTCGGCCCTCAGACCGAACAGATTATCGAAGCGATCAAAGATCGCATTGACATTATCACATCTTAGAGGTAGGCAGATGCCCCGCCGCCGAATGGCGCGGGGTATTCTGCCAGAAAACACTCCAGGTTGTGTTTGCAAAACGCATTATTTCGGCCTATGCTCCTTCTCGTTATGAAAACCACTATCTCAATTCACACTATCGCAACCCGCAAGAGCCACAATTTCATTCCTTCTGAACTTGTCGCGCTGATTGAAAGCAATCGTGCATCATGGACAAAAGGAGACAAAGAAGGAATCTTCTTTTGTTCCATTCCCAAGGAATGGGTAAAAGGTGAGATTATCACCTTGAAAGAGGGTGAGTTTTATGATGCGACAATCACCTTCTCGGCTCGCAAAGGAGTTGCAGAAGAAGCTAGGCAAGAAGTGAAAGCGAAAGGGATTGCAGACGCTGTTCATTCAGCGGATGTCATCCTCTACTCTCACGAATTGCTTGGAAAGGATGCTTCTTCAGACGCAGAGTTTGAAGTGATTGCTATTCGTGGACTCACCGAAACGCCCAACCCTCGCCCATTGAATACGTTGTTGCACAACGTGTTCAACCTAAGTGGAGGAACGCCAGTTGAAGGAACAGACGCTGAGAAGCTGGAAATGATACGGCAGAGTTTTCTGTTCTGGAAGGATAAGGCAATGGTCAGCTAAGACAAACCGCTGCAGCCCGAAAGGGTTGCAGTCGGAAAACCCTCCAGGTTCTTTTCTTTTTAATTGTTATTTAATCAAAACAATGTTAACTTGTAGCCTCAGTCTTAAATCCTACCTTATGAAAAACGAAAAAATCGGACTCCGCAAATACGTTGAAACCAAGTTCAAATTCCTCTCTGAGGATCATCAGAATCTCTTGATTGGGCTTATGTGGATGGTGAACGGCACAATGAAAGACATTCAAGACGCTCGCGTGATGCGCAGGTACACCATGATAAAACATGTGTTAAGCATGTCGAGCTTCCCAGTGAGGCGCATATTCACGCCAGAGTTTCGGTTCGACTCAAAATGGAAAACGGTCAAGTTGCCGTAACAGCAAGCCCCGCGAAAGCGGGGCTTCGCCCCCAAACTCTCCAGGTTCTGTATTTTTTTGTTGTTATTAGTCAATGGATCGTTTAGTGTTTGAATCGTTATGAGTGCTCATGATCGTTGGTTAAATAGTGGCAACCCTGCCGATGAACCCGAAACTCCAGAAGAGGGATTCTGTCCTCATTGCAATGAGGAAATGGAGTTTGAAGATGACGTTGACTGTGACGAAGAGACTGGCCGCGCATACTACTGTGGTGGTGGGTCTTGGACTTGCAACAATCGTAACTGTCCCCCCGAAAAAGAAGAGGAGGAAGAGTAACAGAAAGCCCCGCGAAAGCGGGGCTTTCCCTTTGGACGCTCCAGGTTGTTGTTGCGCTTTTACTTATTTCGTATAAATTGATTTCCGTTATGACAACACAAACCACTACTACCACTGACCTCTCCGCTCTGAACATTGCTGGCCTCGCAAGGCTAGTGAAACAAGATTGGAAGAAGGTGTACTTCGGCGCTGTACCCTACTTGAACGCAATGTGCCTTCTCAATCACATTAGCGATACCTATGGGTTGGACGACTGCAAAGATATCGTACTCTACTTTTTGAGCAATGCTCAATCGTGGAGAGGTGAGACGGCGAAAGCCGTCAAGGCTGAACTCAAAAAGCGTTGCAACATTAAATAATTTCGGGTAGGCATAACAAAGACACCCCGCCGAAAGGCGGGGTGATCTGCTACCATCCTCCAGGTTAAGCTGGTGTTTTTAATTATTTAGAATACATTTGTTTTTGTTATGAAACTCCTCAAATTAACTCAAGCTCAAGACGACAACGTAATCTTTGTAAAAGTAGAATTGCTTGCAACATTTAGTTCTTACGATAATGGCGCAAGCGTCGAAATAACTACAGGATCAATCTTTGTAGTTAAAGAATCAATCGCTCAGATTCTTGCAATGTTATATTCATCATTAAATAATGATGTAACTGTAACTGAAGCTTGCTAACCAAAAGCCTCGCGCAAGCGGGGCTTTTCCCTCACACCCTCCAGGTTCTAATTGAACAATTCATTATTTCTGATATATTCAATTCCGTTATGAGTACATACCACGACAGCAACTTCGGAAACTGGGATATGAGCGAGGGTGACGAAATGATCGAGTTCTACCACAAGGTGCAAGCGGAAAGCACCGAAAAGGAATGCACCTCATGCGGTGCAATCGTCTTCCTTCGCCCAGCGTATACAATCTGCAGCGATTGCGCAGATATGCGAGAGATCATGTAACCTCAACCCTCAACGCGAAAGCGTTGAGGAACCAACTCTCCAGGTTCTTGTTGTAAGCAAGATTATTTCTGATATGTTTGTTTCTGTTATGAATACACCCAACAAAATCGCCATCGCCGTCTCCTTCATCCCTTGCACAAACACAAAAGGATCAAGAGTAAAAGTTCAGATTCCCAGAATGCATTCTAAGAAGTTTTTCTCATATTCTCATGAGTGTAACTCTCCTGCGGATCAAATAGAAAAGCTTTTAGGTGATAATGACATTTGGCCAGTTTGCCAAGCAGAATTTGATGATTCTGTTTTCTTCATGGTTAATTTTGACGAGTGGGATAAGCTCAGAACAATTTTCGGGTAGGCATAACAAAAAGACACCCCGCCGAGTGGCGGGGTGCTCTGCCATTAACCTCCAGGTTGTTGTTGCATTTTAACCTATTTCAATTAGATTTATTTCCGTTATGAACATCACACGCACCTCAATATTCACCAACATCACCCGCACCCTCGATCTTCCTGTTACGCAGGAACAGATTAACAACTACGCGAACGGCACTCTCTTGCAGAACGCATTTCCAAACCTATCTCCTGACGATAGGGAGTTTATCAAGTCGGGAGTGACGGGAGAAGAGTGGAATGAATTGTTTGGTCACATGGAAGAATAGTAATACGCAGGGGAGAAATCCCCTGCGGCATTCAACCTCCAGGTTCTAGTTGCAATTAACCTTATTTAATATAATATGGTTTCCGTTATGAATAACTCAATATCACTCACCACACCCGAACAAATCTCTGGCTATCGCTTGCTCATGCTCGCATCAGCATTGAAGCTAGAAACTAAAGGGATTTATCCGATCAAAGGATCACGCAGTGCATACACCGTGATCAAGAAAGAGTTTGGCTTAAAAGGCAACAAACAGCGTGTGCTTGATCAGTTCAACGAAATACTGATAGAAGCTGGTATCAAGCAAGCCTAGCCAACTGGGCGGGGGGCAACCCCCGCCCAAAATTTTTTTCCATACCCTCCAGGTTCTTGTTGTAACCTCACTTATTTCTGATAACTTACTTACTCATGACAACACAACAAATGGAATTCTTAACTTGGATGGAGATTCGCCTTAGCAAGCATTTGCCAATGGACGATCATCATAGAGAGAAACTCTGGGAAATCATCGCTGATATCAGAAGAATGGAACGCGAAAAAATCAGTAGACAGAAAATGTTTGAACAGCACAAAGACATTCATCCTGTTTGCTATCAGTAAGTAGAACCTAACCCACGCAGGCCGAACGGCTTGCGGGGTCAGGGCAAACACTCCAGGTTCTTGTTGCAACCTCACTTATTTCTGATAAATTGATTTCTGTTATGGAAACACATACACCCAAAATCAACCTCGTCAAATCACCCTACGTCAAACCGCTTGTCACAAAAGATGACATTCGGAAAACAAAAGGACGTTTCTTCTCAATCGTCTATCGCAAGAAGGATGGAACTGTGAACAAGCACGTTCTTCGGACTGGCGTAAAAGTCGGACTCAAGGAAGGCGGTACGCCTCGCCCTGAGATTCCTGAGAACATCACAATCTTCTCAGTCACCCGCAAGGAATGGCGTTCGTTCATCCTAGCGAACATTCTGGAAAGTTCAATCAAATAAATTTCGGGTAGGCATAACAAGACACCCCGCCGAGTGGCGGGGTGCTCTGTTAAAACCTCCAGGTTCTTGTTGCAAGCATCGTTATTTCCGTATAGGCTCCTTCTCGTTATGAAAAACACAACACCCACACTAAAAGTCGCGTTCTCCACCTCATCCAGCAAAACGTACAAGCGTCTCGCATTCTCCATCGAAGCCATCAAGGCCAAAATGGCAAAGGGTGCAAAGATAATCAGAGTAGACGGTTCTTACGAAACCTTCTACACGTTGGACGAGAAAACTAAGTGTGGCACGAAAACTTGGTTCTTCCGAGACAAAACTCAAATGCCGATGCTGCAAGAGCTTCATGCAAATCAGTAATAAAAAGCCCCGCGCAAGCGGGGCTTTCCCCTTTGCAACCTCCAGGTTCTTGTTGTGCCAAACAATATTTCTGATAGGTTCTTTTACGTTATGAAAACACCAACCGCGAAAGTAAATCACTCCACCTGCGACATGCACTACACGCGCCTTCACTTCTCAATCAAAGCTATCAAAGCTAAGATTGCTAAGGGTGCGAAGCTCTCGCACTACATGGGATCGGCACCCTTCTTTGTCCTGAAGGAGCGGGACAAGAAGGGGCAGTACAAAAACTGGTTCCTTGAGCCGTGTGCAGAGCTTTCCAAGTTGGAGCACACGTTCTGGAAATAGTTGACAACAAACCCCGCTGAAAGGCGGGGTTTCCCCTTTGCGCCCTCCAGGTTGTTCTTGTTAAAATCATTATTTAAGATAAATTGTTTTCCGTTATGACAACGCTTACATCCACACAAACCCAAAACGAAACGATCCTAACACTATACAAAGATTGCATCTTCAGCGAAAACATCTTCGCTTGGTTCGAAGCAGGTCTTCAACCCGTGTTCTCCAATAAATTAGAAGATCTGATGCTATCAGATGATTACGTTATACAACAGAATTACTTCTCCGATGGCACACCGAATGAAGGTGCGTATGAGATTTATTCATGGAATAGCAAAGTCGGCCAGCATCTTTACGCTGGAAGACTCTATGCCCCAAAGGGTTACAAGATGATGTAAACAAAAGCCCCGCGAAAGCGGGGCTTTCCCTTTGGATGCTCCAGGTTCTTCCGTTTTTTTGAATTATTACGAATTAAAAAGGTTGCCTTTCACCTTTGTTCTGCTATGCTCTTATCCATGCAAGCCATACTAACAACCTCAAACGACAAGACATTGAAAAGCCTTTCACTAGGCTATTTAACATTCGGCATTCACTTTGCTCATTCTGATTTGAGCGGGATTGATGTTTGCCCCGATGCAAGCGAAGGGTGCAAACTCGCTTGTCTAGACTTTGCTGGACGCGGCCAGCAAGGCAACGTCAAAGAAGCAAGAATAGAGAAAACAAAAACATTCTTTGCCGATATTCCCATCTTCATGCTTCGCTTGCATAAGGAAGTAGAGAACGCTATTAAATACTGCGAAAAGAAAAGCTTGCAACCTTGCTTTCGTCTCAATCTGACTTCTGATGTTAAATGGGAGCGCATTAAATACTTAGGAAAAACTATCTTCGAACACTTTCCTTCTGTTCAATTCTATGACTACACAAAAAGCTTTGCACGCTTAAACCTTGGCATTCCAAACTATAGCCTAACCTTTTCCCGTAGTGAAAACGGCACGAATCATGTACATTGTGCAATGGCATTGAAAGCGGGGTTCAACGTGGCCGCTGTTTTCTCAACTAAAAAGGGATTCGAATTGCCCTTAGAATATAATGGCAAAGAAGTAATTGACGGAGATAAGCATGATCTTCGTTTCTCTGACAAGCGGGGTGTGATTGTCGGACTAAGAGCAAAAGGCCCAGCAAAGAATGATCAGAGTGGCTTTGTTATCCACGTATGATCTACATCATGATGGGATTGCTTTTGGCAATACTTTTAAATAATAAAGATTAAAATAAGAACCCCGCGAAAGCGGGGTTTCTGCTATGACCTGGAGGGTCCAAGTTGTAAGTGCTTATTAGAGAGGTATTTGCTTAACTTTGGGTTAGCCTCGAAAAAAAGAACAAACAAAATCAAAAGAAATGTTGCTATTCGATTTCGGCTCTGGTCTAATAGGCATCGTCAGCAGTTGCTGGCATTCAACCCAAACCAAACTAGTTATTATGATCATTGCAAAAAACCTCGTCTCCCGTGAAGAACTGTCTGCCATTCGTACACCAGATGCGACTGACTCCTTCACGCCCATCCCTCACTCGTTCCTTGTCGAACAGACGCATGAAGCTCTGGATCGTGCAGGTTATAGCATCGTGGAAGAAAAGCACGCACTTGGACGCTTTGGTCAGCGTTATTTCGGTGGGTTCCAGATCACTGGCCCCGATATTAACTCTGACTCTCGCAAGCTAGTGCTTGGCCTCCGCAACTCGCATGACAAGGCGTTTGCTGCCAGTATGTGCATTGGGAACCGCATGATCGTATGCGAGAACCTGTGCTTTTCCAGTGATGTGAAGCTGGCTCGCCGTCACACTGTCAACATCATCCGCGACATTCCTCGCGTTCTGGCTGAAGGCATTGGTCGCTTGCTGGCGCACTGGACTGATATGGAAACGCGCATCGCTCGCTACATGGAAACCGAAATCGGTTTCAACCAAGCGTGCGAGATGGCCGTGCAACTGGCTGAAGCCAAGGCACTTCCTCCTCGCGATGTTTACAACGTAGTGCAGGAGTTTAAGGCTCCTAAGCATCCTGAGTTCAATTCGCCAACTCTCTGGAACCTCTACAATGCGGTGACAGAGAACCTCAAAGGCTCTGATCTCACCAAGTTGCCAGCACGCACGATGGTGATGCAAGCTCTGTTCGACAACCGCGCTGGTCATGCCAGCGTGATTGAGGTCGAGCCGATTGAAATCACCGAACTGGAAACAGTCGAAGCCTAGTTAAACAGGGCGGGGGGCAACCCCCGCCCTAAAGGGCTGGCCCTCCAGGTTCTTTACGCAAAGATCACTATTTGCGAAAATACCTATTGACCTTTCACCTCTTTCCTATATTCTCCTATCCATGCGCTACACGCTTATTAACGATCTCGAAAACACATACGAGTTTCTGGACTTCGATCCAGAGACTTGTCACGCTGAAGCTCTCAGTTATTTGGGTTATGCTATTCTCCCAGTTAATGAAATTAATTTCAAAGAGAATGGCGATGTGCAAGAATATGCTTGCGTAGATAAGAATGATCTTTCTACTGTTTTTACTTTCTTTGGTCAATGGGAAGAAACTGCTTGCATTGAGGCTCTCTCTCGTTTAGATTGCACCCTATACGAAGGAGAGCACGAACAAGCTCTTCCAGAGAATGTAATCCCGATCTTTTCGGGAGTGTAGCTCAATGGTTAGAGCAGGGAACTCATAATTCCTTGGTTGTTGGTTCGATCCCAACCACTCCCACCAATGCTGATGTGGTGAAAAGGCAGACACAACAGACTTAAAATCTGTTGCCCAGTAGGGCGTGCGGGTTCAAGTCCCGCCATCAGTACCAATTTCATTTAGTTAAAATACCATAATATGTTTGCAATCGAAACACAAGTTGCCGTTGAAAATCCCGAAATGCAGTTGCCCATTATCCATATGAATGGTAATAGTGGTACTACACTTGGAAATGAATACTACAGTACTTTGAAAGCTCTAAACGCTTTTGAAGAGATCTTTTCTAAAATTGAATTTCATCAACGTGATTACTACCCATTGGGTGATGAAGCTTGGCTTAAGGCTAGAGCGCAAAGACAAGCTCAATGGGCGAACATTGGATCTCTTAAAAAATACCTAGAGGCTCATACTGATCATTGCTTTCAGTCTACAACATAATTTTGGTTTGGTTGTGTGTGCGTGTCATCCATCCTCCCCCCTACGTGTGTAGGGTGCGGAGGCTCTGGCACAAAGGATAGGTAGCTCAATGGTAGAGCAGCGCCCTTTTAAGGCGTTGGTTGAGGGTTCAACTCCCTCCCTATCCACCATGCACCCTCCAGGTTCTCCAGATTTCTGCACTATTTGTCGATTTGGCTATTGACCTTTCACTTTGTATCCCTTAGTTTTATTCCCGTATGAAACACATATTGCAAATCCAAGAAATCAAAGAAAAGAACAAAAAGTCTATTGTTGCATTCATGCAAGAAAATGGAATTGAAAAAGTTGTCGTTGAGTTTGATGGCAGTGGAGATTCTGGACAAATGGAAAGGAGTATTATTTATCCCAGTTCAAAAGAAGATTTGAGCGACAAAAAGATTCCATTTATTAGTTTCTTTCAGCGTTACTCCGTTGGCGAGTGGACTGTAGAATCAAATGAAGTTGAAAGGTCTTTTGATGAAGCTATTGAAGATTTTTCATACTCTATCCTTGAAGACAATCATGGTGGATGGGAGATCAATGATGGTTCGTATGGTGAGATCATCATCAATGCAAATGGTTCTGGTAGGATCGAGTTCAACCAGAGAGTGATGGAAACTGAGTTTGATGAGACTGAGTTTTAATTGATTAAAAAATGTCACACCCATACCATCATGCGCTCTCATCATTCAAAAAGTGGGGAGGCAGACCAGAAGACTACCTCCCGATCCATAACTGGTTCGACGAAACGAAAAAGTGCTTTGCGGACTTTCGGCATCGAGCTATCAGACACCATGCTGAAGGAATCTATCTCTGCGAGCAAGTTTTCGGAATCACCATCACACTGTCGAATGGAAACATTATTCCCACTCGATGGGTTGGAGAACAACACGTTAAGGAGGATCTGGGCCGAATCCCAACTATCCAAGATTGGCTTGTAAATCTCAGACCAGAACCTTGGATGGGAAAAACACAAAAGATTGAGTCCGATCTTCCTCAGAACTCCAAAGAAATTGCCAAGATTATGATTGAACATATGATCGAAGCTCTCTAGTATCTTTCCATGCGCCCATAGCTCAACGGATAGAGCAGCGGATTTCTAATCCGCTGATGAAGGTTCGATTCCTTCTGGACGCACTTTTTTAATTGCTTATAATATGACATACCGCGAACTAACAAAATACTTGGGTCGTTTAACAGCAGATCAGCTTGATAACGACATTGTAGTTGAAGTAGGAGATTTCTTCCATAAGGTTGAAGGTCTTAACATTGCCAGTGGAGAAGGAGACTATCTCTATAAAGACGAAGCATTTCTTTCTGTTGATTCTGAACCGATGGGTGAGAAAGAGTTTGACGAGGAATAGTATGAAATATAAAATTGTTTTTGAATGCAGTATGGAAGTTGAATCAGAAGATGAAGCGCATGAGAATCTGATTGACTATCTACACGAATGTGTTAGAAATGAAGATGTAACTGCTTTCGAGTTTGAGCAAGTTGAGGAATAAAAATGAGTAAAAAATTGCACGACATTGAAATAACTGTTTGCCTCGATCTTTTAAGCAAACAAAAACAAACATTGCTTTCTATCATGGATTATCTTTCGAGTGAATGGGACGATGAGATGTGGGATGCGATGAATGGCATACTTAATATGCTTGACTCTATCGAAGATCAGATCAATGATATAGCTCACTAATATGACTACATTTGCTGAAGTATCTGCGCTATATCACAAGACCTCTGAGGAGATCAAACAAAAGTATCCATGCCTTTCCGAGTGGGATTTCAAGTGGAACTATCGGCTCAGGAACGCAATGGGTCGAGCAGTCAGGAAGACCAATGGCACAAAGTACATTGAGTTGTCTGTAGAAATAATTAGATTAAATCTCAATGCCCCGAACTTCCTCGACAAGATTCGTGATACCATCCTCCATGAATGGGCGCACGCTCTGGATTGGGAGAAGTCCAAGGGTTGGGGTCATGGGGCTACATGGAGGCTATGGATGGCTACGCTAGGTAGACCCGCCAATAGGTGCTTCGACTCCAAACTGTGGATGGTTAAACCAAACAAATGTCAGTATGCTATTCGCCATGACAACGGCAGGATATACCAATACTTCCGCAATGGGCCTACGGACGATCAAATCAAAGCCGCAAAGACTTGGGCGACTGCGCTCAGACTACCAAACGATCAATTAGCTTTGGTTAGCTTAGATCATGGATGGACGAGGCAATTATAAATGGATACTATAGCTACTTTAATTGTCTTGTACGCTTTGATACTAGCACGTTTAATAAAATAATTTCCCCCCAACATCAGCGCATCATCGAAAGGTGGTGCGCTGAATCTTCGTGGCCCTCCAGGGCCCTGGCACAACCACACATTATTTAGTCTTCTTTTTGTTAATCTTTGTCGATGATTATTTTTCTTGCTTTCTCTATCAAGGCTTGAACGAACGGAGTGTTGGGATTGAATGGCATCCTCTGAAATCCTTTGTGCGTTTCGATGTAGAGGAGGAAGCGACCTTTGTCGGTTTCTGGGTCGTAGTGGTAGTCAGCGATGACCCCATCTTCTGGCAGTATTTGTCTGATGATGTGCATTTTTTTGTGATTAAAAAGCCTCGCCCCCTATTACGGAGGCGAGGCGTTATTTTTGTTCGGTTAGAACGGAGCGTTGCTTTCGTCTGCTTCCTGAGCTAACATATCAGCCTCACGACCTTGAACGTCCTTGAGCACCAGCATACCCGCTTTGGTGATCTCGCGATGACCATCGATACGCATCAGACCGCGCTGAAGGAGGTACAACTCAGCATCTCGCTGGATCGCAGACCTCGACATACCAGTGACTGCTGCGATAGTCTGAAGTGTAGATGGGCCGCGCTCTGCCAGAATCTCAAGCACCTGCATTTCCGTATTGGTGATGCCTAAAGGCTTGATGCCGAGAATCTTGCGAAGGCTATTCCACTCCTCCTTGAAGAAGAGGGTGCTGTTCTGAGTCTCGCAGTACGTCTCGATCTCCTTCGCACGCTTCACTGCTGAACGTGCGTTGCCTCGCGTAGTGCTGGCGATCTCAGTGAGCAAGTCCTCTTCAAACTCAACGTCTGGCAAACGATTGGAGATGATCTCTGCTATCTCGTTGGCTTTGTACGGCTTGAAGTCCAGTACAGTCAAACGATCTTTGAGCGGAGGGAAGAGTTTGTCCAGTTCGGTTGTCGCGAAGATCATGCTGATCTTGGTGAAGTCGAACGTGAAGGTGAACTCGCGCCAGTTAAACTCCTTGTACGAAGTGCGTTCCGTATTGAGGATGGACAAGAAGCTCATCATCAAGTCTTTAGGCAAGGCATGAGCCTCGTCAAAGAACAGGGTGATCTCGTTGCCCTGCACAATGGGGAGGAAGATCTGCTCAAAGAACATTTGATTGTTTTTGATTGTGCTAGAGTTGAGTTCCAGCATGGGGCGCGGCTTGCCGTCCACGTTAGTGAGCGACTTGCTGAACGACTTGAGGAACTCAGTCTTGCCCAGACCTTTAGCACCATTCAACAGGATGAACGGAATAATGGAAGTCTTCTTATACGCTTCAGCATAGAACTCTAGCTGACGCTTGATTTCGGGTTGGCCAATGAGGTTTTCAAACATAGGGTGCAAAATATAAAGCAATTATAATAGGAGTCAATACTATTCTTCGAAAGAGTGCATAGCGAACTGAACTTTCTCTTCTTCTTCCTCAGTCTCAACAGGTTGAGAGACAATCGGATAATCATAAGTGATCGTTTGGATCGGACGCTCTGATGCCATCAGACCCAGAGTATCACGCAACCATTTCTTCGATACGGGAATGGATGCTTCTGGCGACAACAGACCGAGCAACTGCTTGATCTGGACGTTCTCGAAAGAGTTGCTGCCAGAGGGGCGACCCCGCCCCCGCTTGAGAGCGGACTGTTCAGAGGTTTCGTTGAGGGTGGACTGCAATGATGTGTTTTCCATACGCTGAGAATTAAACCACATATAAAAACCAAAGTCAACAGGTTTCGACTTTTAATGCACTTTTTTTGATTTCGGCAAAGAAGATTAGATTCGGTGTGATTCGGTATGATCGCGGTAGATGTATTATTATTGATTATTATTCGCCAAGATCTAACGAAGTGCTTTGTGGGGTTGGGGTTACGAATGGTTGCGAATGCGCACGCACTTGGCACGCTATGTGCTACGCGCACGCGCACCTGCGTATTTATTTGGCCCTCAATCGTTCATATTTTGGAATTTTTTCTTTTTGAGTGTATTATATATTAGTAGCAAATTTCTTCTACGTTCTTCTGAACAAGACTCACCCTATGAGTGGTGGTACGATTGCTCTCAGAAAGGAAACAAAAAGAAAGATGCCGCTAAACTACCTTTAGATTCGTATCAATCCTAGTTTGCTATTATTGCTATGCGGCACAGGTCCGAGAATCTAACAAAAAAAAATATTTCGCCACCCTAGTAACAACAGGGTTTTTTTCGTGCCTTTATTTGGCGTCAGTTTGTTCGCATTTTTTGTGTTATTTTGTTATGCGTATGCCAAACGCTACCGTGTAAAACATAATGTATGACTGATCCGACTACCGCATCCAACAGAAGGAATTGTTGTGTGGAACATTGTGTGGAACATTGTTCCACAAGAGATCGTGAATTAAAAAGAATAATAAATCGCTGCCACGGGAATTCACTTCATCTTAAAAGCTTTATTAATGCTTGTCCTTCTTGTTCCGTTTGTTCTTCTATTCATTCCTCTATTGATTGTCGTACATGTTCTTCTATTGTATATCGTAATAATGTTGATAAAATATCTAATATATCTTGTGCGTCGTTGGGGGGTTTGTATAGTCGTAAACTACAGGTCGAAGACGTAAAAAAATGTGATTTTACAGAGAATTTTACGTTGTTTGTTGGTAAGTTCGTAAATGAAATTCTCCTATCTGAGGTTGCAATCATTTGGTTACTCTACTTTGTCTTCGCTCATTAGCTAATAGGGGCTACACCTTAATTAGTAATAGTTGCTTATGTCTTATGTAAAATTCAAAACAGTAAAAATACAATTACTCTGTTGAGTCTTAGTTTATAACAATAAGCATAAACACCATAAAGAACATAAAGAACAAACAAAAACAACTTGTCAATAAGCTACAATGATCTTCCATAATATAAAATTGATTACAAATTACCGCGATTCTGATTTTGATTTACCCTTTTTGCATCAATCATAGCCTCAATTAGCTCTATGATATCCTCTATAGGCTTATATTTGTTTTCGTATTTGTACCTTTCACAATCTATCACTAATTCTTGAAAGGTTGCGCCCACTTTAATTGGATTCTTATCCTCCATTTTTAAGAATGCGCTTGCCTATCTGATTTGGCTACGATCTTCATATCTTCATCAGTTATATGATACCAATCATACGCACACCAAAAAGTACCTCCAATATATTCGTCTCCAAACAATTGGTTGGCACATTCAAGTAGATGTTCTAAATCATCAGAAGACTTAATAAAATCTCTTGCTCCACCAGCGGCATAGTATTCCGCACCAGCGAATAAATAATATTTCATATTACCACGAAGACCTATATTTGATATACCACATTTCACAGTCTGGATTATTAAAAATCTTATTAATAATATCTAAAGTCCTCTCCAAATCTCTAAAATAGTATTCATCATATTCTACAGAACCAAAGAAGAACCCGCTTGCAGAAGGTAAAAGTTCTGTGGCTAAAGATTTATCTTCCAAGATTCTTTGGCATATGTCTTTTAATTTATGTAGATTATCAATAGAAACACCATAATCTTC
>Ga0114962_10001807_pt1 | contig 18279 bp, 18 predicted proteins | sample C_130820_MF_Meta_FD_87017 | JGI IMG/M metagenome (GOLD analysis project Ga0114962, IMG submission 87017) | Freshwater microbial communities from Lake Croche, Canada to study carbon cycling - C_130820_MF_MetaG | ecosystem: Environmental > Aquatic > Freshwater > Lake | place: Lake Croche, Canada...
AAGACAGAAGACCGCTGCGCTGTAAGACAGAAGACCGCTGCGCTGTAAGACAAGAGTAGAGCCCTTGGGCAGCGCATGGCGCTTTTTTCTTGTGTCTTCTGTCTTCCGTCTAACAGTCTTCCGGCTTTGTTCAGAAGCGAGGTGGCAGGATGAGTTCGTCGCCGACCACCGGGGTGATGGTGCCGAAGCCCGGAAGCATGTTAGCGATGGCTTCGTTGCCGACGATGGAAGAGATTTTGAGTTGGCCGAGGATGCCGGTGTTGCGGCGGATGGCGAGGATGGTGTTTTGTTGGACTTGTTCGGGCATGATGACCTCGAGGGTGATGAAAGTGCCGGTTTGGGGATCATTGACGCATTCTTTGACCTTGGCGACGAGCAGGGCTTGGTTGATGAGGCGGGTTTCGCGAGCGAGGGAGTTCTTTTTTTCGAGTTCGCCGCGGACCAATTCCAAGTTTTCACTGTCGGAGACTTTGGCGTTGCGCTCGGCCTTGGCCTTGTCCTCGGCGAGGGCCAAACGCAGGTCTTCGCTTTCCTTCAGCCGTTGTTTGGTGGCCTCGAGTTCGTCACGGTTGGCGGCCGGGGGCGCGACTGTGGTAGGGGCGCTTTGGAGGAGTTGTTTTTCCAAGGCGGCGCGGTTGAGGTCATCGCGGAGGGCATCGACCTGTTTGCGGAGGTGTTCGGTTTCATCGGCGGAGGTTTTTTTCACCCCTTGTTGCATGCCGTTCCATGACATCCCCACGGCCGCAAGCAGCAGGACGATGGTGGTGCCGAGAAGAAGTTTAGTTGTGTCCATGCGCGAAAGATGACTGGGGTGGCCGTGGCTGTCAACGCGGCAACGCGGGAATTGCCGCGGCGGCAAAAAAGTAGTGTTCTGGGGCTGCTGCGGCAGTTTGGAGCATCGGCTGCTGCTGGAAAAGGGCCGGGTTTATCCTGAAATCCGCAGTTGAAATCTGAAATTCGGCCATGGAACGACGGATTTCACGGAGTGCACGGATTTTTTTAGATTTGGCACCTCTCATCATTCGCAGCCCATCCGAAGCTTCAGGACTGCCTTTTTTTAATCCGTAAAATCCGTGTCATCCGTGGTTTCTTCCGCCCCCCCTGTCCCTTATCGGCACAGACACGACAATAAGGTCGTGACTCCTTAGCTTGACGCGCATGGGCTCAGGGCTGGGCTTGCGCGGCACGCTCCTGGAGGTGGCGCGTGACGTTGTCCGGTAGGGCGTTGCGCTGTATCCAGGCTTGGGCGGCGACCGGGTCGCGGTTGAGCCAACTATCCAGGGTACGGGAGTACATGCGCTCTTGGCTGCCAGGATCGGCAATGCGACCGACGTAGTTCAAGGCCAGTGCTGGATCGCTGCCGAACGAGTGCCAAACGAACGTTTGAAACGCGCCGTCGGTCACATCGGCGGCATGACGGTCGAGCACTGCGGCGGCGGCGGTCGGGTCTTGGCTGGAGATGGCGGAAATGATGCCGCGCAAGGCGTTGCTGCGTTCCTCACCTTTTGGCAGGGCCTCAAAATAGGCCACGGCGGCTGATTTATCGGAGCTGGCCCAGGTGGCCAGCACGTTGTCGAGGCGGCGTTTGGTGGCTTCGCCGGGGTTGGCCAGCAACCAATCGGCAGTGGCTTTAGGGTCGGATTGGGCCAGTTGTTCGGCCGCGCGCAGCATCGAGCCGTTGCGCAGCGAGTCATCGGTGAGGGCGGAAATCCAGGCGCGGGCGGCGTCGGGGCCCTGTGCTAGGACGTGGGGCAGCATGGCGTCCAAGGCTTCGCCGCGTTCGTAACTGCGTGGCATGCCGGTGAGCAGTTGGGAGGCCGGGCGGGATCGGAGGCGCCGAGGGTACGGATGATGCCGGCGAGATAGGGGTTGGCATCGGTGCCGGTGTGGTTGGCTTCGGCCCAGCGAATAGCGGCATCCGGATCGGTGGCGGCCCAGGTCGAGAGGATCGTGCTGGTGGCGAAGCCACTGCGGGTGTTGGCTTGGGCGTAGGCGAGCGCGGTGGTCGGATCGACCTGCGACCAAGCGGTGAGCAACATGGCGTACTCGCTGAGGCGGCTATCGGTGATGCCGAGGTCGCGGAATTTGTCGATGGCGGCCTGAAAATCTGCCGGGGCGAGTTGGTCGATGTAAGCGAGGAGGGCGCGATTGCGGTCCAAGGCGTTTGCCCCGCGGACGATGGATTCGAGGCGTTTGAGTTTTTCTGCGGCGGTGGGGCTGCGGCCGGTATCGGGGCGGCTGCGTTTGGTGGTCGCTGTGGCGTGGTCGGCGGCGTAGCTTGCGCGAGAGCTTGAGCGCAGGGATCTGGATTGAGGGGCGGAGGCCTCAGCCGCGTCGTGGGGATCGGGGGTGGTGAGTTTGCCGATAAAAAATCCGCCGATGCCGATGAAGACGGCTGCGGCGATGGAGGAGGTGTGAGGAGGGAGTTTCATAAGGGCGCTGAAGGATTGGGGCGGAAAACTGTGCACATTATACCACGCAAACAAGCCGGATATTTCGCCCATTGTGGCTCGGGACACGGTAAGTCGGGTGATTGGGCATCGACGCGGGCGGCGGAGGCAGGCAGACTCGGGCATGGCAAAGATTGGTGAGCGGGTAAAATTGGAGATTCTGCGGGAGAAGCCCTTCGGATTGTATCTAGACGGCGGAGAGCTCGGCGAGGTGCTGTTGCCGCGCCGCGAGATGCCGGCCACCTGGCAACTCGGCGGGCTGGTGGAGGTTTTCATCTATCGGGATTCCGAGGACCGGCCGGTGGCCACCCTGCAGCAGCCCAAGGCGATGCCCGGCGAGTTCGCCCGCTTGCGAGTGGTGGAACTCACGCCGGTGGGGGCCTTTCTGGATTGGGGTCTACCCAAGGATTTGTTGGTGCCTTTCCGCGAACAAAAAATCCGCCTGGAGCTCGGCCATGCGTATCTGGTTTATGTGCGCTTGGATGAAGCCAGCGGCCGCATCATCGCCACCACCCGCTTGGCGCGGCACCTGGATCTAAGGCCCCCGCCGTGGCGCGGTGGCGAGAGGGTGGATTTGATTCTTTATGGGAAAACGCCACTGGGCTACAAGGCGATCATCAACGGCAGTCATAGCGGGTTGTTATTTGCCAACGAGGTATTTCAGTCGATGCAGCCCGGCGAACACGTCAAAGGCTACATCGCCGGGTTGCGCCCGGATGGCAAAATTGACCTTACGCTCCACCCGCCGGGCCGGCACCGGGTCAGTGATTTGGAGCAGCAGATTCTCGCCGAGGTGGCGGCGCGCGGCGGCTATTGGGCGCTCGGTGATCACAGCCCGGCCGAGGAAATTCACCAAGAACTCGGCGTGAGCAAGCGCACGTTCAAGCAGGCCACCGGGGCCTTGTTGCGCAAACGCGCCATCGAGCTAAGCGACAAGGGCATCCGCCTGTTGCCGAGTTCTCCCGACTAACTCGAAGATTTACCGCAGAGCCGCAAAGGACGCCAAGGGGCGCAAAGTGGAATGGGTTATCGAAAAGAATTCGGCTTTGGCTCCGCGGTCCTTTGCGCCCCGCGTTGCGGCTTTGCGGTTAGTTTTTCTTCCGCTCTTTACAAGCTGTCGCCGAAGTCCAGGCGGAACTTGGCCACGAGTTGCTTGAGCCGGTAGCGGGTTGGGCGCGGCTTACTTTTTCCAACCGTTGGCTTCGACGATTGAATCGATCTGCGCCCTGGCCGTGAATTCAGCGGGGAAAAACTTGAAGTGGGTCATGTAGTCAACGGCCTCGTGCATTTGCATGATCTCGGATTTTTTGGCATTCATGTCACCCGCGGGCGTCTGTTTTAGCGTAGCGATCCACGCGGTGACACCGGCTTGTGATGCTGCGAGGGTGGCAGCATCCGGGGCATAGCACAACGATTCCATCTGGCGCCGCAGTTTGGCTAGGCCCTGCAACTTGGCGGCAGCTTCGCGGATGCCAGCGGCGATCTGTTGCTTTTTGGCGGAGGCGGCCTCGGGGGGCATCGCACCCATATCTCCGCCATCAACGGCACGCGCCGGCAGCAGTCGATACCAAATGTTGCGATAGCGCACCGGGTTGCCGTGATCTTGCAACTTGAGCGGCCCTTTATCGGGCATTGAGCGGTCATGGCTGCGGGCCTTGTGGCCGCCGCCGCCTTCCAGCGGGGTGGCGTCCTGAATCACCACACCATTGAGCATCACGGTGTAGCGGCCGCTGTCGAGCAGCTTGCCGTCCTTCCAAATGGGCCGCCGGAAAATGATATCATATATTTGCCATTGGCCGGAGGTGCGCAAGGCATTGGCATGCGGTGGATTGACGCCATAGAGGGCGCCGGCAGCGCCGTCGGGATAGGTTGGATTGTTATAATTATCGAGCACCTGGATTTCGGTTTCGCCCATCAGGAAGATGCCGCTGTTGCCACGGCCTTGGCCGTCGCCCTCGACTTTGGTCGGGGCGGCCCACTCGACGTGGAGCTGGCAATCGCCGAATTCCTCCTTGCTGCGAATGAAGCCGGAGCCCGGCACGCATTGCAGCGTGCCATCCTTGACCACCCACTGGGTCGGCACCGGCGGATTTTTATCAGATTCCCATTTGGCCAGCGTGGCCGGTGTGCCGTCAAACAAGATAATCGCGTCGGAGGGAGCTTGGCCGGGTTGCTCTTGGCTGCTGAAAGTGCCCGGCTTGACGAGTGGCGGTTGTGGCCGGTTCATGTCGTGAATGGCCCATGGATGGGTGGCATCCGGCGGGTCTCCGTAAAACGGCCCGTCCGCCAACACCGCAGACGCCGTGAAGGCAAACACGTAAATGGGTAGCATGGCAGCAGCGGGTCGAGTGGGCATGCCGCTGCTCGTACACTGGGGTGGCAGCTGCGTCAAGCACCATGCTCTAACGCCAGCACGGCTCCCGGCCAGCATTGGAGCATTGTAGCGGCGCGTCTATGACCGCCGCGGCCCTTGAACCGCCAATGGACTAGTGGCAGGCCGGCACTCGCCAGCAAGCTGGCTTGGCCTGGCGGCAGCAAGCTGCCGCACTCCGTAGCAAGCTGGCTTGGCCTGGCGGTAGCAAGCTGCCGCACTCCGTAGCAAGCTGGCTTGGCCTGGCGGCAGCAAGCTGCCGCACTCCAAGAGCCATCTCATGCGCATGGGCGGTGATAGACAGCGCTACAGTGCATCTCAGATCCCTGGCTAGTTGGTTGGCGAAGGGGTCAGTTCTTGCCAATGATAAAGCGCGACTTAACAGGTTCCAAGGGCACTTTCACGAGGGTAACCGGTTCGCCGTCTTCAACGGCGTTGGTGAATTCCGGAGTTGAGAATTCGCCGGTGTGCGGGTCCCATGCCTCGGGGGTGAATTTGCCGCGCAAGCGCACGGTCGCCGCGGTGGCCTTGTCGGCGAGGTTGGCAAAAAAGTACACTTGGTGCTCCCCCACTACCCGGTGGATGTAGCGCAGCTTCTGGTCGCTGAGGGTGTCCACGTCATAGATTTTGAGGGCTAGGTCGAGCGCCTGGCGCAGGTTCGTTTGGTTAGGTGAATTCAGATAGATAGAGCGCCCGCCGTTAGCCCCTTCCTGCACGATGAGCGCATCGCTGTGTGCGAGGTTGGGCCCCGCATCGAGGTGCACCGCGAACTCGCGGATGGCAGGGGTGGAGGCTGTCACCCCGTCAATCACCAGTCGCACCCGCGAGGCAGTTATAGTCGCGAACTTGTCAGTCTTATGGCTTCCGAGGGTGGTTCCCTTGGCGCAGGAAGTCCAGGTCTTGCCATCCCAAGTTTCAATATGATAGGCGCTGACCCGGTTGGAGTCCTCGTCGATGACCGTTGAGTTGAAGGTTTGCGGGCTGCCGAAATTCACCTCCAGCCACCATTGCTTGGCGGCAGCCTCCGACGGGGCCCAGTGGGTGTTTGCATCGCCGTCGATGGCCTTGGCGGCCTCGTAGGCGCCGGTTTCGCGCCACTCTGAGCAAGCGGTGGCGATGATCTGTTGGGAAACCTTGGGAAACATCTCCTTGATGGTCGCCACCACGTCGGCATCGTGGCCGAACTCGGCCGACTTGCTAGGCAACTGGCCGGTGGCAATGACCTTGCCGCCCTTGGCGTAATACTCCTTGAGTTTCTGCAGGTTGCTCCAACGGATCGTCTGGTGGCCCGGCAGAATCACCACCTTGTAATTCTCGTAATTGACCTTGTTATTGAGCTTGAGGGTGTCGCCCTCCACCGTGCAGCGCTCGTCGAGCACCTCCGGGTGCAGGAAGGTGAAATCGCGGCAGACCTTGGTGGAGAGCAGTTCGCCCAGATAGACGTAATCCGCCTCTGGCACGTTCACCCCGCCGGAATACGGGTCGAGCTCGCCACCGAAATGAAAGCCAGCCTGCAGCGTGGCGATTGGATAGATAAGTGCGATGTCTGCCACATGGCGGCCGCGGGCTTGCAGCAGCACATTGAGGCGTCCGATGTAGGTGTTATAGGCAGGCAGGCCCTCGGCATAGCGTGCATTGTGGTATGAAAGTTCCGGCAGATAGGTGACCTTGTCGAGGTTGTACCAGACTCCGTGCGGGACGATGGTATTGATGCCCTTGGCATATTGTTCCATGACCACCGAGTACAAGCGGTCCCAGCTCAGGTTGCCCATGGCGCCGTAGGTTTCGGTCATCGACTGGGCCTTGTCCCAGTTATAGGTGACCGAGCTGACGATTTTGTAATAGGCTTCGGGGTCGTTGTCCCAGCCGATTTTATCGACGCCGGGCACGTCCTGGTATCTGTAGGATTTCATCAGGTCGGCGGAGACACCAACGGGATTTTTGAGGTTTTCTTGGTCCTGATGACCAAGCAGCGGGATGCCGCCGTGGGCGGTGCACCAGTCCTGGACGGTTTTGGCATAGCCTGCGGCATACATTTCGGCGCGGCAGCCAAATAGATAGTTGCGGGCGGCTTGGGTTTGCGGCCCGATGTCATACCACAGGGCCGGATAATAAGCCGTGGGACTGAAGCCATAGGCGGCTTGGAATTTCTCGTTGAAGCGCTCCGTCCAGGTGCGGCCTTGGGCGCGGTACAAGGTGGGCTCGTCGTAAAATGCACCGGCGATGGTGGCGCCGAAGTCTTTGCCAAAATGGTCGTAGTATGGCTGATAGACCATGTCGACATATTTGGCACAGCGGTCTGAGTCGAGGTAATCGACGTTGGGATCGCCGTCCAGCACGCAGACGAAGGTCATGATTTTCCAGGAGCCGGCGGGAACGTCCCACGAGATGGAGCCGGCGGCCGTTTTGTCGGTTAGGTCCACCCGCTGTTTGGTGTCGGTGTTCATGGCGACGAGGCTCATGAGTTTGCCTGGGGGCAGGGTTTTGGTGTAGGCGGCGGGGCCGGTGACGGCGTCCTCCAATTTGTCGAGGCGGCGGAGGGTGGCGTCGGGGTACTTATTTTTGAAGCGGGGGATACCGTCGCCCATATTGGCGCCGCCACTGCCGCTGGGAAACCCGTATTCGTCATAGATGGTGAGGAACATGCCCAGTTTGCGGGCCTTGTTGACGGTGGCGCCATAGAGATTGAAGTACTCTTCACTGAGGTATTTAGGCGTGAATTTATCCCCGAATGGCAGCGGCGCCATTCCGCCGTAGCCGCTGCGGTCGCGGGCACCCTGCAATTGTTCTTCAACGCCAGCTGCAGTCACCGCCGTGTTGTTCCAAAACCACAGCGGCCGCGCACGGAATTTCAGCGGCGGTTGGACAAAATCACTTTTCACGTCGGCCCGGCACCACGGCGCTGCGCCAAGGGTGGCGAGCAGGCAGATCAAGCTGAGTAGCGGCAGATAGATCGTGGCGTGCAACTTATGGGGAGGTTTGGGAAACATGGCTGGGGGATGGGCTGAGCGATTGGCGACGGGGAAATGAAGCCAAGGCAGAGCCATGGCCGACACCTAGATGCACGGCCGCTTGGGTAATGTCAACTTCCTAGGCTGCGCCCTCGGCTGCCGGTGCCAGCGGCTTGCGCCAGCGCAGTCGCCACATCGTTTTGCCCTCAGCCTCCCACTGCCTTTGGAAATCTGTCTTGGGATAGAAAAACGCGTGTTCCGGCCATTCCAACGGTTCAAATCCGCCGTGAGCGGCCACTTGATCGGCGGTCCAAGCGCAGTATTCCTCATGATCGGTCATGAATAGAAACTCTCCGCCCGGCAGCAAGGCCCGCCGCACCGCCTCGACAAACTCCACCTGCACCAGCCGGCGGCGGTGGTGTCGCAGCTTCGGCCACGGGTCCGGGCACAGCAGGTGCAAACGCGCCACACTCGCCTCCGGCAGCAGCCACTCAACCGTGTAGCGGCTCTCCAGGCGCAACACCCGGCCATTGGCCAACTCATTGCGCGTGAGCTTCTTGCACACCTTGCGCACCCTTCCTAACAAGCGCTCCACACCGAGGAAATCCCGTTCCGGAAACTCGCGTGCCATGGCCACCAGAAACGCGCCATCGCCGCAGCCCAGATCTAGCTCCAGCGGTCGGCCGTCGCGGCACAGCTCGGCCAGCTCCAGTCGCCGGAAATAATCCGCCGGGACCAACTCTCCCGCCATCGCCGGCCGGGGCAATACATGATGGGGCTGCGTGCTCACCGGCCCATTCACAGCCCACTGCGCCTAGTTTCACAATCAAAAAAACGCGGGTATCTTGCCCGAGCCTGCTGACGAAGCGCCCTTCGTTGTTAGAACCGAGGCTCCGGGCGGGATGCCCTGGTCACCTGTGGCGCGGGCATCCTGCCCGCCGCTTTAGTTCGGCGCGCCATCCGGCACACGATCCGGTTTGCTATCGGGTTTGCTATCGGGTTTGCGCTCAGGATGAGGGAACTCACTGGCATCGATTTTGGCGTCCTGGTTGCGGTCCAATTTGTCAAAGCGAGCTCTCTGTTGTTTTTCGTCCAGGCCTCTGACAAACGGTGCCTTCCTAAATTCTTCAAATGTCAGCAGCCCGTCCCCATCCTTGTCGAGGAGGCGGAACAAGCGGCGCGGATCGTGCGGCGGTCCCGCCGGATGATCTGCTGGAGAAATCACTCCGTCGCCATTGACGTCGAGGCGGCGAAACAGCGCATCCTGCTGAGCGAGCGGGAGTTTTTTGACGAATTCGCCGGCCTTGAACTCGTCCAGGGTGATCACGCCGTCTTTGTTGGTATCCAAGTCCCACAGGTGTTGCATCCACTGACGTTTGCCATCCTTGGGTTTAACCAGCGCTTCCAATTCCTGGCGACTCAAGAGCCCGTCGCCATCCTTATCCAGACGCTTGAAGAGGTCCTCGCGCTTATCTTCCGGCAGGAGCTCCACGCGTTTTATGGCAAAAAACTCGTCCCGCGACAAGGCCCCGTCCCCATTCGTATCGGCGAGTTGCCACACCTCTAAAAAGTGCTGCAGCCTGCCCCGAGGGCCTTCACGCTCGGCTGCCGCGGCTCCTGCAGGGGCTTGTGGAGCTGCCAAACTCAGGCTGGGCAGCCAGATCCATGCCAGCACGAGAGAAGTTGGGATTGTTTTCATGAGATAGATGGTTTAATTAGGCCCCCGCACCGTGGGAGTGCCAGAGTAAACTGCCCAATCGACAAAAAGTTTCGCCAAACATCCAGTTAACCGCTATTTCCCCCTTGCCGATGCACATCAGCGATATCCTCTCCTCCCGCAAACCTTCGCTATCCTTCGAGTTCTTCCCGCCGCGTGCCGCCGCCGCCTGGGAAGATCTCTACCAGACGATCCGCGACCTCGAGCAACTCGCCCCTGCCTTCGTCTCAGTTACCTACGGCGCTGGCGGCGGCACCCGCGAACTCACCCACGACCTGGTCGTGCGCATCCAACAAACCACCGCCATCCCTCCCACGCCCCACCTCACCTGCGTCGGCCACTCCAAGGCCGAGGTCGAGGCGATTCTCGAGCGCTACGCTGCCGCCGGTGTCTCTAACATCCTCGCCCTGCGCGGCGACGCCCCGCGCGACCAGCCGGACTATGATTGGTTGAGGGGTGACTTCCGGCATGCGGCCGACCTGGTGGCGTACATCCGCGAGTTTAATGACAGCGGCCGCCACCCTGATCCGCGCGGCTTTGGCATCGGCGTGGCCGGTTTTCCTGAGGGCCACCCCGATACCCCGAATCGTTTGACGGAACTCAATTTCCTCAAACAAAAAGTCGATGCGGGTGCCGACTACATTTGCAGCCAATTATTTTTTGATAACCACGATTTTTTTGATTTTCGAGATCGCTGTGTGCTTGCGGGCATTGAGGTTCCCATTCTTGCTGGCATCATGCCGGTTACCTCGCTGCAAGGCATGCAGCGGATGGCGGAACTGGCCGCCGGTGCGCGTTTTCCAGCGGCGTTGCTGCGAGCGTTGGAGCGTGCCAACACTCATCCCGAGGCGGTCGAACGCGTCGGCATCCATTATGCCGCCGCGCAATGCGCCGGCTTGCTGGATAACGCCGTAGCGGGCATCCATTTCTACACTCTCAACAAGAGCCACGCCACCCGCGAAATCTACGCCAGCCTCGGCCTCTTCCCCGGGTAGCTGCGGCGTCCCGCCGCAGGCCGTGGCAGTCGCGTCTCGCGGCGCTTCGATGAGTGACCGCCGTCACTGCAGCGGCATTGTAGCGGCGCGTCTACGACCGGCGCTGATCATGAGTTGTTCACTGCAGCGGCACATTGGCGCATCGGCGCTCACAGAACGGCGCTACAATGCTGACCATGGCACTGGTGTGCACAGAGCGCCGCCACAAGTCATCTCAGATGCCTCGCTGCAGTCAGGATTGCGCGCGGCGCTGGCGCACGGCGAGGGCCAACTCGTCGAGTACTTCGACGGTGCTGTCCCAGTTGATACAGGCGTCAGTGACGGATTGGCCGTACACCAAGCGCGAGAGGTCGGAGCCAGCGGGTTGGTTACCTGAGACGAGGTTAGACTCGATCATCACGGCGGTGATGGCACGCGAGCCGGCGGCGAGTTGTTGGCAGAGATTGCGGGCCACCTTTGGCTGGTTGCGGTAGTCCTTGGATGAATTGCCATGCGAGCAATCCACCATCACATAGGGCGGCAATTCCTGTTTGCGGAGCATCGTCTCCACCTCGTCAATGCTCGCCTGGTCATAGTTCGGACCGGCTTTCCCGCCCCGCAAAATCAGATGACAGCTGGCGTTGCCAGCCGTGGAAATGATCGCTGATACCCCCTGCTTGGTGACAGATAGAAAATGGTGCGGATGGGATGCGGATTGGATTGCGTCGAGCGCGATTTGGATCGAGCCGCCGGTGCCATTTTTGAACCCCACGGGCATCGACAGGCCGGAGGCGAGTTCGCGATGGATCTGGGACTCGGTGGTGCGTGCGCCGATGGCACCCCAGGCAATCAAATCCGCGATGTATTGCGGGGAAATCGTATCCAGAAACTCGGTGCCTGCCGGCATGCCCAGGGAGGTCAGATCCAAGAGAAGTTTGCGGGCAATCCGCAGCCCGTGGTTGATGTCAAATGAGTCGTCGAGATGCGGATCATTGATCAAGCCCTTCCAGCCAACCGTGGTCCGCGGTTTCTCAAAATATACCCGCATGATGATGAGCAAATCGTCCTGCAGCCGCGTGGCTTGCTCTAGCAGGCGGCTGCCATATTCCATCGCCGCTTCAGGATCATGGATCGAACATGGGCCCACCACTGCCAGCAAGCGGTCATCCTTGCCGCGCACAATCGCCTCCGCCTGCTCACGGGTGCTGGCCACTAATTCCGATGCCTGATCGGTTACTGGCAAATAATAGGCCAGCACCGCCGGGGAAATCAGCGGGTTGAGGCCGGCAATGCGGAGGTCGTCGGTGCGGTGGCGGGTCACGCCGCGCAGCCTAGCGAGCCGCGGCGGCAATGCAAGGCCAAGTGTGCAGCTGGCACAGGCACGCGCGGCCAAAATATCCACCGAACTAGGAAAATCCAGGTTTTTTGGCTGCCGAGGTCCCAAAAAATGGGGGTTAGGCGAAGCGGCGATAGATCAAGATGGCGGAGATGGTGAAACCGATGGCCGTCACGGCGTGGCGCACGAGGGGGCGGGGGATGCGCTGCGACAAGCTGGCACCGAGGTAATAACCGGCCAGAGCGCCGACGCACATGACGCCGGCTTTGCTCCAATCGACCATGCCACTGGCGACGAACCAGGCGGCGGCGACCAGATTGATCAGCGAGCCGAGCAAGTTTTTCAGGGCATTCATTTGGTGAATATCCTTCAGGCCGAGGAAGCCCAGCGAGGCAAGCATGAGGATGCCGATGCCCGCGCCGAAGTAGCCGCCATAGAGCGCAACGGCGAATTGGAACCCCACGGCAAGCCAGGGAGTCGTGATGTGGCGCGGCTGAGCGTCAGGGTTAGGCGGTCCTAACCATTTGCGGAGCCCTTCCTGAAGGAGAAATAAAACCGTGGCAAACAGGATCAGATAAGGCACCAGCGCAGCGAACAATGGGTCGCCACTGCGGGTGAGTAGGAGGCTGCCGAGCCAGCCGCCCAGTAGGCTCACGGGGACCATGCGGCCGATCCAAGGGCGGACGGCAGGGAAGTGACCTTTGAAGCTGAAGATACTCCCGGCCGTGCCGATGACCAGCGCGGTGGTGCTGGTGGCATTGGCGATGATCGGCGAGCTGCCGAAATACAGCAACGCCGGAAACGTCAGCAAAGTACCGCCGCCCGCCACCGCATTGATCATGCCCGCGGCGGCCCCTGCCAAGACCAGTGCAATGATTTCTACCCAAGACATGCCGCGGCGCAGTGTGCGCATCCTTGCCCCAAACGCAAGGCGAGCTTCGTCCGGTTCATTCATTCAAGCTCATAAGCGCCGTCAAATCGCCCATCCGGCGGAATTTGCACTGCGGCTGAACCGATGAGAACGGATAGAAGGAAGCGTGAATGGCTGGGCTCCAATTCACCCAACCGCTGCCGTGATCCTTCTCCGCGGACCATGTACTTAGCCATTGACGGCCGCCCCCATGCACCCATACATCTTCCCCGCAACAGCCATCCGAGCCTGAGCCGCTACTGGGTGGCCAAATTTCGGGGGCTGCCCCAGGAGAAAGTAATAACCAATGAAAATAACCATTCTTTTATACGTGTCGGCGGTGATGGCGACGAGTTGGGCGCAGGCGGTGGACCTGTATGTGGCGCCGACCGGCAGTGATCAGAACCCGGGGACACTGAGTCAAGCGTTTGCGACCTTGAAGCAGGCGCAACTGGAGGCTCGCAAGTCCGCTGGACGGGAAGCGGTGAACATTTTTTTGAGGGAAGGGACGTACTATTTGCCCGAAGCGCTGGTTCTCACTGCCAGCGATTCCGGAGCCAAGGAGAAACCGGTGGTGTATCAGGCATTTGCCAAGGAGCGGGCGGTGATAAGTGGCGGCGTGCGGCTAACGGATTTGCAGTGGACCCCTTACAAGGATGGCATCATGCAGACCAAAATGCCCGCAGGCTTCACCACCGACCAATTGTTTGTCAATGGCGAGAGCCAGTCGATGGCACGCTATCCCAACTTTGATCCCAACGAGCGTCACTTCAATGGCTGGGCCAAGGATGCGTTTAGCCCGCAACGCGCCGCCCGCTGGAAAGATCCTGCTGGCGGATTCATCCATGTCCTGCATGAAGGCCAGTGGGGTGGCATGCACTATCTCATGACCGGCAAGGACGCTGACAACAAGATTACTTATGAGGGTGGCTGGCAGAACAACCGCCCCATGGGCATGCACCAAATCCGCTTCGTGGAAAATATCTTTGAGGAACTCGATGCCCCAGGTGAATGGTTTCTCGATCACAAGACCCACATCCTCTACTTCTATCCGCCGCCGGGGCTCGACCTCGCCAAGGCGCTTATCGAATCCGTGCGCCTCCCGCACCTCGTTGAATTGCGTGGCTCAGACAAGGCTCCAGTAAGGTTTGTTAGCTTTAAAGGGCTGACCTTCCGCCATGCGGCGCGCACGTTCATGGACACCAAGGAGCCCTTGGTGCGCAGTGACTGGACGGTTTACCGCGGCGGCGCGCTCTTTCTAACTGGAACTGAGGACTGCGCAATTGAGGATTGTTGCATCGATCACATCGGCGGCAATGCCGTCTTTGTGAATAACTACAACCGCAGAGTCACGGTGCGGGGGTGTCACATTGCCAAGATCGGTGCCAGCGGCGTGTCCTTTGTCGGTGACCGCGATGCCGCCCGGGTGCCGCGCGATTGGAACGACCATTCCCAGTCACTGGATAACCTCGATCGGACGCCCGGCCCGAAGAGCGACAATTATCCGGCGGACTGCCTGGTGGATGACAGTCTAATCTATCTTTGCGGCCAGGTTGAAAAACAGGTGGCTCCGGTGCAGATCGAATTGGCGCAGAGCATCACGGTGCGGCATTGTTCCATTTATGACGTGCCGCGCGCCGGTATCAACATTGGCGATGGCTGCTGGGGCGGTCATCTCATTGAGTTTTGCGACGTCTTCGACACGGTCAAGGAAACGAGCGATCACGGGGCCTTCAATTCCTGGGGCCGCGACCGGTTTTGGGGATTGGCCGGGCTGGACTTGAACAAAACCGCGGATTGGGATGCTAACAAGGAAGTGGTGCTGCTCGATGCGCTCAAGCCCACGATCATCCGCAACAGCCGCTGGCGTTGCGATCACGGCTGGGACATTGACCTCGATGATGGCTCTGGCAATTTTCTCATCTACAACAATCTGTGCCTCAACGGCGGGCTTAAGACGCGCGAGGGTTATTACCGCGTGGTGGAAAATAATATCATGATCAACAATGGGTTTCATCCGCATTGCTGGTACCAGCACTGCGAGGATGTCTTCCGCCGCAATATCATGCTAAGCGACCACTACCTGCCCGCCGATATGCCGAAAACGCCTTGGGGTAAGGAAATGGACTATAATCTCGTCCATCAAGAGGGCATCACCCAGCCTATCCCCGCCACGAAACTAGCCGAAAAATCCCAGCGTGACGAACATTCGAGCGTAGCCGATGCCATGTTTGTCGATGCGGCCGTCGGGGATTTTCGCGTGAAGGAAGGTTCGCCGGCCTTGCACTTGGGGTTTGTTAATTTTCCGATGGATCAGTTCGGCGTGCAAAAACCTGAGTTGAAAGCCATTGCCCGCACGCCGATCATTCCCGTGTTGAAAAAGCATGACGCTTCAGGCAGGAAATCGCCAGCGGTTGAACCCGTCACGGTCCTTTGGCAAGCGCAGCTGCGGAGCATCTCCGGTCTTGGTGAGCGATCCGCCTACGGCTTGCCTGATGAGACCGGCGTGCTGGTGCTCGAGGTTGCCGCTGAGAGTCCCGCTGCCAAGGCCGGGCTGCGCAAGGATGATGTCATTCGCGCCTGCAACGGTCAACCGGTCAAGACGGATTCCGAATTGAAACAGTGCTCTGCCCAAGCACCCGGCACTAAGCTCAAGCTTTCCATCATCCGCAAGCAGGTCGGCTCTACGCTAGAGCTCAATAACCCGTGAGCCGATCTGGACAATCCGTCGCAACAAGCAGCCACGCCCGCGCTGTCGCGATTCCCTGATGATCCCCGCAGGACGCTAGATGATCTTCTAGCGTTGCCTCGTCACAATTGGCAATCCACTCGTCGATAGCCGGTCGCCTCGCACCTTTGCCCACTTCGATCATATCGGTGACCTCAACGAAATGATCGTCCACCCGTTGGCCGCTGTTGAAACAGGCGCTGCGGGCGGATTCGATGACGGATTGGAAATTCCGGTAATCCGCGTAGCCAAGCACGCGGGCGAAGTCCCGGCTGGACCAGAATTCATTGCCCGCCGGGTTGGTGCGGCGGATTTCCTCAAAGGGTGTGATTTCGTTACTCATGGTTTCAGGTTTCGTTATTCGTCATTACACCCGGCCCTCCTGTTTGATGATGGCGAGGAGGTCGAGGAAGGCATGGGGTTTTGATCCTTCGAGATTGAGGGTGCGGTCGCTTTGGTAGCCGAGAGTTTTGAGTAGGTTTTTCGCCGGGTCCCGGAGCGGGCCGCAGGCGAGGGCTGTGAGGGCGGACTCGATGGCGGGTCGGAGGTCGGACATGGGGATCAGTTTTCTTCGCTGGCGCGATCTTCGGCGAGTTGCAAGGTGAGTTCCAGCTCGCGGCGGAGTTCCTCCCGGTCGGGTAGGTAGAGTTGGTATTTTTGGACAAAGAGCTGGCTGTTCATCTGATAGGTGGCGTATTCGACGAGCAGCTCGTCCTTGTTGCGGGTGAGGATGATACCGATGGGCGGGTTATCGCCCTCGGAATTTTCCTCGGTGGCGAAGTAGCCGAGATACATGTTCATCTGGCCGATGTCGTGATGTTCGACGTCGTTGATTTTCAAATCGATCAGGACGAAGCAGCGGAGGATGCGGTGATAAAAGACGAGATCGACCCGGTAGTGAGTGTTGTTGAGAGTGATGCGGTATTGCCTGCCGACGAAGGTGAAGCCCTTGCCGAGTTCCAGGGTGTCATCAATCGAGAGCAACTCGACGTAATGGGACCCACTCAAAAGTCCAGACAGCGTCTGGACATTTGGGAATGCCAGACAAAAGGCCCTCATCATCATGACATTGCTGCGACTGAATCCTTTGCCGTGCCGGACGGTGAGGTCTTTGGCCAGTCTCGCCACCAATTGTCGCAAAGACCGGTGCTGTTGGGCTGGGGAGGAGTTTGATTCATTGCGAAGTGAAGAAAGTAGAGAAGAACAGGACGGATCCGCATTCCCCGGAAGGGGTGACGGAGCTACATTCGGTAAGTTCGCTCAGCCAGGCCCATCTTCCGTGCATTCTTGACCGCAGCAGCAAAGGCGGGGGAAATCCGACAGCGCCACCAGATGCCTTGCCGGGTCATTCCTGCCGCCGCCTCAGCCAGCGTGCTGCCCTCACTCAGCTTGTTTAGGACCAGTCTGCTCTTCCAGTTGCTCACGGGGCGGATACTGCCACAAATGCGCGTCTGAGCCCATCGTGCACGGCGGGGCGCGGGGCGGGCGTCAAGTGGGGGGGGTACGTTTTGTGACGTTTTGTGACGCCGATTTGTCTCATTTTGGCGCGAAGTCCCGCAGTGTGACGCAACGCGTCGGAACTTTCTGGATCGCCAAATCCCTTGAAAAATAAGGAAAACGGGGTTATTGGCGGGTACGGGTGGCGGGAATCGAACCCGCACCTCAAGCTTGGGAAGCTCACGTTCTGCCATTGAACTACACCCGCGTCGCTGACGACCCCAGAGGCAATACCAGGACGGGTAAATTGGCAACGCTAATTTTGCCTATCGTGGTGGCCCAACCATCAGGCGAGGCGCAACAAACTAGCGGGGACCCTGGGTTTTAGGGCTGGATGTTAGGCCGGGGTGATTTCTGCTGCGGGGGATGGGAGGCCGTTGAGGCGGCTAACCCGCAGTCGCTCAGCAGTTAGAAGTGCCTTGAATCGAGCATAATCCTCCTCATGGGTGGCGGATAGCAGTCGATAGGTATAACTCGGCCAATGGCGCATTTCGCCGATTGCATTGGTCATGCGCAAGGCAATGGTGTCCGGGCTATCGGTGCCGCGCCCGGTCAAGCGAGCCCGCAGTTCCTCGTCACTGGGCGGCATGACGAACAAATCGACTAGCGCCCGTTGGATGGCCGGATTGGTGCAGGCGCGCACTTGCGCCGCGCCCTGCACATCGATGTCCATCACCACATCGGTGCCGGCATCAAGGAAACCGAGCACTTCCGAGCGCAGCGTGCCGTATTGGTTGCCATGCACCAGCGCGTGTTCCAAAAAGTCGCCGGCGGCAACCCGCGCGGCAAACGCCTCACGCGATAAAAAATGATAGTCTTGGTCGGCGATTTCGCCGGGGCGCGGTTGGCGGGTGCAGCAGGAAATGGAATAATGGGCCTCGCGGTCTGCGGCGAGACGCCGACACAAGGTGGTCTTGCCCGACCCCGAGGGGCCAGACACCACCAAAAGAATTCCAGTGCGCGCAGGCATGCTCGGAGTGTGACGAAGCAACCGCCATGCGGGAAAGCTTATTCCGGATTTTCTGCCGGCTGGCGCGGAGCTGTCCATGAGCTGCCGATGCCACAGCGGCATGGAGTGCGGTGGCTCGCCACCGCCTAACCAAGCCAGGGACTGCGGTGGCTCGCCACCGCCTAACCAAGCCAGGGAGTGCGGTGGCTTGCCACCGCCGGGGCGGGCCAGCTTGCTGGCGCGTTTGCATCACAGCGGCACCTCATGCACGGCTCCGCGCCACGGCGGGCAAGCCCGCCCCTCCCCCGGCGGGGGCAAGCCCCCGCACTCCGCGCGGCTGCTTGCTGGCGAGCGTGTGCCTAGGACTGCGGTGGCTCGCCACCGCCTGGTCAAGCC
>Ga0114962_10001808_pt1 | contig 18275 bp, 18 predicted proteins | sample C_130820_MF_Meta_FD_87017 | JGI IMG/M metagenome (GOLD analysis project Ga0114962, IMG submission 87017) | Freshwater microbial communities from Lake Croche, Canada to study carbon cycling - C_130820_MF_MetaG | ecosystem: Environmental > Aquatic > Freshwater > Lake | place: Lake Croche, Canada...
CCGTGGTAAAGAAGTGCGGAGCGGTAAGGAGTGCGGGGAGATAGGAATCTGCTAATAAATTTCTGGACAGGAGTGATTTCAAAGTCTTCGGAACTTCTGCACTTGTCAATACCTTCGATCATAGAATCGCGAACAGAAGTCTGCTTGGATTCCTGGAACTCTCGCTTTCGCATAAGTTTGGGCAAGAACTCTGGGTCGTCCAAACCCGGATATAAACCAGCGCTTAATTCATATTCTTCTTCGTCCTTTCCTGGAAATATATTGTTCTCGACAAGCTGTTCTAATAGTTCGTCACGAGCGGTGAAGTCCGTTTCAGTCCTCCACCGTTCGAGTAAAGCCTGTGCTTCAGGAGTCGCGGCCATTCTAATGGTAGCCGATGTGATATTTTATGCTACAGTCGCGCTCTTTGTCTTTCCCGTAATAACAGGAAAGGGGCACAGATTCCGAAACATCGAAGCCGCCTTCAAGAGCACCTCCCGCTTCTCAATATTCTCCTCTCGCAAATGCTTGAGCGCCTCATTAATAGTAAACCACTTCAAATCACCAATCTCTCGTCGCATATGATCATTCATAGAATCAAATTCGACGGACACTTCTGCCGGCACCCAGACAATGTAATACTTGTGACAATAATGCACATGATTACTGCCGAAAAATGACTCAGTCAAAGGCTCCAGATTCTGAATAGGAATCACCTGTGACTCACGTACTCCTGTCTCCTCGTACATCTCACGCATAGCACATACATAGTCACTCTCCTGCGCATCCCGCCGCCCCTTGGGAAAGCCCCACTCGGGCGTCTCCTGAGGCTCACCTGACGACGCGATAATATCATGGACTGTCCAGAACTTTCCGCTCAGATCAGTCACGCCGGCATGAATCTGCTCCCACTTGCCCTTGGCAATCTCGTACTCATTCTTATACAAATGCGAGTGATTGAGACCCCACATTCCATTCCACAAGACTTCAAAGGGTCCCTCGCTATACTTATCACGCTCTGCCTTCGTAATTCCAGAAAGATGCAAGCGAATATAATCAATATCAGTGACCTTGTAACGACCCCGCATTAATTCAATAAAGCCCAAGCTATCACGTCGCTGAATGAGAAGAAACTCGAGAGCCTGATTCTCCATGCCAGTGACCAAGCCCGGATTCGTGGATAAGGCTGCGGCAATATCAAAGCCGCGCGGCGGCCGAACCATAATCACACCATAACTTGTAACAGGTGCAATACATTGCCGAAAAGCGTGACCGTATCCCCCGCAATTTGTACATATCAGTACGGAATTATTTCGGTGTCGCTCCATTATCCTTCAACTTCTGCGGATGTTATGTTTAGCCCTTTCTCTCTTAATTACTAGAATGCATATACCACCTGAAACATGGGGGCCTTTTTTCTGGCACACAATTCATATAACGGCTCTGGGCTATCCCCAAGAACCGAGCCACGCCCATAAAAAGGCCGCCAAAGAATTTTACGAAAGTCTTAATATTCTCATACCTTGTCCTATTTGCCGAGAGCATTATCAGGAACATCTCGAGAAATACCCTATTACACCCCACCTGGATAAACGTCTAGATCTCTTTCGCTGGACTCTTCTCTTACACAACGAAGTCAATAAGAGTCTTAAGAAACCTGAATTCACGGAGGCACAGGTGATTGAATATTATTCTCGTCTAGGAAAGCGCGGGCGATCGCCTGTAGTAACGAGCGGCGACTTTGCCGATGCCGATTACAAGGCCTTTATACGCGGTCTGGGAATTGGTATCGCGGTCAGTGCCACTGCAGGAACAGTGTTTTGGCTGATGGGGAAATCTTCATAACAATCAGATGGAAGGGGTTCTTACAAAATTTCCAGAAGATATATACAAAGGTCTAGCCATACCAAAAGAAGTCAAACCTTTGAAAAAAACGGTCAAAGAAATCGTCGTGAAAAAGGTCATGACCGATGAAGAAATTGCTGACAAGGAAGGCACATATTTTGATGAAAAAGGCATTAAAATATACGATGAAGATGTTGACATATATGCTGAGATTGATGGCAAGAAACAACTTCTGGCTAAGCTTCGCAAGCAGGTCATAGACCCCGAGACAATCAAAACTGGCTGGGAAGGATTCTGGATTACTGCCGCGCCTTCGAGAAATCGTGGCGCCGCTGCTGGACCGATTGATGTCAAAGGGAAATATTGGGCAAAGAAGCGACCGACTGAGATCAAAGGCTGGTCGGCTAAATACAATCTGAACGGCACAGTGAGCAAAATGCGCGTAAATAACAATGTATTTAGCTCAGTTCTTGGATACTTTGACGCCACACCCTTCATGAAGCTCCCGTGTCGCCTAACGTCATACACAATTCGTTATTGGAAATACTATAAACATGGTTTGCCCTTTATTCACGCTATTGATACCTGTTTCAAGACTCTTGTCCCCGATAGATATGCCTTGCAACGAAAGGCGGCTGAGGAGAAACCCCTTTTACACATTCCTAACACGGCATTCTCGTCTGTTACCTTGAATCGCAATTTCCGAACGGCTCTTCATCAAGATGCAGGAGATTTTCGTCAAGGATATGGAAATCTTTCGGTTATTGAGCGTGGTAAGTATCATGGTGGATATACTCTAATGCCTCAGTTTGGTGTGGGCTTTGACGTTCGTACTGGCGATTTCTTGGCGATGGATGTGCATCAGTGGCATTGTAATACGGAATTGTATGAAACGGAAGAGGATAAGAAATACAATAAAACTTTACCAAGAATTCACAAGGATGATCTCGAGACTGGCACGCTGGGAGCTGAGAAGCCCTTTAGCCGTGTGTCCTTTGTATGCTATTTGCGCGAGAATTTGAGAAAATGTAATAATTCTGAGACACGCAAACAGTTTAAGAAGATTGGCTTCAATCCGACGAAGATGACATTATCTACGGGTTCTTTAAAGACAAGAAAGAAGAAACACGAACATTTAGAAAACGATTAGCTATTAGAATGGGCACGAACCCTGCAAATATTAGCGAAAGTGAATTATCTGAAATACTTGCGAGAGCAGGACAAGGATTTACACGGGCAGCATCAAATGCCGTGAAAAGTGTTAGTTCTGGAATTGGACAGATTTACCCGCTGTCTTCATCTGCAACTGCAACTCAAACAAGTGGCTGGTCTATGCCCTGGTCTAGAAATGCAAGATCATCTGCTCCTTGGTTTTCAAATTCAAGATCATCTTCTGCTCCCTGGTTTTCATCCTCTGGCACTACGTCCTGGTCCCAATCAATGCAATCAATGCAGTCACTGCCTTCAGGAAACTATTGGCTAAAAGTTCTATATTTCCTATTAATGTTCGGCTTTGTAATATTCTTAGTTTTAATATTTGTTCATTTAGTATATAAGCCAATATTCTCTTTTACACCAGGATCAAAGGGTATTCTAGTCATTCCAGCGCAAAATGATAATATTGTATATTGGACAAATAAGAATAAACCGAATCCATATAACTCAGTTCCCCAATTAAATGATGCTCTTTATACTTATAATTTTAATAACAATTTCACATTTTGCGTAGACTTATTTATTACCCAAGTCCCTAATACGAATTCCAATACTCGTCTCATACTCTATAAATCAAATGCACAATCGGCGTCAATTCCTGCACCGACCAAGGCAACTCGCCCACAGACGGATCTTCCTGGTTCTACAACAAATGCTATCACAATTGATGATTTTATAGAACATATGTCGAATCATTCTTCTATGATTATGTATCTTACAGGTACAAATGATTTAACGGTCACATTCTTTTGTGGCAGTGAAGGAACAAGATATAGTATTCCTTATATTAAAAACGTACCTCTTTTTACACCATTCCGTATATCAGTTGTAGTGGAAGATAAGATTTTTAATGTGTATCTCAATGGAAAACAAACCTTTCAGACCATAGTACCTGGAGGTGTCAGAGCGAATACGAAACGCTATACATCTTTGACTGGAAACCAGTTTTTCTATTTAGCACCCGATTGGGCGAATGCGCCGTCCAAATCTGTATATTTACAGAATTTCAATTTGTGGCAGAGGCCAATTGCGTATACAGAAGTTGTTGCGGCACAGCCGGCTCTTGCATTAGAAAGTGATTTTAATGTAGGCAAAGATGCAGAATCTGTTTGCTTATCCTAATTCTTAATTTTGACAATTAACGTTAGAATGATAGTACAGTCGGTAATTTTTGTAATATGTATGCTTTTAGTCATATATATTACCCTATATTTCATAAATCTTTCTAAGAAACCCTTTCAAGGAACCAAAGGCTTCTATGATTTATCTATACCTGATCAACGAACACTAACACATGATGAATTTGCATGGTCATCAAGACCTTGTACTCTACGATTTGCCATCAATGTTCTTTCTGCTCCGAAAACAATTGCCAAGGTTGACTGTATTACTGTAACTGGTTCAGAAACGAATAAATTTGCCCCTAAATGCGATGATTATTCATTCACTTCGTGCAAATGTGTAGGAAGGAATTGCCAGAATTGTTCAATCCAGAATTCTGAGTATCTAACGCAACTCATGGGCTTGGGCGACTATGTCCAACTTTGGGCATCAGGATATACGAGCCAGAATGATAAACCGTACGTTCCGGCAATTCTTAAAATAAGAACTGGTTCTGATTCTTCCTCTCACTACATGGAAAGCATATCGCTCCCGGCAATTCCTCTACAAAAATGGACTGTAATCACGATAGTAAAAGAAGGTAGACGATTTGACGTTTACTACGGCGCAACTCTTCAGGTTAGTAAATTGACTGACTATATCCCTATAACTCCTGATGCAAGTTTGGGATGGACAGTTGGAAACAAGAAATGGCAAGGACAGGTGGGTCTATTCATGGGATATACCAAAGCATTTTTTGCACCCGATGTGTTAAATGATGTAGAGAAGCTGGTAAATCCTCGCGGTGTACCGTATTACAAAGAAGATACTACAAATTACAATGTTTTCAATCATGGGTGTATGTTTGGTAACTGCAATAGTCTTCCTAATGTAAAACCGAGGAACCCTTTTACTGTATACGATACTTCGGTCGCTTGAGAAAACTATCCCCATTTTACAGAATGAACAGCGCCGTTAATAGAGTTCGAAGGGCGACCGGTGCTTCTGATATGGGAATGCGTATAGCTGGACTTATCATAATGATATTGGTTCTTTTCCTGTTATATTACTTATATACTTATTTCTTTCGTTCTTCGAATATGGCAATTCCTATATTACAAGGAAATCTCCCCACCGATGTTAACAATGCGGCAGCTGATAAAGATGCAACAAAGACAAAGCCTCAGACATATGCGAAGAGAGTGAGTATGAATGGTCTTGAGAATGGTGGCCAGTACTCCGTGAGCATGTGGGTGTATATAAAGGATACGAAGGGATTCCAGAAATCAGGCGGAGCCAATCTTGCAAGTCTGTTTGAGATCAGTGATGACAGATTTAATGCAACTGCTGGTAATCGCGGTGATACTCTCCTATACGTTGGATTGAATCCCACAAATGCGTCCTTAGTTGTGCGCCAATCAACAAGTGATGGAAAGCCTTCCATACAAAATAAGACTCCTGCCAAGTCTCTCAATGATTTGATTACAAAGTATAATACAGGTACCAAATATACTTCCAGTGATCGTTGTGATATCATAAATGGCATTGAATATCAGCGCTGGGTATTGATTACGGTGGTCGCAAATGGGCGCACTCTTGATGTCTATATTGACGGCAAGTTGGCGCGCTCTTGTGTATACAGCTCTCCCTATGGATTTGGTAATGCCAAGGGAGCAGCGGATGCATATTTGGGGGCAAACAATGGCACGAATCTAAAGGGATATTTCGCAACCACAGATTTCTATAATTATGCACTAGCACCCGACGCCGTTTGGTCTATATATCAAACCGGACCCGCTGGTCCTTTTGATCTGAAGGCCTGGATCAAGGGATTTTTCAGCACAGCTCCTAAAGTAGCTATAAATGTGCAGTAAGTAGCTTATACTAAAAATAAATCCTTGATATCTTGATATTTAGGATTTATATTCCAACGCATTAAATTCAGCATTGTTAGAATGGAACAATTACCTGCACAAGGAATTTTTCCTCAGGTTGCTATATCAATTGGTATAGCAGTTCTTGTATTCTTTACATATTGGGGCGTAGAAAAGGGAGGTGATTTGAGAAAGGCGTATGCTGCTGCTCGCGTCCCTATTTTACCATCGACTGCAGCATCTACCAGCGACCCTAAGGCATTCTTACAGGACTGCAATAATCCAACCGCCAAGAACTATGTGCCGATGCCTATTTCCGACAATCAGTTAACCGGCATCGAATTCTCATATTCGTCATTTATCTATATATCTCCCGATACTGACGATGGTTCAGCGGGTTACAAGTCTATTTTCCACAAGGGCTATGTGAATGGCCCCGTACCTCTACTGGGTCCTGGTGTCTTCGTATCATCATCTAACACTTCCAATGGTTCTCCCACTCTTCGTATCATGATGAATACCTATGATTCATGGTTCAACCCGATCGATGTTGAGCAAATTCCTTTTAAGAAATGGTTTCATCTTGTACTCGTTGCCCGCAAGAATTCCATGGAGGTCTACATTAATGGTAATATGGCCAATAAGGTATCCTTTAATGGAACTCTGCCTTATCAGAATTACCAGCCGCTTGTTCTGTTCCCGACTGCGAAACTCGTCGGTGCCAACTATGACAATAGCAATGGAACAACAGCAAATAAGAGGGGTGTTCCTCCTGGAGAATCCTTTATTGTGAATGGCAAGTTCTCAGGATTTGTGAGCAACCTGTATTATTTCAGTTATGCAATCACATACTCCGAGATACAGGAGATGTTGAGAATGGGTCCCAGTTCTGTTTTCGAGGACAATGATATGACCGTCCCTCCTTATTTGATTGACAGCTGGTGGACGGAACAAAAGGGCTAAGAGCTTTCGTCTTACTCAGTCAGAAGAATGCCTGGTGGGGGATTAGTTTCGCTTGTCGCATATGGCGCACAAAATGTGATCTTATCGGGCAACCCCGATATGACCTATTTTTACAAGCTTTTTAAGAAATATACCCACTTTTCATTGGAAACTACATCAAAACTTATGGATGGTCCCACAGACTATCCATATGATACAACTGTACAGCTACGTACACGTGTTGATCGTACAGGAGATCTTTTGAGTGATATGTATTTCTCCTTTGACATTCCCGCTATTTATAGCAAGAACCGACCGACTAATTTTGTGACAGGACCAAGGACTCAGACAGAGTTTCAATGGGTTCGATATATTGGAGCTGCAGCGATCCAGTCTGTCTATATTACAAGTGGACCGAACAAGGTGCAAGAATTCACCGGCGAATATTTGATGTCAAAGGCGCTCATTGACTATCCGAAAGATAAGTTCGAGAAATGGCAACAACTTGTTGGTGACGTGCCAGAAATGTACGATCCTGCAAACGGTATATATGGTAATCGTACGGCAACAGGGGGTGAGTATCCTACGGTCTACCAAGACGATACAACACCGACAACTGGCCAGACAAACAATCCCTCAATTCCGGCAACCACTGTCTATGTCCCCTTGCCATTCTGGTTCACGGAGGAGGGTCAGGCTCTTCCTTTGATTGGACTCCAATATTATACTATTGATGTCACTATTAATTTGACACCCTCACAGCAATTGTATACAGTTCTGGATGCATCAGGATTCCGAATGTCTCCTAATTTTCGTGTCTTGACACCCACCAAGTCAATACAGAAAAACATTCCTGATTACGTACCGACCACGGATAACAGCATGCAAATTCGCAACTTCTTTACTGATATTAATTACACACCACCCCCTCTTAATACATGGGCATGTAATCCAACACTTCATACAACCTATGTCTTCCTACCACAAAAAGAGCAAAACGTATTCGCAAGTACTCCTCTCATGTATCTTACACGACAGGTAACACTTGTATCATTTCCGGAAATTGTTAATAATCAACTCCTATTACTTGATATTCATAATCCTATAACAAGAATTATTATGCTTTCACGCCGTTCTGATTCGGTGATTTACAGAAACAATGCGTCGAATTTCACGAATTGGTGGGATTGGCCGAACCGTCCTAAGATTCCTACCAATGTCCCATCGAACAGCAGTTTCGTGGAGATGAAGAATGCCACTGGCCTCGTTATTCCCTCAGGCCAAGTCGATATCATACAGGCACTGCGAATTCTATCGAATGGCAATCAACTCCAGGAACTCAAACCAAACTCTTTTTACACAAACCTCACATCGTGGAAGTACTTGGATGGTGGCGCAAATCGCCGATTGCCTGTGTATTCCTTTGAACTCCATAGTCCCACCAGCCAACCGGCGGGCTCTATCAATAGCAGCGCCATTCGCAAATTCCAAATTGATTTGCAGGTCTATCCTTTACCTCCAGACTCGACCTATATTTACAGCTTTAACTTCTATGTTGAAAATATTAACTTCTATATCGTGGAGTCTGGTATGGGCGATCTGAAGTATGCGCTCTAAGACTTACGAATTTTACGAGTTATTCTTTTTACACTTTCATCTTCTTTCGGTTCTACTAGCCGAATTTCAGGATATCCAGATTTCCTTCTAGGATTCATTTTGATATACTGAGGCCACCGTTTCATCATCACTTTTACTGTCTTTCTTTCACGAGCTAGGCGATTTCCTTCTTGAAGACCGCCAGGAGTCGCATATGTAGCACTCTGAACGGCAACAAAGTTAAGTCGTACGATAAGTCCGTCCCTCTCCCAAAACTGCAAGGTTCGTTGATAATCCTCTTTTTCACCATTTCCGATATCAATACGGATGTCATCCTTAGGATTATAACAACCCCAGAAACTTCCAATAATAAATCGTAGCCCCGTAGTCACAGTTGGCTTCATGAAATATCCGTTGGCGGAGGGATATACTCCCCAGAATTTAGCTCCAGACTTTTTACACTCGGCAAACCCACGGTCAAACATACCAGCCAGATCGCGCAACCGTCGCTCATGGCGTTTAGCAGATGCATCATACTCAATAAATCCACGCACATCATCGTCAAATGATATAATTGCCTTTCCTTTCGGGAAGTAGTCAAAGATAAAGTTACGCACCTCGGGCAACCCTTTTACACCGACTATGATATGTCCAACAGATCCTTTCTCAAGTCCAGCCTCATAGAGTGTCTTTTGTTCCTCATTCGCAACAAAGAGATATATTTTTGAAGCAGGTATCTTGTACTCTTGCAAAAGTTTAAGAGTTTTTTCTTTCAAAGTATCAACGCGATTGTAAGAAGGGATAACAACAATCCAATCTGACAATGTCCCCGTCATTCTGATGAAGTAAAATATAATAGATAAAGGCAGAAGTATGTCGTTCTTTGAAAAAATAGATGATTATACAAGTTCGGCAACATCTTATTTTGCAACATCTCCTCCGAAGGAGACAGATCCTAAGGAACTCGCAAAATCGAAACCCTTACGCAAGGTTTCACGAGATTCTATAATATTATTAAGTAATATATTTGAAAAAACAAAGGATGTATACTATGATGCAGGATTGACATACTGGCAGCTTAGACCAATGAAAACATTCTTAGAAACGGAGAGGAAATGGTGGAATGCAAATATTGAATTAAGTGTGAAACAAGTAACGACACGGCAGACATATGATGCAGAAACATTTATGCAATTAACAAAGGATTTGACAAAGGAACTTAATACAGCAATGAAGGCTCTTCCTTCCATGGAAGATGCAAAGAAAATCGTAGCAAGACTGGAAGAAGCTATGAAAGAAGGTACTGCTCAAACGGCTAGGGAAGGCGATGGTGAAACACAAGGCTTTGTTGATATAAATGATTCTTTAAAATCTAAAAAAACAGAATCTGCAAAAACAAAGGACACAAAGGAAGCAAAGGAAGCAAAGGAAGCAAAAGCAGATACAGAGCCTGCAAAGGAAACAAAGACAGAAGATGCAGCACCAGCACCAGCGCCAGAACCAACGCCAACACCAGCGCCAGAACCAACACCATCTATGATTGATACAAGTGTCTTAAAAAAGACAATTAATAAGGACGTACAAGCAAAACAATCAGCAGAGGATGCTGCTGTTCAAGAACAACTAAATCGCGGATGGGCTGATGATGTAAGAGATGCTTCTAAGTTTGTGGGGCGTGTTTTAAGAACAGTCATAAAATATGCAATTCTATTACGCATTGGTGGATTTCTTGTTGGTGATATTATTTATAAACCACTTATGTATAAGGTTTTAATAATTGTATATCTTTTTATATATTTTTCATCAACTGTTGCATATATATATTATCCTATTATAGTTATCTATTATATTTATCGCGAAATTCGGTATTGGTTCTGGCCAAGTGATATTCTAAATGCTCCCAGATTTGAGTCGTTCTTTCCTGTAAAACCATATGACCCCTCTCTTCCTTTAACAATTGACAAACGTATTTACGGATATGCTGATACTCCCGCTATACAATCATGGATAGAAATTATGAGAGATCTGGATATAAAGAAACGACTTGCCTTTATTAACAGTAGTACTATATACCAAGACATTACTGGACAGGCATCCTCTTCTAAACCAGCGACTACTGCATCTGCATCTGCATCTGCATCGCCTGCACCTCCTGCGCATCCTGTGCCCTCTGCGCCACTAAGCAATGCGAATCAAGAAGCCGCTAATAGACGACATTACGAAGCATCAATAAATCGTGTAAGATATCCACACCAAGAATGAACAAGAAGCCGCTAATAGACGACATTATGAAGCATCAATAAATCGTGGAAGATATCCACACTACAAATTAAAGATATAAAGACAAAATACATCCTTTAACATAAGAATGCGCCCTTTTGTGAGTGTTGTTACGCCTACCTACAATCGCCGCAAATTCCTGAATCCTATGATACAGTGTTATGTATCGCAACTCTATCCTAAAGATCGCATGGAGTGGATTATTCTGGATGATGGTGAGGACTGTGTAAAAGATATCTTTGATGCGGCGGCAACCAGTATCCCAAATTTGCGCTATATTCGCATGGAGCCCAAACTTCTCATTGGAGCGAAACGTAATATTCTAAATAAGGAGGCAAAGGGTGATATTATTATAGCAATGGATGATGATGATTTCTACCCCCCCGAGCGTGTGAGTCATGTAGTCACTAAATTCGCTAGTAATCCAACTATTAATCTGGCCGGTTCTACAGTTCTCTATATGTTTTACACTGATATTAAGAAGATATATAAACTTGGTCCATACAATCAGAAACATGCAACAAATGGTACAATGGCCTGGCGTCGTTCCTATGCTTTAACACATACATACGATGAGACAGTGACACATGCAGAAGAACGTAGTTTTCTTAACAATTACGTGTATCCTATGATTCAGCTGGATCCTATGAAGGTCATGTTAGTCATTAGCCACAGCGAGAATACCTATGATAAGAAAAAGCTTCGTGAGGGCAATAATCCTTTTGTGAAAGAGACCTCGCTAAAAATCCAGGGTTTTATCAAATCTCAGCATCTCAAGGAGTTCTATTCAAATGCATAATCATTCATAAAAAATCTATTATATATTATAATGGCGCGCCAAACTCGCAAGGTGCCTCGCATCCCCAGAAATTCAGCCACCATGCCTGCGCTTAATCACTGGTACAAGAGTCTGGCCGAAAAGCTAGGCTGGATCGTTCTTTCAAAGGCGAAGGGTTTGGACTATAAGGTCGGCGTTTATAAGAAATCCATTGACCATTTCCTCCGTTCAGCCAAGCATTTGAAATCAGAGTATGAGAACCACAATCGCAAGCATGATATCAATATAATGATAATGAACATAGAGGTTCTCAAGGAGTTTGTTGAAAAGAATGTGTAATGGCCAGAAGCCAAAGGCCAAAGGCATAAACACCGCTCGATCAAACCACCAGATCCGTGAGGAATGAATAGCATTCGAGCAATACGGCAGCATTTGGAAATGTTTCAGCAAACATTCTCAAATTCATTAACGGAACTATCACCTCATACAGAACAACCGCCTCATATAACAACTCCTCTCAGAATTCACCAACTCGCCGCCCTGCACGAAATGCGGCAGAAAGAACACTCCTTCCAGACTGGCTATCAAATCCCCAACAGCCAGGAAACTCTTTTCAGCAAATATGCAATTCTCGGTGACAATGTCGGCGTGGGCAAGACTCTCACCGTTCTCAGCCACATCAGCCAAATGGCAACATACCCTCTAACACCGGCGGCAAATACCCCTCTAAGCAATCTCAGCCCTACCAGCACATCTGCCTGCTTCTCTATTAAACCCAGTGTACCTACCGAAAATCTATTTGACTCTCTTGTTGTAGTCCCCCATACTATCTATAGACAATGGCAAGATTCAATTCAAACCCAGACAACACTCAAAGTCCATTTTCTTAAAACCCAGCGCGATCTCGATAAGGACTCGCTCGTAACAAATATCAGAGCTGCCCATCTCACCTTAATAAGCAATACCCTCTTACCCTCATTCATATCATCCTTAAAGGGCAGAAGGATTGAATCACCAACTTGGAGACGTATATTCTATGACGAGACAGACACTATTAAAATCACATCATCATTTGAACCACCCCAAGCAAATATGTCATGGTTTGTCACTGCCACCTTTCCTAATCTCCTATTCGCAAACACCTATTACCATTCCTTTATTATACGACAATTGCCCCAAGAATATATTGACACACTTTCTCCCGAACTCCAGGATATCTTGAATACTGCAATAACAAATCATCCAACCGTATCATTCTTCAAGACAAATTCTCTGACCTTTTTACAACCCTTTCTCAAATCACAACATCCTCTACGCGGCCATTTAGTCATCCGATCTACCAATGAGTTCATTAAGAAGTCAATTCAGCTACCCACTCTTCATCAACAAATAATCCGCTGTCAAACCCCTCTAACACATCATGTCTTAGAATCGGCGATACCACCCGAAGCTGAGGCGATGCTTCATGCAGGCGATATCCAGGGCGCACTCCAGAGTCTTGGTATTCCCCAACATACCCCTCTAACAATTGTCGAAGCCGTCTCAGACTTGCGTAAAAAGGAACTCGAGAGGTTGAAACGACTTTTAGCATTCAAACAAGAAGAAAACTATGCAAATCCCCAGATAAAAGAGCAAGCCATCAAGAATTTAACAGACAAAATCACACGATTAGAAGCTCAGATTCAAGGGATAATTCAACGTCTTGAACAAGCTTCTAAAGAAGTTTGTGCGATATGTTTTGATACTCCTACAAACACTGTTTTGACACCCTGTTGTTCAAAACTCTTTTGCGCTACCTGTATTCTACAATGGATGATACGAACACCAGCCTGTGCTCTATGTCGTGCGCAAATTCATCCGAATGAATTGAAATCAATAGGTGATGTGCAAATCACTCCCGCGGAAAAACCGGCTCTTCCGAAAAAACTCGAGGCACTCTTACAAATATTTCAGAGTGATCCTGAAGGGAGATTTTTAGTCTTTAGCCGTTTTGATAATCCTCTTATAAATATACAAGAAACTATTACAGAATCTTATCCTTCTCAAACCCTACAAGGAAATAAAGATACAATTGCCAGACAAATTGACGATTTTGAATCAGGAAGAATAAAGATACTCTTATTAAATAGCAGTTCAGCATCTGCAGGATTAAATTTACCATCGGCCACTCATGTCATTCTTTTACATAAAATGGGGAATGAAGAAGAAAAACAAATTCTTGGCCGTGCCTATCGTCTTGGACGTTCAAAACCCTTACAATTTATTAAACTACTCCACCAAAAAGAATAAAACCCTTTATAAGAAATGGCAGAGACTTATAAAAAAGAAGAAGAAGAATCGCAAACCTCTACGCAAATTGCACATACGTGGAATTCAAGTCATGAAGTCCTCCTATCTGCCATCGCCGAGCGATCAAATTGTAATCGATGGTTACATAATAGATGTCAAAGGAATTATAATGTATATAATTTTTATTTGACCATACCTTCAATTCTTATATCTGCATTATCAGGTTCTGCAACAATAGGTCTAACAAGTTTATTTCCAGACGATACTATTAAGCCAGTATCTATATTCGTAGGTCTTCTAACATTAGCATGTGGTGCGCTTACAAGTATTAACCAGTATATGAAAACATCACAATTCTCAGAATCACATAGAGCTGCCGCAGTAGCATACGGAAAATTGCATCGACTTATTTCCAGTGAACTTATATTACGAAAAGATCAGAGAGTATCAGCATCATCATTTATTGATTCTGTCCGCGCAGAACAAGATAGATTAGAAGAAATATCACCAATGATTATGGATAGCGTAATAAAAGAATTCAAACGCGAATTCAAAGATAACAAGGAGTTGGAAAAACCAGAAATTGTAGGAGATCTTGATAAGGTAGTTGTTAATATGTCAAATGAACATCAAGATAATGAACATGTGAATAGTAAAAATTTAAGTACATTTAAATCAACATATTATACAAAGCCTGATACCCTGGAAATTAATAAAGTTGTTATTTTTTGATTATATAGTATCTATTGTTTCTCCTGCAGCTACTGCTGCAGCCAAAACCATACTATCCACCTTTTTCTTCTTATCTTGCTTTTTACCCCCAGTTCCATTCGCCGTCTCCACGTTAGACATCATCATCAATGCTAAAGGTGTCAGTCGAATACTTACACCTTTATTATCAGCAATATCACACAGTAGTTTCCAGGCATTGAAGAGTGCAGACTGCTTGGTTAGCACAGGAGTATACCGTATAGATGTTAGAGGGGGTTCTGCTGATGTCCAAGGGGCATATCGACTAATAAAGAGATTTACAGTGTTGAGCTTGACATCCTGACTGAGTGCCAAGAGCCGCCAGGTCTGATAGAAAAATGCCCAGTAGTCGGCATAATCAGACTCTTGAATGAAACGAAAGAGTTTCAAATACAAATCCCAGGCCTCCCGCGTATTCCCTTTTACACCTTCTAAGCGATCTGGCAAATTTTCTGCAATAACCAGACCTGCTAGATTACTATCATTGTTCTCCATTTCCAGAGTCAAATAGGGATCCATTTGAGAATACAAGCACCATTTGGCGAGCGGCACTACGCCATCAGGAATTGGTACAAATTCATCATCGGCATCAATAGCTACATCAGAGTACTCACCTCGTAGCAGAGGACGTAAGTCACCTCCACTGCGCTTCCACAGATCTGGTACTTCTTTGCCAAGAAGAGATGATACCTGTGTTTCATCGGCCATGCCGACTTTGAAGGTCAAGCAGTAGCGTGAGATCATTTGCAACATACGCTGATGAATGGTATTACTAATGAAAATAACAGGCACACCTGGTGTTGATGGTTTCCACTCGCGCAAATATGCCAGAAGACTCTGAAGACCACCTTTTTCACCACTGCTCAGACCATCAATCTCATCAAGAATGACGCCGAGACCACCTTGCTTACCAGACTCCATCATATTAATCACACCGCCGCGTTGAAGTAGCGGCAAGATGATTTTGCGAAAACAGGCACCAGAACGAGTATGACTAGCATTGAATTCACTGACTCTCATATTATTTTGCTGCATGACGCGATAGGCCAGAGTTGTTTTTCCGACTCCTGGAGGACCCACTAAAAATACGGCGGGTGTTGTACGATTTTCAAACCATCGAAGAATATCATTTTCAATGGTTGGGTGTAGACATATCGTCTTCATTCTTGTGTAGCTTCATTTCAGAAGTTTAGGCTTCACTTGCCTTTGCCACCTTCGGTTCCTAACCACTAGGAGCATTTACAAAGAGACCATATGCGCGATTCATATTGCGTTCAGCATTTTGGTTCTTATCCCCATTCCCTTCTAACACTCCTTCCCATCTGAGCATGACACCTTTAGGATCATTTACAATTTTGCTGATATCCTTCAAAATATCATTAGCAAACGGCCATCTCTTACCATCTTTATCATCACTGAGCTGTGCTGCAGAAGTATTCTTAGAAGTATCTTGTATCAAATATGCACACTGGCCTGAGGTGCCATTAATAGTCAAGCCTCCCTTCTGACCTGCACCACTATAGGTCTTCATTCCATATACATCATTTACGTCATAACAATAGATATTTTTTGATGAATCTTGCCAGGCAACCATGAAATCGGGGCACATATTTACAATCGGAGGCCATTCACATGTAGGAGGTTGGGGCGGAGGCTGACCATCACTACATTTTGCTGCAGCCCCTGATGTCTGAACATCGGTGGCTGTAGAAGGGGGATTAAACCAGCGCAACCAGAAAAACACAAAGACTGCCAATAGTAAGACCAGTGTTAACCCAGCACCTATTTTCTGACCAGAACTCCATAAAGTTCCGCCAGATACCACCAAGATTAATCCAGAAACTATATAAAATAGAATAGAATTCCAATTAATTGGCTTACCAGTTGAGCTCTTGAATGTTACAGAAAATGAAACTATAAGTACAAATACTATAACTATTAAGGCAATGTACCCACCTTCCATGGTCTCTTTCTAACACATGCGAAACATTTTGAATCTATCGCAAATGAAATTTTAATACTTTACGCTAAACTATTTACAGGAAACGAGCCACCTGGGGGAGCGCAGTAGGGCAAGAGCCCTCAAAGCCAGTCTCGATGTAGTAGGTCGCATAGCCAGCCACCGCGGGGCTGGTCGTCGCTGCATTGCCAGTCACACCGCGCGCCGCCGCCGCCGCGGGACCACCGAGCGCCTGGATCTTGCGGAACACGCGACCCGCAGACACCACGCTCTTGCCCATGTCCTTCACCGCACGGCCAGTGGCGAACAGGGGAGCAATGTTGATAAAGTTTAATGAGAGATCACCCTGGGAAACATTGGAGAAAGAGCCCTGGGTCGTCGCACCGCCAGAGCCAGTGCCAGGCGTGTACGCATTGAGCTGAGTGTTGATCGAAGACACGATCATGAGGTAGCCACCACCACTTTGATTGTAACCCGCGCGAGCACCAAAAGCACCAGAAGCAGCTGACATTTTAATATATTACTTACGGAGAAAATATTCTTGCAGGAGGTTGTAGTAGAAATGAACAATGGCCGTGTAAATCTATTTGGCCCTTCATCTGCCGGTGGAGGAGGCACCGCCCTGGGCTCAAAGATAGGCGATGGAAACCAGGGTGTTGCCGGTACATTTCCCGGGTTCGGCCACCAGGTTACCTCTGAAGTACAATTTCAACAAGATATGTTACGTGGAAACTGGGAACAAACCGAAGTGAGCATTGCCTTTTTCTCGAAAAAGAACTTGGACGCAATCCAAAATGGCATTCGTAAAGCAGTCTATGAGCGCAGCCAGCCGAAGGGCTACGTAATCGATGATCAGTCGGTAGATGAACTCAAAATGATTATGCGTGGAATGTATTATCAATACGCAAAAAATCAGCCAACCAATGTACAAGCACAGGTTCTTGAACTAAATGAACGTGTTTTAGCATGGTCGGTACCTCATATTCTTTCAGCCGTTGATCATTATATATATTATCTCAAAGATATCGATACTCTGCCGGTACCCATGGCTCAGCCTATGCATCTGAGCAGTGCTGGAACCCGTACCAAGACTCTGAAACCTTTTATGTAAACTATGCCTTAACGGCCTTAACTGCCTTTGTTGCAGCTGCAGGCTTCTTCGCATACACCTTCTTGGTGTTCGAGCCGGTGGAAGCCTCAGTCCGCTGAACCACCATCTTTTCCCACGCTGCCTCAAATTCCACTAGATCCTTGAGCCAGAGTTGAGCCGCCGTAGTTGTTTGGAGCTGAGCCACTGCTGCCCTTGCTGCCGCAACCGCCGCCTCAGCATCCTGCACTGCCGTAGCCTTCACGCGATCCATACGGAGTCGCAAGAGATAGTCATAGCCGTCTACTGAATCTGCAGCAGATGCAGAGCTGCCGCTCAATGCCGGTAGAGAATGCGCCTTCATGGCCGCAACGATATCAGAGTCAGTCGCCCGCCGCAACTCCAGCGTCCCTGCAAGAACTGCCTTAATGAAGCGTGCCTTTGCATCCGCCTCCACTGCCTCCGCCTCCAAACGCTCCATCTCATTCAACCTCCGCTGCTCATAGGCCGCCAAACGAGGCACATAGAATGACTCCAGGATGTGCCCAACCGACTCATACCTGACAATCTTCATATCAG
>Ga0114962_10001809_pt1 | contig 18269 bp, 28 predicted proteins | sample C_130820_MF_Meta_FD_87017 | JGI IMG/M metagenome (GOLD analysis project Ga0114962, IMG submission 87017) | Freshwater microbial communities from Lake Croche, Canada to study carbon cycling - C_130820_MF_MetaG | ecosystem: Environmental > Aquatic > Freshwater > Lake | place: Lake Croche, Canada...
TGGCTAAATATCCTCATACAACAAATTTTCCTGATTATCACCCACATGCAACTATTGCTTACTTGAAACCAGGGACTGGTAAAAGGTATGTTAAAATGTTAAAAGGGCTGGAATTTGAATTAACTCCAACTCATGCTGTATACTCTAAGCCAAATGGAGATCAAATTGAATTACCAATTAAATTAAAATAATCCAAAATAACATCGATGTTTTTGTAATTCTATGATATTTATAATAAAGAAAAATTATGAAACATTACATTTATAAAATTACAAATTTATTAAATAATCGAGAATATATCGGGGTAAGGTCACATCCATTTCCTGAAGAAGATTCTTATATGAGTTCTTCTTTAATTTTAAAAGAAGAGATAAAGAAAGTAGGAATTCAAAACTTTAAAAAAGAACTTTTAGAGTATTTTAATACTAGAGAAGAAGCAGATTTAAGAGAGATAGAACTTGTAAATTATTTGTATGTAATAAATCCTAATACATATAATCAAAGAACAGGAGGACCTTCTGGATCAGCTTTGGCTTCTCTAAGGTTAGATGTTTATAAGGATATTGATATAATTGTTGAGAGATACCTAAAAGGAGAGAGTGCAGAAGAAATTGCTCAAGATTATAAGGTGGATGCTACATTGATCAGAAAAAGAATTATTCCTTCAGACATAAGAAGAAATCAATCTGAATCAAATAAACAATCCAAAATAAAATACCCATCAGGAAATATGAGAAAAGATGTAAATATTAATTCTGAACAAATTGTAGAGAGATATAAAGCAGGAGAAGGAGTTCATATATTAGCAAAGGAGTATCAATGTAATCCTCAAGTAATAGGTAGAATTTTAAAACAGAATAACATAGAAAAAAGATCTCCTTCAGAATCCCAAAAATGTAGAGCAGATTTAAAAAAACCTAGAAGAACTGACCTTTGGAATAGGATTTCTGAAATAAAAGTACTATATTTACAGAAGAAGAGTTTCACTGAGATCGGAAGAATTTTTAATACAAGTGATACACAAATAAGGTTAATGTTAAAAAAAGAAAACGTAATATGAGCAAGTTAAAAAGAATTGAAGATTATAATAAAATCTTACCAATAGTTGAGGTTTATTCCGCAGTCCAAAGTGAGGGGAGTAGAGCAGGATATCCTACAATTGTAATTCGAACAAGTGGCTGTACGCACCGCTGCTGGTTCAATAAAGGAGGTTGGTGTGATAGTTGGTATACTTCCATCCATCCAGAAAAGGGAAGTTACAAATTTCAGGACATAATTGATATGTACGATGCAAATCCTCACATCACAGAGATGATGCTTACGGGAGGAAGCCCCACTATGCATGGGGCATTGGTAAATGAATTAACACATTTTGCACATGAAAGAGAGATCTTTATCACTATTGAAACTGAAGGAAGTCATTATCTGGAGACTGACTATCCTATTAATTTACTTTCCATATCACCTAAGTTTAGTAACTCAGTACCTAAAGTCGGAGTACTTACACCTCAAGGAGACGTTACGGATGAAAAAATGATTAAACAACATAATAAGTTTAGAATGAATTATGAAGCAATTGCTAAGATGATTACATTCCATTCTGATTATCATTTAAAACCTGTATGGGATGGAGAAGATGAAGATACTTTAGAAGAGATCTTAAGTTTCATTCACATGATGGATATTCCAGAAGACAAAGTATATTTTATGCCAGCTGGAGATACAAGAGAGGCTTTGTTCCAGTCATATCCAAAACTGTTTGATTGGGTAAGAGATAATGGATTTAGGTTAACATGGAGGCCACATATTATTGCCTTCCAAGACGAACGTTGCGTTTAATAAACTGAGAGAAGTATAATGAGAAAAGCAAATGCAGAAGAGATATTAAGGACTCTTCATACTCTATGGAAAAGTAGAGGAATGAACGCCATTGAAGTAATGGGAATACTAAAAGAAGAGTTTGATTTAGAACTAACAGTTCTAGCAAATGGAGAAATAAAAGCACAATCACCAGACGGAAAACAAAAATATTCAATTAAATAAAAATCAAAATGACGTTACAAGACTTAATTATTTTAGCAGAAGACAGAGATCTTTCTAAATCATATCCTAAAGCAGATGGACTTTATATCTGGGATTACAAATTAGTGGATGCTACAAACTTAGAACTTATTGTAAGTAATTCAGGTAAAGCAGGATTCAAAGACAAAGTATCAGTACAGGAACTGGTACAGTATGTTACGGCAGAACTTCAAAATGATACAGTACAATTAGCAATAGGAGAGATTGTTCTTACAGGAGTAGAAGGTATTACAATAGCAAAGGTATAGTATGGCACTAAAAGCAGACGGAAAAATATACTTAAGTTGGGATGATGTTGAAATACTGGTAAACAACTTATGCAAACAGATATCTGAAAAGACTCGAATAATAACATCAGTAACTGGAATGCAAAGAGGAGGACTAATTCCAGCAGTAATGATCTCACATAAATTAAACATTCCTTACGTATACTCTATTCATCCAACTACATTAGTGATAGATGATATTTGCGATACAGGAGAAACGTTAAATTTTATTCTAGGAGGAGTTCCTACAGCTGTACTTCATTGTAAGCCAACAGCAAAACATAAACCAACCTTCTACGCACAAGAGGTAGGAGATGAATGGATTGTTTATCCATGGGAAAGAAAAGATTCAGAAGCAATCCAAGACTATCTTAAGAAGTAGTTGGAAAATCAAAATAAAATTAATATATTAGTACTATAACAGGAGTCGTAGAACCTCCATAAAAACAATCTTATATGTCAAATAAAAAATTTATCGACGGTACAGAACTTGTACAAGCTGGATTTGCTAATGGTATATCATCTCAATTAGCTGAAAAACAATTAATAGATGGTCCAGAAGCTCGATTAACAGATCTAGAAAAGCAATACATAATTGAAGATGCAGCTGAAGCATTTGGAAAATTCCTTACAGCTTTAGGATGTGATTGGAAAAATGATCCAAATTCATCTGATACTCCAAATAGAGTTGCAAAGGCTTATGTAAATGATTTATGGGCTGGTAGATTTGAACCTCTAACTAGAATTACAGCATTTCCTTCAGATGGTTATGATGGAATTGTATTTGAAGGAAACATACCAGTTACCTCAATGTGTTCACATCATCACCAGACAATTACAGGAAGAGTCCATATTGGATATGTTCCATCAGCAGATGGTAAAGTAGTAGGTCTTTCAAAATTGAATCGAATTGTAGAACAATTTGCTAGACGTGGAGCTATTCAAGAGCAGCTAACAGTTGCAATACATAATGCAGTAAATAAGATCTGTGAAGGTAATTTAGGAGTTGCAGTTATGATTGAAGCAGGACATAATTGTGTAAGCTGTAGAGGAATTAAACATCAAGGAGCTTCTATGAAGACAGCTAAACTTACAGGATGTTTCCTAGAGGAAGATTCAGCAAGAGCAGAATTCTATCAATTCACAAAAGGATATACTAACTAAAATTAAATAAAATGGATTATTGGACAGTCACAGTGCAATTGGAGCACGAAAACGACAGAGGTCGTATTCAAAAAGTAAGAGAACAGTATCTAGTAAATGCTATATCGGCAACTGAAGCTGAAGCAAAGATTTACGTAGAGTTCGAAGGAGAGTCTAACTTCTCAGTAGTAGGAGCAGTACAATCAAAAATATTAAAAGTATTGGAATAAAAAGTTGGACCTTCGGGTCCAATTTCTTATATTAGTAAAAAATAAAAAGTTATGACAGATTTTAAAGTTATTAAAAAAGGTAGCGTACCTTTCATTGACGAGGTAGAATTATTTAACGCCACAATGGGTAAACCAAACAATTATGAACCTACAATCCCCTCAAAAGACGAATGGATGTTTGTCTACAATTTCATCCTTGAAGAACTTGAAGAATATAGAGAGGCTTGCGAAAGAGGAGACATCGTTGAGGTTCTGGATGCTCTGTGCGATATTACTTATGTTTCCCTTGGGAACGGTGCTATGTTACATGGCCTTAAGGATAAGGTATGGCCAGCATATCAAGAAGTACAGGCATCAAATATGTCTAAAGCTTGTGAAACAGAAGAAGATGCTAAAGCAACTGTCCTTAAAAGAGCGAGCGAACAGGGTGAAGAATGTCATTATGAAAAAGTTGGCGACTACTATATCGTTTATAGAAGTAGAGATAGAAAAGTAATGAAAAATATAAACTACTTCCGTCCAGACTTAAAACAATTTTTTAACAAATAGAATATGCAAGAAGCAGTAGATCATTTAGAGAAGCATAAGGTCTTTATAGATACTTTAGCAACAGATATGATTCCTTTATCGGAAGCCTACAGAGCACTTGAACTAGCGGTTAACAAGCAACTAGAGGAAGTATTAGGGAGTCTGCAAAAAGGATTTAAGGATATAGGAATTAGTTTAGAAGATATAGAAAACGAAGAAGATAATGATTAAGCTGTTTCTGTTTAGTACAGCTATTTATAATAAATGAACTAAACAATGAACTACAGTAATCACTATGTACTTCTGATTGATAAAGCTAAATCAGAAAAAAGAAAGAAAGGAAAGACTTACTACGAGGATCATCATATCGTTCCAAGAAGTGAAGGAGGAACCGATAATAAGGAGAATTTAGTACTGCTAACTGCAAGGGAACACTATATTGCACATTGGCTATTATTTAGAGAAAGTCCAACGCAATCTAGAGCATTTGCGTTTTGGAGAATGAATACGAAAAATGTAAACCAAAGCTCTAGAGGATATGAAGAAGCTAGAGAAGCTCATGCATACCATATGTCAAAGCTAAGAAAGAGTACTCCGAGGGAAGAGAGTACGATAGCAAAGATGGAAGTTTGGAGAAAAGCAGCATTAAAGGAAGGTTTACATCCTTTTCAACAACCTAAATCTGAAGCTTGGAAAACTGCACATAGTGAAAGGCAGAAAGAATTAGTAGTACAGGGAAACCATAATTTTAACTCTACTAATACCAGAAACTGGGCATTAAATCGGATAAGAAAAGGAGAACATCATTTTCTATCCTCAGATTTTAACAAAGAGGGGTTTGAGATATACTTAAACGGCAGTTTTCTTGCATCTTTCGAATCGAAAGTTGATGCTGTAAGGCAAGGAGTAAAAGCCGGTGTGGTCGATAAGTTGAGAAAGCTTGGAGCTTATAGGGTTGAAAAAGGATCCTCTTTAAAAAAAGCTACGAAAGAGTTGTTTGTATTTAAAAAAAATGATATATTAGAGTATAAAAAAATTATAAGTTATGGCAATAAAGATTTATCACGAAGCTCCTAAAAGTATATTTAAGGAGGTTCAAAAAGTTACTGACGGGGATTATGCACTAGTACATTTATTTGAAGAAGATCCTGAATACTTACAACAGTTTAAGGAAGCAAAAGAAAGCGGTAGAGAAATAATCTTAGATAACTCTATCTTCGAATTAGAAGAGGCTTTCGATGCAGAAAAGTTTGCAGGATGGATATTAGACTTACAACCAGACTGGTATATAGTTCCAGATGCTTTAGAAGATGCAGAAAGAACTTGTAACCAAATGTTCGAATGGAATAACAAATATAAAAATCTTCCAGGAAAAAAAATAGGAGTTGTTCAAGGAAAGACATACAAGGAGATTAAAGCTTGTTATGAGTATCTAGATAAGACTGCAAATGTAGATATGATTGCAATCTCTTTTGATTATTCGTACTACGTTGAGACAGTTCCTCATCCTAACAAGTATGTAAGTTGGATGATGGGACGAGTTAAGTTACTAGGAGATTTATTAAAAGATGGTGTTATTAATACTGATAAGCCTCACCATTTACTTGGAAATGCGCTTCCTGTTGAAGGAAAATTTTATGGAAAGTATTCTTGGATCTACTCAATGGATACCTCCAATCCTGTAGTACACTCGATAAAAAGTATACAATATCAGGAGAATTTTGGACTATATTCAAAAGAATCTCAAAAGTTATTTGAACTTATCAATCAACCAGTAGAAACTATCGATTTAGATCTAGTAAAATTTAATATAAAGGAATTTAAAAAATACTGGAATTCGGATACTTTCTAGTTACTATTTCTCTACTACAAGACTGTTTATATTAAAAAGAAGATATGAAGTCAATAGTAGGATATAAAACAGTCAATAAAGTAAACGGAAACTATTACTACGGAGTTCGAACTTTATTGAGAGAGGCTGATCCATATCTTGGATCGGGTAGTAGGATAAAACAAGCTATAAAGAAATACGGAAGAGAGTCCTTTGTTCGACAGGACTTAGTAACCTTTACTTTATTTAAGGAAGGATTAGAATGGGAGAGAGGTATCTTAACAGAGGAGGTATTAGCAGATCCAAAATGCTATAACTTGAAGCCAGGAGGAGCAGGAGGTAGTTTACCTTGGACTGAGGAAAAGAAGAGGAGAGTTGTAGAAGAAGGCACGTATAAAAAATCTACCGAAACAAGAGAGAAGTTATTAAAAGCTGCCGTAGAGAGATTCAAAACAGAACCAGGTACTTTTACAGGAAAACATCATACAGAAGAGTTAAAAGCTTATTTTTCTGCACAGAGATCAGGTCAACCTGGTTATAATAAAGGAAAGAAATTAAATCTAAGTGCCGAACGTCTGATCGAGCTTAAGAAACCTAAAAGTGCAGAAGTTAAGAGTAAGATTAGCAGGACTCTCTGTAAGCTTACAGATGAACAAATAAGATTCTTACTGGAGGACTTTGTAGATGGTTTTGGAGAGAGGGCTAAACTGTGTAAGGAGTGGAATGTAGGACTAGATCAGGTAGCAAGAATAATCGGTAGAAGACGATCAAATAAAAAAACTAAGTTGTAATTAGTAAAAAAAATTACTATCTTAAAGAAAAATAAACTATATAAAAATGAAGAAACTGTTAATTTGGGATGGAGATGAAAGTCTTTGGAATGGAACTCTAGTTGAGAACGGCTTACAAGGATTAACTTTACCTGAAGGTAGATTTGAATTATGTAAAGAACTCAACGAAAGAGGAGTAATTCAATCTCTAGCATCATTTAATGATCAACAAGAAGCATTACTTGCTTTAGAAAAATTTGAATTAACTCCTATGTTTGTTTATCCTCAAGCAGTCTTTGGAGGAACTAAATCGGACTTGATTACAAAAATTAAAGAGGAGTTAAATTTATCTAGATATTCTGATATTGTCTTTGTAGATGATAATGGATTTAATCTTGCAGAAGTAAATAGTACTTTACCAGAAGTAATTACAGTTGATATAAAAGACTTCAATGAAGATACTATCTTAACTTACTTTACAAAAGATAGTTACTCAGATGATGATAGAAAAAGAGTTCGTAGATATCAAGAAGAGCAATTCAGAAAGCAAGCAGCTAATAGCTACTCAGGAGATAAAATGGAATTCCTTAAGAGCTGTCAAATTAGATTAGACCTATCTATAGCTACGGATGATGATTACGAAAGAGTAGTTGATTTAGTTAAACGAGCAAACAGAATGTCAGTACTATCTGAACCTCTAGATGATGTACGAATTCAAGAAGAGCTTCCAAACTTTGTTATTGGAAAAATTAGAGACAGGTTTGGAGATTATGGACTATCATCTTTACTTTGGCTATCAGAAGATAGACAGACTTTAAAAGGTATTGTTATATCTTGTAGGTTACAAGGAAAAGGAATTGGAAGTAGTTTACTAGGTTATTGGATAAATACTAACATAGGAAGGCAGATTGTTTCTAACTTTACTCAGACAGAGTTTAATGCAGCAATGATTGGACTTTATGATTGGTATAAGTTCGAAAAAGAAGATCAAGGAGATAATAAGTTTAAGCTATCTTTAGACTGTAAAGAAGTAGAGCTTCCGAATTGGATTGAAGTAAGTTATGAAAAGAAAGCCCTATCTAATAAGTGGATAAGTGAAGATGAAAATATCTATACTACAGTAATGTGGAAGGAGTCAGAGAAAAAAGCAATTTTAGATCTTACAGAAACTTATGGAGACGATATACTAAAAACTTTTAATTCAGTCTATACAGAAAGAGATTACTGGTATAGACATCCAGTTACTGTGCTTTGGCATAATGATGTAGTTATCGGATATCATGCTATAACTGTTAATTCAGATAAGTATTCTAATGTAACTAAAAGCTATTATATGCTAGCAAATCCTAATTATAGAGGAAAAGGATTAGGAGCTGAACTTATGGCAAGTTCTTTTCAATTAGCAAACAAATATAGAGTAACAGACTATATGACTAATTCAGATGAGAAGAATGATGGTGCAAAGCTTTATAAAGGCTTTGGTGCTAAGCCAGTAGATAGGAGAGAAAATCCATTTGGATCTTTTGATGAGATATTTGAATTTGACGTAAAAGGAATTTTAACGGTAGATGATTTTATCAAAAGCCTATGTTAGTATTTGATCACGTAGGAGCACTTGTATCTGATTTAGATGCAGCTATATTAGAGTATGAAAACTTAACAGGAGCAAAAGCAACAGCTCCTGTTAGAGTACATAGTCAAGGAGTTGAGATTTCTTTTGTAGGAGCAGTAGAACTTATTAAACCAGACATAGATACGCCTCTATCTCGACTACTTGAAAGAGGAGCTGTCTTCTATCATGGAGGTTATCGAACAAAAGAATTCGATAAAGAAGTTGGTAGATTGCAAGAAATGTCTTATATTGTAGTAGCAGAAGCATTTAATTCAGAAGTATTTGGCAATAGACGTTGTCAATTCTTTAAAAATAAATTAGGTCACTTAATCGAAATAATAGAAGAATAATATGAAAATAGGTTTTGTAGGTTCACATGGAACGGGAAAGACGACTTTACTTAAGGAGATTGAATCAAGAGATTTATTTCCTAATCATAAGATAATCTACTCTCGTAGATTAGATCTAGCTTACGGTCTAGATATATCTCAAGATGGATATAAAGGATTTGGTTTTGACTTAGGAGTAGCAGCTTCTGATTCAATTAACTTATTTAGTTTAATGTTTCATGCATATGCTCTTAAGCATCATGAGGATATGATATCTGATAGATGTTTACTAGATGTATTAGCATATACTAAAAGTGAATACAATAAAGGATTAATTCAAGAAGGTACTTTAGACTTTATGGAGAAACTAGTCTTCAGAGACGTTCAACAGTACGATTACTTATTTTATCTAGAGCCTGAGTTTGAACTAGAAGATAATGGAATTCGTCCAGTTATGGATGGTTTTCAAGAAGAAATAAATACTATCGTTAAAGAGTACCTATATCGTAGCAGATATACTTTCTCTAATTTAATTCAGATAACAGGTAGTGTTGAAGAAAGATTACAACAAATAATAAATCATACTAAATAATATGACACAAGCACACGATGAATTAAGAGCATTAGCCTCAAAGCATTTAGGTAAAGCAGGAGATGGAACTATAGTAGCAGCATATGTTACTCCAACACAACATGATAATACTTTACTAGTTCCATTACCAAGATCCTTGAATAGAGCAAAGTCCAATATCAATAGTAATAAATTTGTAGGATACGAAGTATGGCATGCATATGAGATGTCTTTTATTGGTAAAACAGGAATGCCTGTAACAGGAGTACTGAAAGTAAAATACTCAGCAACTTCAGAATCAATGATAGAGTCTAAATCATTTAAACTATATTTGAATTCATTTGACTTAGAAAAGTTTCAAAGTAAAGAAGAAGTAGAAGAGATTATTAAAAAAGATCTTTCAGAAGCATTATTAGATGATGTAGAGGTTACGCTTCATATAGCGCATATAGCAGAGTTTCAACAAACTCCTTTCGACGATTTCTTCGATAACGTAGACGATAATGGATATGAATTAAGTGAGTATAACGAAAATGCAAACTTACTAGAAACGTCTGAAGAAGTACCTGTAGCTGGTTTAACTTTTCATACAGCTAATCTAAGGAGTAACTGTGAGATTACAAATCAAAAAGATACAGGAAATTGTTATATTCTTATAAAGGGTAAACAAGTTCCAACAAAAGAGTCGTTGACAAAGTACATAATCTCTTTTAGAGACTCTCAACACTTTCATGAGAATGTAACTGAAATAATCTATACTACGTTATTAGAGAAGTATAATCCAGAAGCTCTTTTTGTAGCAGATATCTATAATAGACGAGGAGGGTTAGACATACATTCAGTAAGAGCATCTTCACAGAATCTTATAGATGTACTAGCAGAGAATTATGAGGATACGAAAATTTTATTTGAAAAAACATCGCAACAGTAATGAGCAACACTCCAATGACTTTTGAAGATAAGTTGAGAAAAGGTCAAGTAGGAGAGAAATTTGTTATTGATGCTTTAAGAGGCTATACAGAAGTTAGGGATTTAACAGATTACGATGACTACAAAGCCTATCAACAAAAAGGATTAGACTTAGAGTTTCTAAATAAGAAGACTGGTGCCTGGGATAGAGCGGACGTAAAGACAAGCATCTCAGAATCTAATTTAGCTTTTTTAGAACTCTATAAGAGAGAGGGAGAGCTAGGATGGTTTCATACAACTAAGTCTGATTGGATATTTAATTTCAGTGTCTACACAAAAGCTATATATTTCTACAGTGTAAATAAAATGAGAAACTATATTAGTGAGAGATTCAATAAAGGGAATATTAAGTCATCTCATCTTAAGAACGGAGCTATCGGAGTATGGCTTCCAGTAGAGACAAATATAGTTATGAAAAAGTTTGAATAAAGTTGGATCTTTCCAACTTTTTTCGTATATTAATAAGAAATAAAAGTTATGATTCAAATTAGTAAACAGTACTACCACGTTGACAGTATTGAGATGGTCAATCTACTTATCGAGCATATTAACCAGTCAGAGGTTATTGCTTACGATACTGAGACTACTGGAATAAATGTAAGAAAAGACAGGGTTGTTGGATGGTCAGTATCAGGAGAAGAAGGATTAGGATTCTACCTTCCTACTCAGAAATGGAATACGAAAACAGAACAATTAGAAGAATGTCATATTGGTGGTAAAGGAGCACATGATATTACTAAGAAGTTACTTCCGATGCTTAAGGGAAAGAAACTAGTAATGCATAATGCTTCTTTTGACTGCCGAATTACTAAGAACTTCTACGGAATATCTCTTCTAGAAGATCTTTGGGTAGATACAGCTCTACTAGTTCATACGGTGCAGGAAGAAGGAGCTGGTATGGGTGTATTCGGATTAAAACCTCTAGCAATCTCTATCCAGGAAGAAATAGGACTAGATGTTCAAGAAGCAGCCAATAAAGAGCAAGTAGAGTTAAAAGAATCGATTAAAGCAAACGGAGGATCAACTACAAAAGACCTCTATGAGATTTACAAAGCAGACATGGCCATCCTGTCCAAGTATGCAGCAGCCGATACAGATCTAACTCTTAGAGTCTGTAATCACTTCCTAAAAGTGTTAAAGGCAGAAGGATTAGAGAAGTTCTTTTTTGAAGAAGAGGTAATGCCTTTATATAAGGAAGTTACAATTCCTATGGAAGAGTTAGGAGTAGCATTAGATCTTCCCTTACTAGAAAAAACTAGAGAAGAAATTATTAGAGATCTAGATTTGAATAAAAAAGTAGTTATCGACAGTATACTAAGTACTCCAGAAGCTAAAGAGTGGATAGTTGATACAGCTTTATATACGTATCCACCTTCTCATAAAGGTAACTGGGCACAGAACTTAATTACTCTATACTCTCTTCCTTTAGAGAGAAGTGAAAAGACTCAAAAGTATTCATTAACTAAAAAAGCTATTGATGAACTAGAAGAGAGTAACGTAAAGCAATTCTTACTTACTGGAGATCTAAAGCTACTGGATGATTTAGAAGTTGTTAGAATCTCTATGTCAATGTGGAAAGACTCTAACGATGGAGAGTACCTTAATATTCAATCTAAGAAGCACTTAGGTGAGATTGCATTTAAGTATATGGGAATTAAGCCATTAACTCAAACAAAGAAAGGTCAAGATCAATTTGATATGGAGATGTTAGAGGAGTTAGCTAAAACTCATACTTGGGCAAGTAACTTAAGGATCTACAATAAGTTATTGAAAATTAAATCAACTTACATTGATAGGTTTCTAGATGGACAAGAAGATGGTAAATACTACTTCTACTTTAAGCAACATGGTACTGTATCAGGACGATACGGTTCAGATGCTCAACAACTTCCTAAACCTAAAGAAGAAGGAGAGGATGCAGAAATTATTGTTCGATATACAAATCTAGTAAGAGCCTTTCTTATTGCAGGTCCAGGTAGAAAGATTATAGATGCGGATTACGAATCATTAGAACCTCACTGTTTTGCATCTGTATCAGGTGATGTAGGATTACAAGAGATTTTTAATAACGGATGGGACTTCTACTCTACTGTAGCAATTAAAACTGAAAAGCTAAATGACGATAAAGTAAAGTATCCAGATGGAGTATCTCCTGATAAAAAAGCTCCTAACTTCCTTAAGAAGATAGATCCAGTAAAAAGGAATACAGCAAAGGGATATGCACTAGGTATAGCCTACGGAATGGAAGCATTTGCATTAGCTAAGGGATTGGAGATATCTCAAAAAGAAGCTGAGAAGCTAGTTCAAGGTTACTTAGATGGATTTCCTCAATTAAAGGAATGGAGAGTTAATTCAAGAGAACATACCAAGCAACATGGATTTATTACTAATAAAGTAGGACGAATTAGACACCTACCTAAAGTAAGACAGATCTTTGAAAAATATGGAGATCAGCTTTTAGATTGGAGATTTAAAAAGGAACTAGAAGAACGTTACGGAAAAGATGCAGTAACGCAAATGTATAGAGACTATAAGAACGGTTTAAACAACTGTTTAAATTATCAATTACAATCATTAGCAGCTGCAGTAGTTAATCGATCAGCGATACAGATTAACAGGAAATTAAAGGAGATGGGTATCGATGGTAGAGTTCAAGCTCAGGTTCATGACCAGTTAATCATTAACGTTCCAGAAGATAAAGCTTATGAACTATCTCCTATCATTCAAGAGATAATGGAATCTACAACTAAACTAGAAGGAGTTAATTTAAAAGCTCCACCAGAAATATCAGTCAATTGGAGAGATGGACACTAGGAGTTTAGCACACTTTATTTGGATAGGAGATCAGGGATTACCTCAAACTTATCAACTATGCTTTAATTCCTTTTTACAGAAACATCCTTACTGGAAGATAAAACTTTGGACAAGTAAGGATGTCGACGTTATAATACAGAATTCAAAGTATGATTTTAATAAACATACATCGTTTATTAATAGGTATAATTTCATAAAGTATCATATTTTAGCTCAGGAAGGAGGATGGTTTGTTGACTTAGATATTCAATGGAAACTATCTCTAGATCAACTAATCTTCGATAAAGTAGGTTCAAATATATTTCCTCAGCTATTTATACCAGTAAGAAGTCTTCCTCGGGAGAAAGTTGTAGATGTAAGAGGTAATGATGATATGTTACTTTATGCAGAACAAGGGTTATTTTACGAACTACTTGAATTTATAGATCAACGAACAGACCTTGATCTAACGCAGAGATACGAACCATACGGTCCACTCTCACTTTCAATGTGGTTACATAGTACGAACTACTCCAGAGCATATATGTTTGAAACTGAGATTCAAGAAAATGGATACTATTGCAACCATATGAATAACTTAAGTTGGAAGTTCAATTAAAAGTTCTTATATTAATAAAATAAGTTTTAAAAAGTAAATTAAGTTTATGACAAAAGTGTTACAACCACAGAACGATCGAGTGCTGATTAAGCCGATCGAAGTAGGAGAAGAGATGTACGGAAACATATTTGTTCCTGACATGGGTAAAGAAAAACCCGAAATGGGCGAAGTTATTGCAGTAGGTCCAGGACGCCAGTCTGAATTTGGATCGTTTATCGAAGTACAAGCTAAAGTAGGAGACGTAGTTCTAGTTCCTAAAATCGGATCACTAAGAATCGATTTTGAAGGACAGGAGTACTTCATTACACCAGACAGAGAAATTTTAGCAACCATTAAAGAATCCCAAGAGTAAAATGAGTAAACAAATTAGTTTTTCAAAAGACGCTAGAGAGAAATTACTTTCAGGAGTAAATCAATTAGCAGATGCAGTTGTATGTACATTAGGACCATCAGGTCGAAATGTTTTTATTCAACAACAAGGAGGTAATCCTACATCAACAAAAGATGGTGTAACAGTAGCCAAAGAAGTAGAATTGGAAGATCCAATTGAAAATACTGGAGCACAAGCTGTAAAACAAGTAGCAATAGAATCAGCCAGGTTAGCTGGAGATGGAACTACAACTGCAACCTTGCTTGCAAGAGAGATTTATAGTCAGGGATTATCTGAACTAGAAAATTCAAATGCAGTAGAAGTTAAAAGAGGAATCGATATTGCAACTAAGGAAGTAGTTAAGTACTTAAAGAATAACTACTCTAAGGAAGTAACTGATGAAGAGCAAATTAAACAAGTAGCTACTATATCAGGTAATAATGATTCAGAAGTAGGTAACCTTATTGCAACTGCAATGGATAAAGTTGGTAGAGACGGTTTAATTACTATTGAAGAATCTAAAACAGGAGAGACTTATCTCGAAACTGTAGAGGGTATGCAATTCAATAGAGGATATAAATCTCCATACTTTGTTACAGATAACAATACTATGACTTCAGTATTGAATAATCCTCTAATACTTATTACAGATAGAAAAATACATCACGTAAAAGAGATGCTTCCATTATTGGAATCAGTATCACAACAAAGTAGAGAGTTACTTATCATTGCTGATGATGTAGAAGGAGAGGCTCTATCTACATTAGTTGTAAATAAAATGAGAGGAACTCTTAAAGTAGTAGCAGTAAAAGCTCCAGACTTTGGAGATAGAAAGAAAGCCGTATTAGAAGATATAGCAGCTCTTACTGGAGGTACAGTTGTATCTGAGGAAAAAGGAATGAGATTAGATAAGTTTGATATCAAATGGTTTGGTAATTCTAGAAAAGTAACAGTAGGTAAGGATGATACTACTATTGTAGATGGTAAAGGATCTGAAGAAGCTATTACAAAACGTATAGAAGAACTTAAAGATCAGATAGATAATACTGTTTCTCCGTATGAGAAAGAAATTCTTCAAGATAGATTAGCAAAACTTATTGGAGGTGTTGCAATGATACACGTAGGTGGTCATACAGAAGTAGAGATGAAAGAGAAGAAAGACAGAGTAGATGATGCTCTTCATGCAACTAAAGCAGCTCTTGAGGAAGGAATACTTCCAGGTGGCGGAATTGCCTTATTAAACGCAGCAGCTCATTTACAGAATGTATTATTAGATGGAGAACTGACAACTCATCCAGATCAAGAGAAAGGAATTTATATTGTAATCAGAGCAATCAGAAAGCCATTCGAACAAATCTTATTAAATGCAGGAGAGACTCAAGAAACTATTAACAGTCGAGTTATGACTCTATTCAATGAGGATGAGAAATGGAAAGGATTTAATCCTAGAGTTGGAGAGTATGTTGATATGTTAACAGAAGGTATTATTGATCCAACTAAAGTAACAAGACTAGCTCTAGAGAATGCAGCATCAGTTGCAGGAACGATGTTAATTACAGAATGTGTTATTACAAACATAAAACCAAAAGATGAACAAGCAGGAATCGATCCTTCTCAGTTCATGTAATATTAATTTAAAACAAGTAAAAAAGAATGAACAAGCAAGAATTATTCGAAAAAATCGATGAGCTGTATCAAAGTTTCGTAAAAGAACATAATGGTACTACAAAAAGATCTCAAGCCAATGCAAGAAAAGCAATTGGAGAAGTTAAGAAATATGTTACCGATTATAGAAAAGCATCAACAGCAGAAGGAAAGGCATAACCGAGAGGTGAGGGAGGGGGGCGTTCCCTCTCTCTTCACCGAAGGTGACACGCGCAAAATCTAACAACTAATAAAAAAATAAAGTTATGAATATATTACAAATTATTGCCTTGTTTGGCGTAGCCTTAGTAGCAGCAATAGCAACTGCTAGCTATCTACACAGTAGAAAAAAGACCTCTACCATAGAAGAAGAGAATCTAAAATCGGTAACTGCACAAGTGGCACAGTATTTAGAAACTCCTATCGAGGAAACTCCCAAAGCGAAGAAAAAAAGAAAGCACTACCCACGGAAACCAAAAACGCAAGCCTAGGATGAATTCAAGAGCAAGGTACGAGGAATTAAGACAAAAGCCAGACTTCAGAGAAAATACTCCTCAACAAAGAAGTATAGCCAATATTGTAGAAATACTACAAGCTAGTCAACATACCAACATGACGGATCACCTCATAATGAGGGTACTTAATATCTCAAAATGCTCTCCTAATCTTTCGCCAATGGTGGTGTTTCAAATCGCGGCCGATGCCATGAAGGTAGACGAACTATGTAATGAATAATTAAACCAAGAAAATGGAACAACCAAAAATGAATCTATCGATTGATCAAACTCAAGCGGTAGAATGCGAGAAATGTGAAAAGACATTCTTCGAAGAGGCACTACACATTAGAAAGGCCTCGGGGATACTTACAGGAACAGGACAAACCACCTATATGCCCATACCAGTATTCGCGTGTAAGGCCTGTGGACATGTTAACACTGAATTTCTTCCCAGAGAGTTAAAGAGTCTAAACTCTGAAGATTAAGTGAGACTTTGATTAAACGTTAGGAAAGAGACCGTGGGTCTCTTTTTTTTATGCCTATTTATTTAAAAGTAATTAGTATGAAATCACGTAATTATTATAAGCCAACTCCAAAGAAGTGGAGACAGTTAGGAGATACTCTTCTAGGAGTAAGTACAACCATTACAGGATACTCTCTTTATGTGGATCTTAAATGGGTAGCAGCAGTAGCTCTAGTACTAGGAGTAGTGGGTAAATTTTTAACTAATTTCTTCACAGACGATACACCATGAGTTTAAGAGCATTACAAGAAAAGATTGGAGTAACACCAGACGGTGCCTTCGGTCCTGGTACAATGAAGAAGGCAATGGAGTTTTTTAAATTAACTCCTATTAGAGCTGCACACTTATTTGGTCAAACATCACATGAGACAGGAGAGTTTAAGATATTTATAGAGAACTTAAACTATTCAGCAAAGGGATTGGCAACAACGTTTCATAAGTATTTCGTAAATGAAGCAGCAGCTAAACCTTACGAAAGGAACCCAGAGAAGATTGCTAACAAAGTCTACGCAGGTAGAATGGGTAATGGTTCTTCAGAAACAGGAGATGGTTGGAAGTTCCGAGGAAGAGGAGCTCTTCAATTAACAGGTAAAGAAAATTATAAAGCATTTTCAGATTATCTTAAGAAACCAGAGATAATGACTAATCCAGACTTAGTAGCAACGACTTATTCATTTGAATCAGCAATGTTCTTCTTTGAAAAAAACAAACTATGGTCTATATGTGACCAGGGAGTAAATGACGCAGCTATTACATCCATTACTAAAAGAGTTAATGGAGGAACAATTGGGCTGGAGGATAGATTAAGCAAAACAAAAAAGTACTACGAATACGTAAAATAGTTTCCTATAAAATGAAAACAACATTAATACTTACCCTTACATTGTCAACAGTAGTAGCTTTTATATGCTCATTCTTTTTTAATTTAACTACTACTTATCCCGAAAGATATCTTGCAGTATGTGCCGTTGTCTTTGCAGATGGGTTTTTTGGAATCTGGGCAGGTATAAAAAGAGAAGGATTCAAAACTTACAAGGCCATTAAAATACTAAAAACCCTAGTATTTTGGATTATAACCCTAACAATTATTTTATCTATAGAAAAAGCTTGGAGTATAGGAGGCTGGATATCAGAAACAGTTATAGTACCTTTCATGGTATTCCAAGTAATAAGTATCCTAAAGAATGCATCCATGTCAGGATTCTTACAACATGATGTAATAGCAACAATTTTAAACAGAGTAGATCTACATAAAGGAACAGTACATGACCTCAAACCAAACAAAAAATCCAAGTAGTATGAACGTATTAAAAAACCTACTACTAAAGTTAGATATAAAGAGTATAATAATACTAGGACTAATTGGTATGCTATTAATAACCAATATGTGCTCATCAGACAAGAATCCTTACCCACCTTTAGTTAAAGTTGGAGGAAAGAGATATGAAGTAGTTAAGCATACTATCGATACAGTTACAATTGTAAAAACTAA
>Ga0114962_10001810_pt1 | contig 18255 bp, 23 predicted proteins | sample C_130820_MF_Meta_FD_87017 | JGI IMG/M metagenome (GOLD analysis project Ga0114962, IMG submission 87017) | Freshwater microbial communities from Lake Croche, Canada to study carbon cycling - C_130820_MF_MetaG | ecosystem: Environmental > Aquatic > Freshwater > Lake | place: Lake Croche, Canada...
CCCGTTCAGGATACACCCACAGCCATTGCGGGAAAGAAACTCCGCGTCGGCGTCTACCTCAACCAACCCTTCTGCTATGAGGACAAAGGCGATTATGCTGGCTTCTGCGTCGATCTTTGGAAGGGGATCGCCGCGGATCTTAGCGTCCCCTGTGAGTATGTTCCCTTTCCCGTGCTCCGCGACCTGCTAGAAGCCACGTCGCAGGGGAAGATTGATGTGGCCCTAGGAAACATCGCTATTACGGGGGAGCGCTTGCAATCCGTCGATTTCTCCCAGCCGATCCTTCAGGGCGGCCTCCAGATCATGGTGGATGAGCGCAGGAGTGACTCCTGGCACAAACTCTGGAAAGGCCTCGTGGATAGCGGTCACATCAAGATTCTCTGCTTCGCCATCGGAGTCATCATTCTCTTCACGATCCTGCTGACGCTTGGGGAGCGCCGCTGGAACGAGGAATTTCACAAGGACTGGTCGAATGGTCTGGCCGAATCGTTTTATCACGTCATGTCGATCACAATGACCGGCAAAAGCAATCACAAGCCATTGCCCGGCCCTTTAGGAAGGATTCTGGCGGGCATCTGGCTGGCCTTCGGTGTCGCCGTCGTAGCCTACATCACCTCATCGGTGACCAGCGTGATGACAGTCAACCGACTGCATGGAATCATTAACGGGGCGCAGGATCTTCCGGGCCATCATGTGGGCTCCATCACGGGTACTTTCTCTCAAAAATACTGTGACGATCAGAATCTCAACACGACTCTTTATTCCAATCTGTCAGATGCCGTGAAAGCCCTCGTCGGCAAGGAAATCGAGGCTATTGTCTTCGATGCGATGACGCTCCAATGGTTCGATAACGCCCACCAGGAACTCCCCATTACGGAAGTTGGCCCCATTTTCCTGAAAAAGGGATATGGATTCGCTCTCCCGATCGGCAGCATGCTACGTCATCCGATCAACCGCTCGCTCCTCAAGCAACAGGAATCGGGCTTCGTCGAAACTCTCCGCAATCAGTACTTCGGGAATATCCAGTAGTTCCGGGCAGCCGAAAGATCAAGAAGCCGCGCGTTCTATGACCTGGAAGCGGAATCGATCGTCGTAGCGACCATCGTTATGGGTGCGGCAGCAGATGAGGCATGCAAGACGCCTCCTGGGCCTGCGAACGCGGGAATGGCTCTCTCCGCAACCCGGACAGTGGAGGCGGTAGCGACGCTTCATCCGTCGACCAACAAAGGGAAGTTGGTGAGTGCGCTTCTCGTCGGGAATCCCGAGATCGATGCAGGCCTGACGCCACTCAGGACCATGGGGGGCCAACCGGCGACGGCCATGCCGGTACTGGGCGAGAAGATGCGCTAGCTCATGGAGTAGGGTCTTCTCCACCTCGGCTTCTGAAATTTCTCTCAGAGATGGGTTTAACCAGACCTCCCAGCGTGACGCGATGGCAACTCCTGCTGTCGTCCTCATCCGGAGGTTCCAGCCCACGATGACCAGGGGGGAGAGCTTAGGCGCCAGTGGATGAAGGAATGATCGTGCCTGCTCCTCAAGGAAGGGATCACGTTTCCGGGAATTCCCTGATGGGGAAGACTTCACCGTTGAGACGAGCGTGTTGCCAAAAAGGAACTTCAATTGACTGCTTAACTGACCCGTCAACTGACTACTTAGCTGACCTCTCAATTGACCAATAAGCGACGTCATACACCTACCGGGAACGAGGGAATCGCTGACGGTCCAGCACGCGGCTCAGTGCCCCAAGAGTTCGATCGATTGCCTCAGGCGTCGTCTCCTCTCCGAGTGAGAAGCGGACTGTCGCCCGGGCGAGATCCTCGGATACTCCCATGGCAAGCAGAACGTGCGAGGCCTGGATCGATCCCACCATGCAGGCTGATCCACTGGAGGCCTCGATTCCCTCAAGATCTAGTCCCATCAGAAGAGTCTCCCCATCACAATCAGGGAAGCTGACATTGAGAGTATTGGCAAGAACGGGGGCCAAGGCGGCATTCCGGACTGACGTGGAATCAATCTCCCGAATCCCTTCCCAAAGACGATCCCGTAGGCCTGAGATACGGGCTTGCTTCTCCGTACTAGAAACCTCACTCAATGCGACTTCAGCCGCTGCGGCCATCCCGGCGATGGCGGGAACATTCTCGGTGCCTGGACGGCGTTCATTCTCATGGAAGCCCCCGTGCTGGATCGCCTCGATGGAGAGACCTGAGCGGAGCCAGAGGAATCCAGCACCATGAGGTCCGTGGAATTTATGCGCCGTCGCGGAGAGGGCATCCACGCCAAGCTCACCCGGCTTGCAGTGAATCTTGCCGAAGGCCTGCACGGCATCGCTGTGAAAAAGAATGCCCCTCTCCCGGCAGAGAGCCGCCAGTTCGGAGATCGGCTGGATAACGCCCGTCTCGTTATTGGCGATCATCACAGAGGCTAGCAGCGTCTCGGGACGCAGGGCTGCAATGAAAGCCTCCCGATCGATCACTCCCTGCGCATCAACAGGCACCTCGGTTAGCTCGAACCCCTCTCTCTCAGCCAGTGAGCGCATGGTGTGGAGCACGGCATGATGCTCGGTGGGCGCGGTGATCAGGTGATTTTTCACCAGGGAACGGTGACGTCTCGCTAGTCCCAAGATCGCCAGATTGCAGCTCTCAGTGCCGCCGGAGGTAAAGATGATCTCATGGGATTTCGCCCCGAGAAGCGCGGCTATCCGATCACGCGCCTCGTCAACGGCGGCTCGGGCAATCCGGCCAGAGGCATGGATGCCGGAGGGATTACCTAGCCGATCCCCCAAAAGAAGGAGCATGGCCTTCCTCGCTGCTGGAGAGAGCGGTGTGGTTGCGTTGTGATCGAGATAGACCATGAAGGAAGGATTAAATGAATATTCCCTCAACCAGATGTTCTCGGCAATGATTCAAAAAAACTCAACCGCCTGGAGACTTATGTCCTGACCCGTGCCACCATCAAACTCATCTTGCGCTTATGCTCTCCTTGCCATAGCCCTCAGCCTAGATCAGCATAGCGACCTACATGACCGCTGATTCCATTATTCCAGATCTTCAGGCCGCAATCCTCTGTGAGGATGTCCGAGCCGAGATCAGCGGCCAGCAGACACTCATCGGTGTGATCGGTGCCATCCCAACGCCCACACTGCCTATTGCGTTCTTCAAACTCTGCCTCTGGACCCGCTGGTGCGGGGGTAGCGGTGACTTTATTCAGAAATGCCTTATCTACGATCCTGAGGAGGATCAGGCGATCGCCCAAGCGGAGGTTCCGTTCAACCTCTCCGATCTAAGCGCGCACGCCACCAACGTTCATTTCTTCGGCGGCGTTCAGTTTCAGAAATACGGAACCTATCATGTAGAGATCCTGATCGATAATCAGATTCAGCTCAGGATTCCCGTGCCCGTGATTCAGATGGAAGCCATGCGGCCGCCGGGCGATCGCTGAAGTTCAGGCGATCCGGGAAACTAAAAATCGAGGATCTCACCATCCTCGGGAACGAAAACATCATTAATACGAGGAAGGAGCTCCACCATCTTACCATGCAACTGCTCCCGATCATCTGCAACATCCTCCGAGAGGTGGATCAAGCAGAGCGCATTGAGGTCGGCTTCGCCGAGGACCGCGGCAAGTTCCTTCATGCTGACATGGGAGAGTTCGCTCACGAGGACATTCGCAGGCTTTGACACCAACTCAGCAAGATCGCCTGCAGAGGCAAGGTCACCGCTGAAGATCGCCCGGAAATTGCCTGCAATGATCTCCAGTGAATAGGAGTTGCAGGGAAGCGCGGAACCCGCAGCGAGAAGGGGGCGGTAGCATTGCTCGAGATGACGATTGGAAAACGGCGTCACAGAGATGCTCCCATCCTCTAGAATCAGAGTCTCCTTATCCTTCCAGGCAATCCACACGACCGGAAATCCTAGCCCCTCTTCCGTGAGGTAGAGGGCATGAATCCATGCATGGATCGGAGCGATCATCTCCCCGGGAAGCGCGATCTTTAGGGGCTTCTTTCGTTCCAAGAGCATCGCCCCCTGCAGCAAGGCGGGAAGGCCTCCGATGTGGTCGACATGGCCGTGAGTAATCAGGACGGCATCGAGATCCCGAATCAAGGTGCCTCGATCGCGCAGGGAATGAACGCACGGTTCGCCGGCATCGATAAGCAGATGCTTTCCCTCCAAGAGCAAAAGTGAACTGGCAAAGAACCGATCGGCTTCAGGAAAGCCAGACCCTGTGCCAAGAAAAGTGATTGAGGGCATTTTATTAAAGGGTTGCCCGAGGCGACTGAAAAGCGAGGATAAAGAATACTCCAGTAAAAAACACTTTTTCCTCTTTGACACCCATCGCATCACTCCTTACTCTTCACCTCCTTTCCCGAAATCCGCATGAAGACTTTTTCCGCTAAAACCCCCGAGGTCAAACGCCAATGGTGGGTGATCGATGCCAAAAACCAGTACTTGGGCCATGTTGCCGTCCAAGCCGCCAATCTGCTGCGTGGCAAGCATAAGGCAATCTGGACACCCCATGTCGACACCGGCGATTTCGTTGTGGTGATCAATGCGGCGGAAATCCAAATCGGCGGCAAGAAGGAGACTCAGAAAAGCTACATGAGCTTCTCAGGATTTGTCGGAGGTCATAAGTCCGAGACTTTTCGCCAGCGCCGTGAGCGCCGTCCCGAACTCCTCATCGAGCGTGCGGTCAAGGGAATGATCCCTCATAACCGTCTCGGAAGCACGGTCTACCGGAAACTGAAGGTGTACAAGGGTGCTGAGCATCCTCACACGGCCCAGAACCCACAGCCTGCCAAATAGTTTCATTTTCCCAAAAACGATTTTTACTGATTCTTAGATTCTTTATTACTTCTCATGGCCACCGCTAAAACAGCTACCACAGGTACAACAGGACGCCGCAAGACGGCAGTCGCCCGCATCAATATCGCTCCGGGTTCCGGAAAGATCAGCGTCAACGGTAAGAACTTCGAAGATTACTTCACCACCATCTCGATGCAGAACACGGTTCTCAAGCCTCTTGAGGTCGTCAATGCCATCAAGTCATATGACGTAGAAGCCAAGACCTCTGGTGGTGGCCTTCAAGGTCAGGCCGGTGCGCTCAGCCTGGCGATTGCCCGGGCACTCAACGAATTCAATGAAGCCGACCGTCCCCTTCTCAAGGCAGATGGTCTCCTCACCCGCGATTCCCGCAGACGCGAGCGTAAGAAGCCAGGTCGCCCAGGTGCCCGCAAGCGCTTCCAGTTCTCCAAGCGTTAATTCATTTATCAACTTTCGGCACGGTCTATGTGCCATTGTTTGCGAAGAGCTTCCTGCAGAGGAAGCTCTTCTTCTTTATAGCGAGGGCCCAGGAGTCAATCCCCAAGACATGAAGCATCTTCATAAGCACTTGCTCCTAGCAGCATGGAAGGAATCCTTAACAGCTCTTCGTGCGAATCTGATCCCAGGTCTGCTCCTTCAGCTCCTCATGTCCTTCATGGCTGCAGTCTACTTCATGAATCCTGCATCAAGGACCGCCTTCGAAAAACTAACACTCCTGCGTTCTCATTGGGGACTGCTTTTTTCCTTTGTCGGAACTTCCGTAGCCTCGGCAATCTTTCCCGAACTCATACGGGTTCTTCTTCCCGGACAACCCGGCACGAGATCAACCACTCTTGGCCAACGTCTGCTTTTCGGAATTCCTTTTCGGGGAATTATCGGCATGCAGGTGGATCTGTTTTATCGTCTTCAATATGCCCTTTTCGGCCCCTCCGATACTGCCATCGTTATCGTGAAGAAAGTGCTCGTCGATGCCTTGCTGTACTGCCCTCTTCTTGCGATTCCGCAAGCTGTCTGCGTTTTTCTCTGGAGGGATCATGGTTTCACTCTGCATGGATTCAAGGGGCATCATCCGGTGACTTTTTATGCCTTGAGGATTTTCCCTGTCCTGATGGCTAACTGGATGGTCTGGATTCCCCTTGTCTCAATCATCTACTCACTGCCCGCAGCGCTGGGAGTCCCGTTCTTTATCGTTGCCCAATCTTTCTGGGTCATGGTCTTCACAACGCTCTCCGAGAGAAAAAAATAGTCGTACCAGACTTCTCCTCAATATTGCCAAGCGCTCCACTACCCTCTTAATTACCCACCACAGCAACAACACTCTCCATGGAACCCAACCTTCTTCAAATTCTCTTTCTCGGCCTCGTCCAGGGGGCTGCCGAACTTCTTCCCGTCTCGAGCTCAGCCCATGTCATTGTCGCTGAAAAGCTCATGGGATTGGATCCCTCAAGTCCCTCAATGACCTTCTTCCTAGTGATGCTTCACACCGGAACCATGGTGGCAGTTATCGCTTATTTCTGGAAGGCCTGGAGGAAGACCTTCTTTGCAAACACCACAAGCCTTCGAGAGACGGCAGGGAATGTGATCGTGGCTACTCTTGCAACCTTGATCGTCGGTTTCACCCTGAAGGTCCTCATCGAGAAAGTCTTCATGCATGGCAGTAACAAGGATGAGATGGAAGATCTCTTCGGGCACCTGCCGTTAGTTGGTGCAGCCCTCCTTGCGGCGGGACTACTTATTTTGACCGCGGGTCATTTGCGTGGAAGTCAGGGAAACCGCCCACTCAGTCTCGCCTCCTCGGTCTGGATCGGTATCTCGCAGGGGTTCTGTCTGCCGTTTCGTGGACTCTCACGCTCTGGCACCACAATCTCCGTAGGAATGCTTCAGGGCATCAACCGTCAACGAGTTGAAGAATTCAGCTTTGCACTGGCGGTAATCATCACTCCGCCCGCAGTGGCCAAGGAACTCATAAGACTGCTCAAGTCCCACGCCGAGGCGGCCTCCCCTCATCACCTTCTTCACTTGATCGGTCCAGGTCTCATCGGAATGATTGGATCCTTTGTTGCAGGCCTTCTCGCTCTGCAGCTTCTCTCCTCCTGGTTGGAGAAAGGACACTGGGCATGGTTCGGCTATTACTGCATCGCCTTTTCGAGCTTTGTTTTCTTTCTCGCCTCCCGCGGATACTAACGATAAATAACAATTCATGAAGTTCTTCACTCTTCCCCGCTTATCTCTCCTACTAGCGACTCTTGTCCTCTCTGCCTGCTCATCAGGCCAGAACAAGGAAATGCTGCTAAGTGCCGCTGGATTCCGCACGGTCGTTCCGACTACTTCCCAGCAGATTGCCCAACTCAAGACCCTCCCCCAGCTAAAAGTCATCCCGATTACCAAGAACGGAAAGACAGCGTTCCTTTTTGCCGATGCTGCCAGCAATACTCTCTTGATCGGAAATCAAAAGCAGTACACCGCTTACCAGCAGTATGCTCTTCAGTATAAAATCCAGCAGGACAAGGAGGCGACGGCTTCTCTTAATGCTGATGCCTCACAATGGGGCTGCTGGGGTGGGATCGATGGACCATTCTGGGGTCCAGGTTTCTATTAATCGTTTTTTAAGAAATCTCGATCAAACTTTATGAAGCCTTACTCGATCCTTCTTCTTTGCGTCCTCGGATTGGCTGCCTGCTCGAATCTTAGTGAAAAAAGGACTCTCTTGACCTCGGCAGGATTCAAGACAATTCCCGCCACCACTCCAGCGCAGTTGGCGAAACTTAATTCCTTGAAATCCGGAAAAGTAATTCCGTTAGTCGGCAACAAGGGGACCGTCTACGTCTTTGCGGATACCGAACGCAAGGCCTTTTTACTTGGAAATACCGCCCAATATCAGGCTTACCGCAAACTTAAAGTGCATCAGCAAAAAATTGACCAGAAGCTTTTGGATGCCCAAGTCAACATGGACAATAGCGATTGGAATACTTGGGGGCCTGTATTTAACTATGGTGATGGTTGGAGCGTGGCTTCCGATCCCCTCTGAGCAGCTGCAAATTAGCTCTCTCCGATCTTCTTGAATTCCTATGGGCTCTCATTCGACTCATCAGCATCATTAGAAAAGAAATCTGAATTGCAAAAAGGCTGCTCGATAGGAGATTTTTTGGTGATCTTTTTCCAAAAATCGCCCGGGTGACGGGATTGATCCGATAAAGTCGGCTTAGAACCTACACCGACTGATATCTGAGTGCTGAAGAAGTCGCCTTTGACTTAAGTCAGCAGCAGCAGGCAAGCAAGCATTGGAGGAATTCCCACTAAAATCCCCTCTCCTCAATGAGGATGTTGGTTGCAGAAAAAACTCAGCGCCGTAGCTGCATCTGGAAATCGGCATTGTTCATGGAGAGATCGAGTATGCGCTGACCAGGCAGAGGCTTTGAACTAAGACAATCGAGATTCCCATCACGCCCAATGACTGCGATGGCGAATGCCTTGGTGACATCATAGGCGGAGGCGACGGACACGGGATCATCAACAAGAATGAACGGTATATTGGAGGGAATGCGACCTTGACTAGCGGTGAAAGCGGCAAAGAAAAGCATCCCTTGGGAGGCAAGGCGCTCGTAACAACCCTTGAGCTCTTTCATCTGTGAACGGAAAGCATGATCGGAGGGGGCAGGGGCGATGACTAGAAAGACAGGTTTTCCACTGAGGGAGGCAAGAGTGATCTTGCGACCAGCCGAGACACCGCCGGTAAAACCGGGCGCGGCATTGACCACTAGGGAATCCTTCGCGATCAGCTCGCCCGCGTCCACTCCGGATATCAGCGATGCGAGTAGGAAGAGAGCGACGCTTCTGAAACGAGTGGTACTATTCATGAAAGATCAGCGTCAGGGAAAGAGGAATCAAGATTCCCTAAACAGTCATGAGCTCGGCTTCCTTGTGGGAGACGTGCTTGTCAATCGACTCAACTTGCTTGTCGGTAAGCTTCTGAATCTCCTTCTCGGAGCGCTCGAGATCATCCTCGGTAATGACCCCTTCTTTCTGGAGTTTCTTAGCCCCCTCCATCGCCTCACGGCGGCAGGCGCGCACTCGGACACGGGTCTCTTCGGCGATCTTGTTAATGGTCTTCACCAGATCCTTGCGACGCTCCTCGGAGAGTTCGGGAATGCGCAGACGGATTATCTTACCATCGACAGCGGGATTAATTCCGATCTTGCTCTCCTGAATGGCACGCTCGATGTCCTGAACGGTTCCGGCATCGAAAGGCTGGATCACTAGCAATCGGGGCTCGGGCGAGGTGATGAGGGCAAGTTGCTTCAGCTTCATGCTGCTGCCATAGGCGGTAACGTCGATATTCTCGACAAGGGCCGGGGAGGCCTTTCCGGTGCGGATGGCATTGAACTCATGCATCATGAATTCTCCGGCTTTCTCCATGCCGGCTTCGGCTTCAAAAAGGACTTCTTCTGCGCTCATAATAATCTGTGGTGTGGTGAAGGGTGAATTGGGTGGCTTCTCTAAAGTCTTCCTTAGAAGATTCCTTAGAGAGCCGGCGTGGTATCCGAGACGAGGGTTCCGATAGCTTCGCCACGTACAGCACGTAGGATATTCGAGGGATCGGACATGTCAAAAACGATGATCGGCATGGCATTGTCCATGCAAAGGGAAAAGGCCGTCGAGTCCATCACTTCGAGGCGACGGGTCAGTGCGTCAGTGTAGGTAAGGGTGTCGAAGCGCTTCGCCTCGGGGTTCTTCATTGGATCGGAATCGTAGATCCCGTCGACCTTGGTTGCCTTGAGAATGATATCGGCACCGACCTCATTGGCGCGAAGGGCGGCAGTCGTGTCGGTCGAGAAGAAAGGATTTCCAGTTCCCGCGACAAAAATAACGATGTGGCCGTTTTCCAGATGACGGATAGCACGGCGGACAATGAAGGGTTCCGCCACGTTGTTCATCTGGATGGCTGTCTGAACACGTGTGGAATGACCCAGATCCTCAAGCGCGCTCATGAGAGCCATACCGTTGATTACCGTGGCAAGCATCCCCATGTAGTCCGCTGTGGCACGATTCATCCCGCGATGGCTGGCAGCGAGTCCACGCCAGATGTTCCCTCCACCGACAACAACAGCCACCTCCACCCCCATCTTGCTGACCTCGGCAATGGAGGCAGCCACTTTCTGAACGATTTGGGGAGAAACGCTGTCTGAACTCCCCTTCTCCTTCAGGGCTTCACCACTGATCTTGAGGACGATGCGGCTGTATTTCGGCGAAGACGACAAAGTATCGGACATGAACACAAATCAAACCGCAGGAGAGGCCCGAGGCAAAGTCAAATCGGCATCATCAAATTCTCTCGAACAGGCATTTATGTCACAATATTCAACGCCCGCCCGCGGGCAAAAGCTGAAGAGTGCATCCTGCCCCTTCCTTCAGGCTGGATCGCTCCAAGCAAAAGCCCCCCCTCACCACAGGCGACCAGTACGCCGCGTTCATCGACCCTGAGAATGCTGCCCGGCTTTCCAAAAGCCTTCCGGGCAATGATTGCCGAATGAATCTTTATTGGAATCGCCTCTCCGGTGGATGCCTCAAGCGTTGCCACCGCAGCAGGCCTCGGCTGGAGAGCACGTATTTTCCTCTCGAGCGCGACAGCGGGTTGACTCCAATCAATTAAGGACTCTTCTCTTCCAATTTTTCCAGTCACGGTGACCAGAGCGTGATCTTGCGTGAAACGCGGGGGGCTTCCACGGGAGAAGAGTTCTAGGGCCTCGGACAAAGCTACTGGAGCCAGACGAGCAAGTTTTTCAGAGAGTGAACCGGCAGTCTCGCGTCGCGCGATGGGAATGCTTTTTTCAAGAATGACATCCCCGGTGTCGAGTCCCTCGGCCATATGCATGATGGAGACGCCGCTTGTACGATCGCCTGATGCGATGGTTGCCTGGATCGGGGATGCTCCACGATGACGCGGAAGCACCGAGGCATGGATATTCAGGCAAGCAAGGAAAGGTGCCTCAAGCAATTCCTTAGGCAGGATCCGTCCGTAGGCCATCGTGACCATCACTTCCGGGGCGAGTTGCCGAACCCAGGAAATGGCTTCGGGAAGCCGCGGGGATTCAGGTTGGAGAATAGGGACTTCGGGCGCAAGACGAAGTAGCTCTTCCTTGATTGCGGGAGCCTTGAGTTCGCGGTGGCGACCAGCTGGTCGGTCGGGCTGAGTCAGCACACCCATCAAGGTGTGGCGCGCCATCAGATAGTTCAAGGTCGGAATCCCGATATCACCGGTGCCGGCAAAAAGTATGCGCATTCGCAAGGAGGTTAATATCCGAAGGATGAAGGGATCCCTGAATTGCGGCGGCCTTTCATCGCTGCCTTGGACACCTTAGATACTCTCAGATCTCCCGCACTCACCTCCCGGCTGCCAAGTGATGAGGAACAACCGGTGCAGAGATAGTCATAGATCTCTTTATCAGGCAGAACCAGCAAGAGCATTTCCCTCACAGGCATCGCCTTGGCGCACTTATTGCAATAAAGAGAGGAAGCCCGCAGGCTCTCGAACTGGCTCATGCTCCTGTGATACGGACTCCCCTAACAGGGCGCCGCAGTGGATGTCCCGGCAGATGTTTCCTGCAGGAGACCTTCCAAAACCTTGTGGAGCACTTCCAGCGGTGTCATCGAGGCATCGATATCATGACGCTTCACCGATGCGTAGTGGCTGAGGATTGGCTTGGACTCTGAATCATAGGTGCTAAGACGATTCCGGATGACCTCCTCGTTGGCGTCGTCGAGGCGGTTATCGCGCAATGCCCTCTTCTTGAGACGCGCAACCAACTTATCCCGATCCGGACAAGAAAGGTGAAAGACCCTCCGGACTTCGATGTGCGTCTCCATCAGCATGGCTTGGGCGACATTACGCGGAATTCCGTCCAAAATGAGGTGATCGCGGTCGGGCTTAAATTTTCCGGATTCAACGGTCTTGCGAATCGACTCATGCCAGAGCCTGACTGTCATCTCATCAGGCACAAGCTCTCCCTTGCTTGAGTACTCAAGAAACTGGGCGCCTAGCTCACTGGCGGGATCGAGTGACCGGAAGACATCGCCACAAGCGAAGTGATAGAATCCGGGAATCTTACCCAAGATCTTGCCTTGGGTGCCTTTGCCGCTTCCGGGAGCGCCAAAAATCAGAATAGTGCGGTAACGTGCCATAAGATTTATGAATGAATATCTAGGGCAGCCTCCATGGAAAATCAACGGCCCAATATTCAGAGAGCGCGTTGACAAAGAAAAAAAGGGAGAGATGATATCCCTTTTCCCCCAATAATTTCCCGATAATGCCTGCCAACGACGAATACGTAATAGAGATCCTGAAGGATGTGGGTCTCATGTCTCAGGACCAGGCACATGATCTTGCAGGCAGGACAGGTGGACTCAACATGGTGGAGACCCTGATCAAGGAGGGCATCGTGAGCGCGGAGGATGTTGCAAGAACGCTCGCATCCCAGAACGGCATGGATTTCGTCGACCTCGCCTTGGTAACTCCAAGCCCAGAGCTGGTGGGCCTTCTATCGCCGGAGACCGCGCGTCGTTACAAGACGGTGCCCGTCTCGGAACATGATGGTTCGCTCGTGCTTGCGATCGCGGATCCGATGGATTTCGAGGCATTCGACAGCATTGGATTCCTTCTCAAGAGACCCGTGGAATTTGTCTGCGCCGTCCCCTCACAGATCAAGGACAAGCTCGACCGCCTCTATCCCCAAGGTCTTGAGGAACTCGGTAATGCTGCCATTGCGGAGGAGGAAGACAATACAGCCGAAGATGATGCCCCGATCATCCGGCTGGTTTCAAATATGCTCATCGAAGCCCAGAACAACAGGGCAAGCGATATTCACATCGAGCCAATGGAGAAGCGCCTGAGGATTCGCTACCGCATTGACGGAAATCTTCAGGAGATGCAGAGCCCTCCGAAAAAGCTCCAGGGAGCCATCATCAGTCGTCTGAAGATCATGACCTCCTCGATGAATATTGCTGAAAAGCGCCTTCCACAGGATGGGCGCATCCAGGTGAAGGTGGGTGAGAAGATGATCGATCTCCGTGTCAGCAGCGTGCCCACGGTGCACGGGGAAAGCATTGTCATGCGTATCCTCGACAAGTCGTCGCTGATGCTAGGTCTACCCGAACTTGGTTTCATGAGTGATGACCAAGCCACTTTTGAACGGTTGGTACAGATGCCCGACGGCATTATCCTGGTAACGGGACCGACGGGGTCCGGAAAAACAACCACGCTCTACGGTTGCCTAAACTACATGAACCGACCTGACCGCAAGATCATTACGGTCGAGGAACCGGTCGAGTACCAGATGACGGGCATCAACCAAGTTCAGGTGAATGCGGAGGTCGGCATGACCTTTGCAGCCGCACTCCGCTCGATGCTTCGCCAGGCACCGAACATCGTCATGCTGGGAGAAATTCGTGACAAGGAAACAGCCGAGATCGCTATCAACGCCTCATTGACCGGACACCTTGTGCTTTCAACCCTGCACACCAACGATGCCCCGGCAGCGGTTGCCCGTCTCGTGGATATTGGAGTGCAGCCCTTCCTTGTCTCGAGCGCCGTGCGTGGCATCATAGCCCAGCGCCTTGTGAGAAAGCTCTGTGCGAACTGTAAGGTTCCCGGGGAAATGAGTGAGTACGAGTTAAGGGTACTGAACCTCGATGCCTCACAACTCTCCAAAGCATCCGTCATGCGTCCCGTGGGGTGCGAAAAGTGCCGAGGCAAGGGCTTCCGCGGACGTATGGGAATCTTCGAAATCTTCGTGGCTGATGACGATATCCGCCAGATGATCAACCGAAATGCAACCACCCTCCAACTCCGCCAGAGGACCAGAGAAATGGGAATGCGAACCTTGCGCGAAGATGGCATTCGCAAAGTTCTCGCCGGACTCACCACTCCGGAAGAGGTTATTTCCAGCACGATGGGGGAGAGCCATTAACATCCTATGAATCCGCATCAGGTCATCGATATTTTCAAGCGCGCGGGAATTCTCAGTAATATCACCGGAGAGGATCTCATGGTGGAGACAATAAATTCTGGTCGCGACATCAGGGATATCATGGTCGATCAGAACTTTGTCACCGAAGAGTCCTTCGCCCAGACCATTGCTGTGGAACTGGGCGTTAACGCCGTCGACCTCACCGGTTTTGAACCCCTCCCAGCCCTTATTCATCTGGTTCCTGCCGGAATGGCACGTCTTCACGAGGTGATTCCCGTGATGGCCTCCGGTAATGTGCTGACCGTGGCTCTTGGGAATCCACTGGACACCCAGGCCCTAGAGGATCTCCGCTTCACACTGAACCGCGAGATCGCCCAAGTCGTCGCCCCCTGCCATCAGGTCAAGCACCTTATTGCCGCGCATTATGGGTCTGAAGAGACATCCATGGAGGATGTTCTCGAGCAACTCAGTGTCAGGGAAGTCACAGAACTCGACACCGGAGAGGAGGAATTCAATGCCGCCGCCGCGGCAGCCGAGGCTAACGCCACACCAATCATCCGCTATGTCGACCTGATTCTTGATCGAGCAGTTCATGCCCAAGCAAGTGACATTCACTTCGAGCCGTTTGAAAAAGAGTTCAAGATTCGCTACCGCGTTGACGGAGCCCTCTACGAGATGGAGCCACCTCCACGCCATCTGGCGATTCCCGTCACCTCACGCCTTAAGGTCATGGCCAACCTCAATATTGCGGAACGACGCGTCCCGCAGGATGGACGTATCCAGCGACAGATCGGTGATAAAACGGTCGATCTCCGTGTTTCCTGTCTCCCGACACAATTCGGCGAAAGCATCGTGCTGCGTGTTCTCGACAGAAGTGCTGTGAAGCTTGATCTGGAGACCCTCCAGATGCCACAGGACATCTACGAATACATCATCGAGGTCATTGAGAAACCGAACGGCATCTTCATCGTCTGCGGCCCTACCGGATCGGGAAAAACAACCACTCTCTACGCCTGTCTGAATAAGATCAATACGGTTGATTCAAAGCTTCTCACTGCTGAGGACCCGGTGGAGTACGAGATCGATGGAATTCTTCAAGTGCCTATCAACGAAGCTGCGGGACTCAACTTCGCCAGGGTGCTAAGGGCGTTCCTTCGACAAGATCCTGACCGCATCATGATCGGGGAAACCCGTGATCTGGAAACGGCCCAGATTGCAATCCAGGCATCGCTCACCGGACACCTAGTCTTCACTACCCTGCATGCCAATGATTCGACCGGTGTTGTCTCACGTCTTATCGACATGGGAGTCGAACCTTTCATGCTTTCCGCAGCGCTTGAGGCAGTTCTTGCCCAACGCTTGGTACGCCGCATCTGCACACGCTGCAAGACAGCCTATGAGCCTGATGAAGCACTCCTCTCTCAACTCGGCCTCTCTCCCTACGACATCGGAGACAAGACCTTCTATTTCGGCAAAGGATGCTCCGAATGTAACCAGACAGGCTATAAAGGGCGGAAAGGTCTTTACGAATTGCTCAAAGTCACTGATCCAATCCGTGCAATGATGAACGAAAAGGCTCCTGGTGTCGTTATCAGGCACAAGGCCATGGAACTCGGCATGTCGACACTAAGAGCGGACGGACTCCGATGCATCTTTGATGGTATCACGACGATCGAAGAAGTACTCAAGTACACTTGATTCCATTCCCTCTCACCCGTCTCTCCAAGCAACTGGAAATCAATCGGCCTATCAATTAGCGCCTATTTCCTAGTGATTAAGTCTAGTATCTTATGTCCTAAGTCATAAATCTTAGCTATGGACCCGAGGTGTTGACAACTCAGAATACCCACCTCACTACGATCCAGACTATCGGGGGATTCCTGTTCCAGGGGTAACAAGGGAAGAACCATTACCGCCGGCAGGAGTTTTTTGAGACGGGGCACCGATCACCGGCAGGGAAGCTGCCGGTGCGGGAGTTGGAGTCGGACGTGAGCCTGAAACGGGGGGAATCCAGAGGCTCTGTGCGATCAATCCCTTATCAATTGGGGAAATAATGCTGTAGCCTCCCTTTCCATCGGGAAGCATCGGGGTTCCCCAGCGATCACGACAGACAACCTCACGTGTAGGGATCTTCTCTCCAGCTAATGTGTGGTTGATCATGTCAAGAGATGGGGGCAATTCTAGAGTCCCCAGAAAAGAAGAGCCACCAGCGATGAGAAGTTTAGGAAGAAGCAGTAGAGAAATCATGGGGGTAAAAACTATGAAGATTTATAACCAACCGATTTGAGAAAGACAAGTCCGGCTGGACAGGATCTCACTATTTTCCGCCAGGGTAATTCCAGAAGGCTTGAATTTCCTTTAAGAGAGTCGACCCAATCCTCGCGGGCAATGGACGCGTATCTGCAGGCACCGAAGATGCTTCTGGCTTCATTGCTTTCTGGGGAACGTTCTTCATCACCTCCTCGCTCAGCGAGGTGGGAAGATTGACCGTTCGGGAAAGCTCATCCGGGGTCAACGCGGGGGCATCTCCCTTGAGCGAAACAAGGAGCCTCAGTGGGGCTGTCCTCGTCTGAAGCGATGAGTCAGTCACTGTGATCGACGAAATCTCAAAATCCCCGGTTTCCTTGGGAATGATCTGATAGCGGAAAAGCCAGACATCCCCTTCAGTAGTCTTGACGAGACGGGGCTTTCGGAGCGTCCTCATACGAAAAGAGGGAGGTCTCTCCACCGAATCGATCGTAGGATGAAGAGCATTCCGAACGGTCACGAGCAGTTCCACGCGGGTCCCCGGCTTGGCCCCACGGCAGGATAGCGTGGCCATCGCGGAGAATGGCGATGAGACGGGATGGCTTGCAGCATCGAGCCCTGAGGGAAGAACCAAGAAAAGCACTAGCAGAAGAGAAGCACCGATAAAAGAGATCTGGATTGGTTTCATGACCGATTCAGAATGAAGTTGTTCCGATAAAAATCCAAGCCCGAGACCGTTACAAAATCGGAAAAAACTCTATTAACCTATTCCAACAAACACTACCAATCCCCGAACAGATCAACCTGGACAGCCTGATCCGGAAGAGGCGCCGTGGGAGGCTTGGGTTTCTTGGCAGTCGGCGCTTTCTTTTTGGGAGGCTCGAAGGTTTGCTTCCATTGTTTCTGAACATCCTTGATCACGACATTGGCTCGCTTGAAGTGATTCTTACGTCGATTTGTGGCGATGGAGGGAGTCAAGCGGAGCACTTTTCTGGCCCGCTGAACCCGGGCCTCGGTAAGTTTTCCCCGTAAGCGCCAATGGCCTCCTTTCGTTGTGTAAACACCCACAACTTTTCCCTCTTCGGCATAGCGCCGAAGCTGACGATCTGAAATCCCCAGAAGGGAGGCAAGTTGCTTGAAAGTGGACATAAGAAACCAGTGAGATGGTAAGCTGTCAACCTCAAGGGTTCAAGCATAAGAAGCTTTAGTAACCGGACATCATCTGTCCGGTTTAGAAAATTTCTTTGCTCGATCCTTGTTTGATTTTTGCAAGCAGATCTGGGTGAAAGACCAATTGCTGACAGAGCGCTTCAATGGCTTCCATTGATGCCGGACTCAGGTGATGCTCCATCCCCTCAACGTCGCGATCAACAACCTCGCTGGAAACACCCAACTGGCTCAAAAAATCGGTTAAAATGCGATGCCGTCGTGCAATCTCCTTGGCAATGCGCTCACCCTCGGGTGTCAGCACCAATCCCCTATATTTCTCATAGAGGACAAACCCTTCGGCATCGAGTCGCTTGACCATGTTGGTGACACTGGCTTGGGAGATCCCAAGGCTCGCCGCGATATCAACCACTCGGGCATAGCCCTTTGCCTCGATGAGTTCCTGAATACGCTCCAGATAGTCCTCTGCAGCCGATGATGACCTGTTTGAATTTTTGATCATGGGGTAATCGAGAGAGTCAGCCAGCGGCTTTTTCCCTTTGCATATCAACAATAGCATCGTATAAATAATTTAGCCAAGGCTAATTTTAATGACGCTGCCCATCTCACCCACTCTTCCAGAAGTGCATCGCTCGATGGGTGTTCCATCTCAGAAGGGCTTTTGGAGAAAACTTCTGGCCTTTGCTGGCCCGGGGTATCTTGTGGCTGTCGGTTATATGGATCCGGGAAATTGGGCAACAGATCTGGCCGGAGGGTCAAAATATAATTATTCCCTTCTCTCAGTCATTCTCCTCTCGAGCCTGATGGCCATGTTCCTGCAATATCTCGCCCTAAAGCTTGGGATTGCCACCGATGCCGATCTTGCCCAGCTCTGCCGCAAATACTACGGGAAAAAAGCCTCCGTATTTCTTTGGATCTTTGCTGAAATTGCCATTGCCGCCTGTGATCTGGCTGAGGTACTCGGTTCGGCCATCGCGCTGAATCTCCTCTTTCACCTTCCGCTGCTGGTCGGCGTGATTATCACCATTCTGGATGTCCTCCTTCTTCTCCTGCTGCAGCAG
>Ga0114962_10001812_pt1 | contig 18254 bp, 17 predicted proteins | sample C_130820_MF_Meta_FD_87017 | JGI IMG/M metagenome (GOLD analysis project Ga0114962, IMG submission 87017) | Freshwater microbial communities from Lake Croche, Canada to study carbon cycling - C_130820_MF_MetaG | ecosystem: Environmental > Aquatic > Freshwater > Lake | place: Lake Croche, Canada...
ATCTTAAAATCAACAGGAGTCATTGATTGACGAACATTAAGAATCTTAACATCATAGTTTCTATGAGCAACAGAATCTTGTCCAACAAAGTCAGCCCTACCAGTTATATCTAATATTCTATGAGTTATTGGTATAATATTCTTTTCCAACCAATACTTTAACCCTTCCAACTTAATAATAACCTCTTGTAGCGAATAAAGAAGTACATTATTACCATCTCTATCCGTTATGTTGTACGTCAGGTTAAACAGATTAGTAGTTTCATAGTTAGGGTTAGGCATTGTATGCTTTAAGAAGTCGTTAACTGTAAACCCTTGTACACTATTATCAAATATGTCAGGTATTTCAACTTTAAATAACTGGTAGAATAATGGAGAGTTAACATTTATATTTCTATAATATTCATATAATTCCAAGTCATTATATCCAAAATAGTTAATAGCATTTATTATTGATTTATAAGCACCAATATAAGGGAATATATCATGACGAACCATCATCATTTCTTTTCTCTTTCTATTTAAAAATCCCCAATCAACCCCTTGCTCATTTATATCATATGACTTAAAGATATAAACATCCTCTGTATTAATATTCTGCCCTACATTAGACAGTTCAATCTTATATCTAACATCTTCAATTTCGGTTTGACCAGATATATTAAATGTAGCAATTGGTTTATCAAGAACAACTATTCTTGTACTTAAATAAGTTGTTTTACCGGTAGTTGGATAATCATCAATCTGTGTATATTCATTAACAAATGAATCTGACGTTTCAATAAAATCAACTACCAATGTTCTACTATATACCTGTCTTATTTTAAATTTCTTACCATTATTAAGTGATTTATACTTATGCTTTAAGTTAGTAACATCACTGATAAATATCTGTATTAACTGACCCGGCTTAAGACCTCTTGTATTACCATTTGAATCCTGAGTGAATATATCCTGCGAGTTCACATTCAACAATATTAATCCATAGTTACCATTAACATCTGTTACCAAAGAGAAGTTTATAATATCTTGATTCAAGATTGTAGTTGTTATTGTGAAATCAATAGACTCTCTTTTAAATATATTTAGAGTAGAAGATATATATCCCTCGTCATCGGATCTAAACCCAATAAATGTTTCAATCGGTTCTGGTATAAATGACAAATCTGTTTCTGAATCTACATAATCCAGTGTCTCAACAATAGTATCAAATATAGTTTGTTGGTAAGCAGCAGATGCAGTCTTACTAATATCAGTATTTGGATTGATATTTAAACTAATATTATCTAATGGTTTAGGTCCTATATAAGCAAACGAACCAGTCGTTGATAACTGATTTCCTGAGAAATCATATAAAAAAATCTGTGGTTTCTGATCATCAATCCATTTCCAAACATACTGAACTTGTGGTTCACTATTATAATTTTCCCTTGGTCTTCTTATATACTCTCTTGTCTTTAACCAAGTGTCAGTGTATGCTACATAGTTAGGATTAAGAGTACCATATTGACCACCAGAAGGGGTTGAATAGGTAACAGGATTAATCTCCAATGTAGAAGTTAAAGTAACTTGTATCTCAATCAACTTACTCTGTGATGGTTGTATACCATACATACTCTTACGATCTGGGTTATAAACCATTTTTTTGATTTTAGATCCAACCGATCCAGTCTGTTTAACCACTTGGTTAATGGTATCAATAACAAAGTATTGATTAGTATTCTGTGACGATATATAAACATCACCATCATACTGACTTATAGCCAAATGACCATAACTTGTCATTGGGAACCCGGTAGCAGTACCCCCCAATGGTATAGTAACAAATCTATCTGATTGTGAACTAACAACAACACCAACTGTATTATTGAATAGTAGTTCATTAAATGTCTCAGTAGTTACTATAGATTCTGGTGTTATAACACTATTATTGATAATGTAAAGATTATCACTACCAAACACATAAATAGCTGAGTTAATTGGTTCATAGAATATAGTAGGCAATAATCCTGTTATTGAATATGTGTCACTAATAACTCTAGTTGTACCATTTACTTTATAAACCAAATCACCATTTGTAGTGAAATACATACAGTTCTCACCTTCATTATAAACCAAATCATAAGTATTAATGGTTAATGTGAATGTAGTTGTTGGACTTGATGTAAAATTAGAAACAGACCATATATCAACTTTCTGAGATGTTTGATAGGTTACATAAACATCACCATTAACAGTATTGACTTTACAATCTCTAGGTATTGAAGACAATAATATGGTTTTATATGTGTAAACAATTGGATCAAATACAATGATTCTATCAGATGATAAACAATATAAATAGTTATTAATAGGGTTAAATATCATTAATATAGACCCAGTAACAGGTAGTGTTATTGTTTGTATAACAGAACTTAGATACGAATCAACAACGGTCATTTTATCACCAAATACATAAATACAACTTGTTAATTGTAAGTATAGTATATCAACAATATTGGTATCAGTTAAGAACAGATCTGATGTGTTATAAAAATTGGTAGTAGCAAATCTTAAACTAAATGAAGAGGTAAACGCCAACATATCAAATTGACCACCACCGATAGGTATTAACGGTGGAACAATTGGTGCAGGACAACCAGTTGCTGAGAACCCACCATTAAAGGCCAATGTTACAAACGGACCAACATCACAACGAGGATCTGTTGTACCCCAGAATGGACCTTGATATGAAAGAACAATATTAGTTGGATCAAAGTATAATATATTATATTCTTGATTATCATATGGTCTAACCGTATTGTTAATAGCAACTATTTGACCAGTTGCAAATGGTTCATCCATAAATGAGAAGCTTGGACCACTTGGTAATACAAGTTCATTAGAAGCTATAAGAGCACCAAAATTACCCCTTATCTTATTAACTATAGTATATTGATCTATACCTGGAAGAGTTGACTTACCAGTCTTTATTGAATATGAAAGTACTTGATCTTGTTTCTTTACTCTAAATACTAACATACTATTAATATTAGAAACATATATACCATAATCATCCAATTCATTCTTATAAGTATTAACCCAGTTTGTAACAGCAGTTGGTATATCATATACTAAACTTGGAGTAGCACTAATAAGAGATACTGATTGTCCGTAACTTCTACCATCAATATTAATATTAAGATAGTTACCTAGATCAGTAAATATAACCTCAGAATGCTCAATATAGTAATCAGCAGTTGTACCTACTTCAATGGTAAATCTCAAAGGTACATTTGGATATTCAGTTTTGATATTTATAGAGTTAAAATATATTGAAGTAAAATTACCAACATATTGGAGACTAACAATAATACCAACCTGCATTAATGGAACATACCATTTTGTCATCCAAGATCTAAGAGTTTTATCAATACTTCTAGGTAAGTCTGGATATAACCCAACATAAACCCAATCTATTTCTTGTTGATAAACTTGTCCATTTATTTTAATTTTTATACCATACTCATCTAGATCAGTAAAAACTACATTATAACTGAAGTTTTGGTTTGTATCTACATTAGACTCTGGTATAAGTGTTTCAGATATACCAACATTAGATTCATAAACAAATGTAGTAGTTCCAATACTTTGCGTACCCAACTGACCAGAGTAATAATTTACTTGAGCAAAAAGACTTGGATATAATAAATCAGCATGTAGTATTGAGTTCTTATAATATAAATCGATACCATAAAAATTGAAATCACTATAAAAAGTTTGAGCAAGTGAAGCAAATGTAACTACATTACTTTGAGTAAATGGTTGATAGAACTTAATCTTATTAGATGTTAGATGCACTTCTGTTGAAGATATAGTCTCATATGATAACGGTTCTGTAACTGGTAAATGTCTTGAGTAAGTCCAATATGAACTATTTGTTGGATCTATTGAAGATGTCGCACTCCATGTATATGCTTGAGTACACTCATATATTCTATTATTGAATGTCACCAAAGATTGAGTCGCATAAAACATAAGATTGACATTACCCAAGAAACTTGGTATATAATCAACAACTATTGCATTTGTATTTAATGTAGATGATTGAACTGTAAACTCGATACCTGTTTTTATAACATCCGGGACAGGAGTACCAAAAGTCATTAAATAATCATTTAGTATAAGAGAACCAGTATAAACCGCCGGTAAATCAGTTTTCAGAACTAACTCTGCAGTAACACCGTTACTTTGAGTCATATCTGAAACACCTAAGGTGTACTTATAATACATTCTATCAAATAGATTAGTATTATTTATAGTTACTATACCATCGTTATAAGTAGTATTAACTAATGTTAGCTTTTTCTTATTATACCACTTACTATAAAAATCAGGCTCAGACCAAGATGATAGGTTATTACCTAAAGATGTATTTATGTAATTATAAACACCTATAGCATTAACCCCACTTATAGTTATATTTGAAAGTGTGGCACCACTTGTCCAAGTCGTGTTGAAATATTTGTTATCAATATCACTTATAACTAGGATAGCACCTTTTTTTGTTTGGACAACAGTGTATGTTTTATTTGGATTAGTAAACTCATAAACCGAGTTATTAAATATTACTTGAGTACCCACTGGATATTTTGATTCAAAATGTTCCCCATAAATCCACTTCGAGTAGAAATTAGGATCATTATTGACCGTCTCAATTTTAGTAACGGATTGAGTTAAATAAGAGTTACCACTGATATCAAATCGATACTCATTAAATAACTGAAATTTATCTAGCTTAAGATTACCTGGATTTTCATACTCAAAAGAAGGTATTCTCTCAAACATATACATACCGATGGTCTTAAAGGTATCATTACCATTTTCATCAAATATTAGGTCACCTTCCCATTTTTCGTCTGTATTATTCCATCTTAAATTAAGATTATCACCCTGTTTATTGAAAAATATTAATGAACTTGTTGCCATTTACTAATGTTGAGATTTTTAGTATATATTAAAATAAGAACATTCAGTAATCACATTTTAGTTTTTAATATATACCAATATGAAATTTATTTTAAAATATACTACGTTTATCAACGAAGCCTTTCTTCAAAAGGATAAAGAGAAAGCAATAAATCTTATTATCGATTTCCTTAAAAAGAAAGCTGAAGTAGACTTTTATTCATATGATGAACTATGGCATATACAAAAGGATAGTTTATTCCTAAGTGGACAGCTATGGATATCATTAAAATCTGATAAAGCTATTAGAATGAACTGGGTTGAGGGTGATATTAGAAGTGAGATACATTCTATTGATATATGGAATCAATTTAAATTTGATACCAATCCACAATATACGATTGAACTCGGTGGTAACTCTGTTGCTAAATGCTTAACTGATATATCAAGTTTCTTCAACAACCCACAATTATTTATTGGCCAGTCTGTTAAAGAAGAATTTACATCAAAAGAAGAACTTAATCAAGAACTTGAAGATGAAACAAAGAAACTCAAAAGGTTAAGAAACCCAGAAAGAATAGAAATACAAAAACAAAAAATAGCTAATCTTCAAGCTAAAATAGCTGCACCTGAAAAAGCAGAAACAGAAAGCGAAAAGATTAATCAGTTAGATGATGATCTTAAAATTGAAGTATTTAAGTCTATTGAGTTATACACAAGACAAGTTGCAACCGGTAAGTCAAACTCACTTATTGTGACCGGAGATTCTGGTGTTGGTAAAACACAAACTGTCATAGATACCCTTGAAAGTCTTGGATTAAAAGAAGATGTTGATTATTATATTGCAACTGGTACGGCAACAACTGCTGCACTATATGAGTTATTATTTAGGTTTAGAAACAAACTATTGTTATTTGATGACTGTGATGATGTATTCAAAGATCCGGATTCAAACAATATACTAAAAGGCGCTCTTGATACCTATCAAAAAAGAAGTGTATCTAAACTAACAAAGGGTAATACATTTGACTCGGTTGGGATGAGTGATAGTGATATGGAAGAACAATTCAAGAGCTCTGGTAAGTATCCAAATAAGTTTGTATTTACTGGACAAGTAATATTCGTATCAAATTTAACCGAAAAGGATTTCAGTGATGCTTTATTATCAAGAAGCTTACATGTTGATGTACACTTGAACAGAACAGAGTTATTTGATAGGATGAAAGAAATTATGAAGAAGTTAGTTCCAGATGCAGACGATGATATGAAGTTAGAAGCTTTAGAATATTTAGCTTATGTATGTAATAACTATCCAACCAAATTTGATCTAAACATTAGAACATTAATACATTCAATCAATTTAAGAGTTAATAATGAGGAGATGATTCAGATTGGTGATAAAGAAGAAGAAGCTTGGAAACTTTTAATAAAGAAGTATTTAATAAAAAGTAGAAAATAATATATACAATATGAAACACATACAACTATTTAATCATTTCACTCCTATTAGTGAGAATCTTAAATACCATATTGATAACAATATGTCTGTATTAGAGAATGTATTTAGACCGGGTTCAGATTCTTTCATTAGTCTTATTAAAGAAGCTAGGGAGTTATTTGATAAAGATCTTATAACATTATCCGATGATGATAAGAAACTATTTGAGGAAACCGAGTTAGGACATTTTGGACTTTTTGAGGGTGAGATGGTTCCATTAGATTTACCAATGGAGAATATTATAGAGATGAATGAAACTGAAAAGAAACATCCAGCTTTGAATAAACCAATGAGAAGTTCTGGACCAAAGAAATATAAAGTTTATGTGAGGAATCCTAAAACAGGAAATATTAAACAAGTAAACTTTGGTGATGTTAAGGGTGGATTATCAACTAAGATTAATAACCCAGTAGCTAGAAAAAGTTTCATAGCAAGGCACAATTGTCGAAGAAAGTGGAAACCTTCAGATAAACTCTCAGCTGGCTACTGGTCATGTCATCTCCCTAGGTATAAGAACATATATTCCGGTTCTTACAGTGGTTATTGGTAATATAAAAATATAACATTATGGAAAAGATATCAACTTTTGAAGAATTCGTAAATGAATCATATAACAAGCCAAGGAAGGGTATGAAATCTCGCTGGTCTGTAAAGTATAAAAAAACAATTAATTGTTCTAACCCAAAGGGATTCTCTCAAAAAAATTATTGTAAAAGAAAAAAAAGAGGTGGTGGTTATAAATCATGAAACATATAAACACATATAAGTTATTTGAGAAGATAAAAGAAATAGACGGTGAAATCGAAATAGATGCCAAAATTTCTGATGAAATGAAGGAAAAGATTAAAACTTCCTATAATTTTATTAAAACCTTAAATGGATCTTCTAGTGAAATAAAAATAGGAGATGTTAGTCAAGCATGGTGGGATCCTAAATATAGTGGTAAAGTAGCTTGGTATCATGAACATGAATCTTTTAAAATATCTGTTTATTTTAGGGTTGGTTTAAGTGAATACTTTGTTGATAATAAATCACATGGTGTTATTTTTCCGATGCCTGAAGATACTTCTAAGTATTTAAATGATTTCGCAAAGTTACTGAAGGAAACTGATATTTTAGTAAAAAAACTAAAACCTTATGGAGATATTAAAGTCCATCTAATAGATGATGAGATGTCTTGTATGGTTTACGTAGTTATGGATAACGAAGATATAAAATCAACTAGGGACACAAAAGTTAGAAGATTATCAAGGATATTGGATGAATATTTTAATAAATCGGATAACGATCATTCTTCTAAATCTATGATTATATTTCAACCATATCCTGGAAAAGACTATAGCACTGGTAAGGAAAACGATAAAGTAAGAGATAGGTATAAAGATATTTATGAAATACTATGTGATTTAGAATCCCTTAAAGAGATCTGGAATCCAAATAGAGAAATGATTAAGCTTAGACATACTTATGTATCAAAAATTGAGGGTGAATCTATCATTATTAGATTCTCTCCAATAAAGTATAAAAAGAATGACGATAGAATCAAACCACTTGTAATAGATGATATGTATAAAAACATGATGAATGTAGAAATATCTAAAGTCATCAAAAATAGAATATTAGATCATTATTCATCTAAAGATCTAATAAAAGACTTTGATATAACAAGTAAAGGAGATCAAATTAAAATAACCTTAAAATAATGAAATACTTAAAAAGATTTGAGGGATTCTCAATGAGACGCGAGTTATGTGATAGATGTAAACAACCAACTAATGGTATGACTACTATGTCTTGGCTCAATGATGATGTAATCTGTATACCTTGTTCCGAAGAAGAAAAGAATGAACCAGATTACAAATTAGCTAAAGAGAAAGAAATAGAACAAGTAAGAAAAGGAAACCTAAACTATGGAGGACTTTGGAACGAACAAGACTAACCTACCGTTTGATGAGAATCAACTATCCTCTAATACATTCATTAGAACCTTCTATCAAGATCAAGACTCCGGGGATTATCAATGGCATAGGGACAGAGAGGATAGAATAATAGAATCCATTGAAAAGACCGATTGGATGTTTCAAATAGATAATCAGTTACCTAAAGTAATAGAAGGTAAAGTATTTGTACCAAAAGGTGTTTGGCATAGAGTAATAAAGGGCCAAGGTGATCTAAAAATAAAACTAACTAAACTATGAATCATATATCTTCATTTTTCAACTACATAAAAGAAAGCGCAGAAGAACTATATGGTTTATTTAGAAAGAACTGCCGTAATGGTGGAGAAGATCGACTTAAACTAAATGAGGATATTATTGAAAAGGTAATAAATACCCCACTCCCATTTACAAGTAATGAATACTACAATTTTGTAGATAAGTACTTACCATCTGGAGCTGACGAAGATTTATACGTAGATGGTTCGGATTCATTTAGAGAAATCGCTACAGAGTATGATGATTTAAAATACTTAAACTATATTAAAACATATATTACAAATCCTATCTTATGTGATATGGGATGTGGTATAGGCAATATATTACACTTCTGTAATAAGATGGGTTATAAAACATTTGGATATGAGTTCAATAAGTCATTGAGTAAAATACATAAAAAAGTCGGAGTAGATGTAATCTACGGTGATTTCTTTACAACAGACTTATCTAAACTTAAAACGTGTGATGTGGTTTTTCTATACAGACCCATATCAAGTGTAGCTTCCATGAATAAATTATTTAAACTAATAAGATCTAATACTAAAGATAATGTTATTATTGTCTATAAATATCCACATCAAATGAGAATAACAGGATTTACAACTATTTCATTAAATGAATGGGATGATGATTTGATCATATTATTTAAAAAATGATTTGAGATATTAATATATACCTTATGAAATACTTAAACCGTTTTGATACTTTTAACGAGTCATACCATAGACAATATGATTCTTCCATAACTGAAAAGGATGCTCAAGAACTTATAAATCATATTTATCAATATAAAGATCAAGTTCACAATAGACCCGATTTAATTAAAAAATGTGAAGATAGATTGTATATCTATGATAAGGAAAATATTGAATTTGTAATAGATTCATTATTCCATAGTAATGTAGATGAAGAAGATATAATAAGAATGGGAGATACTATTATGGATAAGTATGGTACCGAACCTCAGATGGTAGAACATGCTTTTGAAGATTGTTTTTCAATATTTGTAGCAAACGGAATACATTCATCTGATGATGAATTTGAAAATTAAATGTAACTATGAAACACCTTAAATTATTTGAAGAGTTTGGATCGGGATCAGAAATGAGACAATGGGCTAAATTAGGATCCTACTTAGCTAGAAGAGATTTTGAAATCTATGATGGATATGATGATCTAAAGAAAAAATTCTACGATGTAGTTGGTAATGACTCTCTTAGTGTTGAAGAAAAATCAACAGAGATTACTAACTATTTAGATGAGAAATGGGGACTATATGGTGGCTATGAAGAAGTTCAACAAGAAATAGTTTCTATTCTATCAGATACTTCAGAATCATTAAATGAAGGTGCTGTTGCCATAGGATTGGGGTTAATGGCTGCTATATCTATCGCAAGATTTATATTAAAAGTTGTTAGAGGAGTTAAGGGGGTTAAAATGTTAACCAATACTCTACTAGGTATGACTAGATTCAATGCTGGTGTTGGTTTTGGTGTAAAAAATCTAGAAACTGGTAAAGTTGATAAACATGAAGCATTAGAAGTAATTGAATATGATGATAGATACTTCTTGAGATTCAAAGGTCCTTTTAAGGGAGAGATTGATAATATCAGGGTATTGAAGAATGAAAGGATGTTATTAATAGACCAAGATGGTAAAATGATTAAAGTTCCTTTAACACCAGCTCACTACGACGAGTTTATATCAATAATAAAACATAAATTAAAATGAAGAATATAACCTCATTCAAGGAATTTATAAATGAAACTTGGGATCCAACGGGAAAGTACTTGAGTACTATTTTACATGACCAAAATGATTTAAAAGATGAGTCCACAGTTTCACAATTTATTGAGTTTACCGGATTACCAAAATTGGTTCTTGATATATGGAAATATGCTAAATCTTTAAATAGATATCCAAGTAAGATAACTAATAGGGGTATGGTTTATTCTGCACCTCATTCTTGTAAAGTGGAATTAGAATTCACCAGTGATGGTAAAATAAATATTTGGAAATTTAGACTTGAAATGAATAGGGAAAACGAGATTGATTATAAATTGATGAGAGCTACTTCATTCAATTATAAAGAGTTTAGAAAAATGATACTAGAATAATGAAACACTTAAAACTATTTGAAAGCTTTGAAGATCAATCTTTGAAACAAAAATTAACCGATTACTATCATACAATAGAATCCGATTACGATCCAGAAGAAATATCAAACGTGTTGGATATATTAAATGAATATGATGATAATCTAACTAATTTAGGTAAATGGGATAAAACCCTACTATTGAGATTAGTTGATGATTCTGATCTTTATGATGAGGTTGACTCACTTGGTGGTGGTTCTGAACCAAAAAATGATAACTTATTTGAAGATATTATTCTTGAAAAGAATAGTCCTACTAATAGTAGTCTATGGCAATCTTGTGTTGCTTGGGCTAAATCAAAATACGATGTTTGGCCTTCAGCCTACGCATGTGGAGCAGCGGCTAAAAGATATAAGTCTAAAGGTGGTAAATGGAAAAAATCTAAAAAGTAATGGAACACTTAAAACTATTTGAAGAATTTATTCTTGAAGAAAAGAAACCATATTCAGACACTCATGGTGGACTAGATAAATGGTTTAAAGAAAAGTGGGTAGATATATCCAAAACCAATAAAGATGGTAGTCATCCACCTTGTGGTAGAGGTGATACCTCAAAAGGTGGATATCCTAAATGTAGGAAAGTAAGAGTTGCTGCTAAAATGTCTAAGAAACAAAAGAAAGCTTCTGTATCAAGAAAAAGAAAAGCTGAGAAAGAAGGTTCTCACGGAACTCATAGAAAACCAAATTATGCTAAATAAAAAAATCCACTCATTAGAGTGGATTTTTTTTATTCTACTTTAGATTTATAATTCTCTTCATATATCCTAACTACCTCATTAAACTCCTGAACAATACCACTTTTAATTTTCTCAGAATCATGACCTTGTCCGTTTATATACTGTCTTATGACTTCTGTATATTCTAACTGAATAGTTGGTATAACTCCAGCTTCAAGTTCCTCTTGAGTTAACTCCTCATTAATACCAAGTTCTTTCATCTTTTCATCCCTCATAATAGACATATCATCTAAATAATCAACCGAAGCAAAATTTCCAGATTCCAACATCCCTTCGAGTTTTCTTCTAAGTTTTCTATTATTAACCAATAAAGATGAAGATATGATTAAATCAACATAGAAGTCCTTTGTAGACACTTCCTCTAATGAGAGGATATCTTCCTCACTACGAACATACATCTTCTTAAATCGAGGAGAAACGTTATTAGGTATAAATCTTTCAGTACCATCAATAGTATCTAAAATAAATATACCCTTTTGATTACCCAAATCATTTCTATCCATCTCAAAATTGTTACCAACAAATGTAAAGTTTTTATTCCTTTGTAAGATATGTATATGCCCACTATAAACATTTTTATATCCGGAAAACTCTTCTACATCGATCTTATCAAGATTTTTATGAGCCACTGAACTAAGATGCATTTTGGCACCATTTAGATCAGAGTGACAGAACAGATAATCACAACCAGAGTATTTTTTAAGTACTTCTATTTGATCCTTACGTTTTTCAACCCAAGGTAACATTAAAATAGACTTACCCATAAAATCTATTTTAGTTGGTTCTTCATAAACCACAATATTTGGAATATACTTATAAAGCTTAACTGTATTAACATCATTAGTAGCTTTTGTATATAAGTCATGATTACCAATCAATATATTAACCGGACATATTTGAGACATTTCTTCTAATATGGATTGAGCATAGTTTAGAATATTGATTGGAACTACGGAACGGTTATCGAATAAATCACCACAATGGATGATTAGATCATCCTTAGTCATTTCTCTTTTGATTAGAGGTATTAGGAAATTATTAAAGTATTCTTGGTGTACTTTAAACCATTTGTCAACAGAGTTAGGGTAACCTAATCCCAAGTGTGTATCTCCTATTATTAGGATTTTAGACATAATATAAGTTATTTTTATATTATATCAAAATTAGATCTTAAAGTTAATATATAACATATGACTATTAAAGACTTTAAATCGTTTGAATCGATGTATTCGGCTGCGGCAAGACTAGCCCCTCAATATACTAAACCAGTGTCTAATGATGAATACAGAGTTTCTCAGGTTCTTATAACATTCCCAGATACTACTCAACTATTATTTGATATTTATAGTGAGGATTATAACTCCAATACTATAAACTATAAGTTACAGGGTAATACTGACCGGTTACAATCCTTGTATATAAATCTTTATGGAGATGCAATACAGATGGAAGATTATCAAGAATTTGTATTTGCTAGATGTTGGAATAATCCTGGAGACTTTATATCAAATAATTGGAGTGGTTATATTTTCCACTCTGATAAGGATGGACCTTTCTATGAAATAGATATGAAGTTTGGAATATCTAAGGCTTATAGTAGTAATAATACTGGATTATTTGATAATGGGTATACATACACAAAAGAGTACTTTAAAAACCAATATTTTGATAGATATACACTATCTATATTATTATCTCATTATAATACAGATCTACCAAATGGCATTACCTATAATAAACTAATGGGTATAAAGAAAAAGATTGAATCATGGTTATTAGATCAAAGTGGTGATGTGAATTTATATAATGTTAAGTTTGACGGAATACCACTATTGTCTCTTATGTATGCTCTACACTTAAAGGATAGACCGTTTGGTAAATCTGTATTGAAGGAAATAAATCTATCACAAGTTATAAATTCAAATGGAATAATTTCTGTTGAAAAATTACTTGATTTATTATTCCCGAATTAGAAAAAAACCATATTTGGCATGAAATATATACTTATAACAAAATAATATTTGTTATAGAGAACAGAACATATTTAATATATAATTTATGTTTGTTTTATAAACAAATAATCAAAAAATAATATAAATAGATGCCGTTACCGCACTTCACCCAACTTTATATGAATGATTCACCTGGTGGTCCAGGTTCGAATCCCGAAGAAGTTATTTATTTAAATCTGTTTGAGATAAATTTCCTTTTCCCAACTCTTTTACAAGCTCAAGGAAGAGAACCATTTCATACATTACAACAAGCCTCATCAATTGACTTGGATTTAACACCAGGTATTGAAGTTGCAACTCAACAGTTCAAGTATTCAACCAGAGCTTTCATGAAAACTCCTGCAAAGACTCACGTTGAATTCAAAATCAAATTTAATGTTAACGTTAATATGAATGGTAACATGGAAATTTGGGATCAACTAAAAGCATGGTATGATCTTGTGTGGAACTCACAAAATGGTACTCTTCACTATAAGAGTGATATTATTGGTACTATCATTGTTAACCAACATGATAAAAAAGGTGTTGTTCTTAGAAGAGTAACTTTCCAAAATGTTCAGATAAAAGGTGTGACATCTTATACACTTGACTGGAGTTCTACTGAGATTTATTCAGCTGAGGCAGACTTCGTAGCCGACTACTGGATTGACGAATATATCGATGGTAATTATGCGTTCAATGATCCACTTGTAAGTGGATACGGATCATAACCACCAACTATAAATAAAAAAACCAATCTTTTCAGATTGGTTTTTTTTATTTAAACTTATTCATCATTGATTTCATACTATTCATTTGAGTATTTGGATTGAAGTTAGGCATTCCTTCCTTTTGGGAACCTTCTTCTTTCTTCCTATGTTTTTCTTCCTCTTCAGTTATCTCATTAACTATTTTAATGTTTTCTTCTAACATCCAGAAAGGCCATGAGTCTATTGATAACTCTTGGAAGTGATAAGGATCCTTCTGTAAAAGAATTTTATTCTTCAATAAACTCTTCAAATGCGTTTGGAATAACGAAAATACCTGACGCTCCGTTGGGAAAGATCATTTCAGTGTGGACCTCCAATCCACACAAATTACACCTCTTTTTTAGTTCTTCAACACCAAAAGTCATTTTTTCAACAGCCGAGTTTAAGAACTGAAATGATATATCATCCATTTTTTGATATTCTTCTAACTTTGATTTAATACCTTCTATGGTAATGGATGTTCTATCCCATAATAAGAATGGAATAATCTTTAAGAAAGAAAGATTTGGCTTTCTCTTTTCAGCATTCTCCTTAATGATATAATCGGTGAAACTTTTTTGCAATCCGATTGTAGGGGGAGCCAAGTTAAAAATCTTATTTCCTCTGATCTTAAATCTAAAAGAAGAAGTAGAATGATCAAAATGTTTCTCAATTTTCTCATCAATTTTATAGAATTTGAAGTTTTCTCTTTTTAGTTCTATTTGAACTTCATTACCACAACTACATGTTGATGTAGTTGTTAGACTAGTTCCTTGTTGGAAAGTTAATTCTCTGATTAGAAAAATAAGGAAGTAACGATCTGGATCTCTAATATCTAAGTAAGATCCTACCTTACCATCTAAGTATTTTACCCTAACACAAGATGCAAGTATTTCATTCATCTTCTCAACAATATCGTAGAAGTTACTATCATCAACCATAGAATAAGCTTGTACTTCTTTTACTTCAGCTGCTCTTATTTGTATAGTTGCTCCAGATGGGTAAAACATACCACATGGAAATAATTTAGCATCAAATGCGAAATAGTGTAGATCGGAAACTCTACTGTTCTCAACACGGATAGGTTGATCTTGTCTCACTTCTTGTTTATATTGAGGTTGGGATTTTGTTTCAATACCTTCTAGGTGTTTCCTAAGGTAGTCTTCTTCTGAAAGGTTAGCATTGTTTTGTTCAGACATGATGTTGTAATATTTTTTGTAAAGTTATATATTACAACATCATGTCTTCCTTATTAAACGTTTGTGAATAATAGTCTCATATTATAGTTTATAACACTCGTATACGTACCTGCTGCAACCGGACTATATATAACTATACTAGCTGAACCAGATGAAGGAGATACTCCAACACTAACCGTACCTATTACACTTGATGATGATGTCGACCAAACACCCAAGTTATATTGATTGGTTCTATCATATATTATATCATGTTGACTTATTAAAGGTATACCGTTATATTGACAATATACATTGAAGTGTCCCATAGTTGTTCTAATAACATCTAAAGTGCTACCAACTAATACATCTTGCTTTGATGTACACTCATATGATACGGATATGAACCTACCTGTGTCATATGGTATCGATATTACAGTATATGATAATGTGCCACCAGTTGGTAGAGAAGTATTATATCCATCTGTTTTACTAAAGGAAATTGCATTAGATTGTAACTGTATAAGGCTCGTTTTATTACTAATAACTATATTATTAGCAAAACTATCTGTAGCCCCTACTCCCCACGCCACAGGATAGAGTGATCCACCTGGCGAATTGTTTATAAAAGATATATTCCTACTAGTTGATCCAACTGTTCCATCAATAGCAACTGTCAGAGCCACTGTATTATTTGTTTTTATTTGTAGAGGATTAGAATCATTTGTACCCAACACCGTAGTTGTCCCAAAAGAGTTACCACCTTGTATAAACCCCCCCGAACTATTTGTTACCCATACAAATCCACCAGAAGTGGCTGATAAAACTTGACCACTTAAACCAGTTGATCCAACTATATCAATAAGTGGACCATATAACTTAACCGCATTAGTATTATCAATAACTAATTTCTTAGTACCGATACCATCTGTTATAACTACATAGTTAGATGGCACACTTGATGTCCATGATGAACTAGCTCCTATAAATGTATTATAGTTACCACTAGTCATACCCGTACCCGCTAGATTACCTATAAATGTATTACCATCCCCAGTTGAAGTATATCCAGATTGATAACCAATAGATGTATTTCTACTTCCTTTATTATTATACAAAGCATTAGCACCAACCGCCATGTTATAACTACCAGCAGTTAATGTTTGTAAAGTATTAAAACCAACCCCAACATTATATATCCCTGTTTGGTTAGACATCAATGAACTATAACCAAGAGCAACATTATTAGAACCAGCAGTACCACCATTGTTAGCACCATTACCTAGAGCAATATTACTATTAGTATTATCAAATAATTGAACCCCACCTATATTGAACCTATTAGATATGTTATCAAAATAAACATCACCCTTAACTCTTAGAGCATTAGTATCTGTATCATATGTTGATAAAGAAGTAGTATAACCTATTACAATGGTTTTATTGGTTGAACCTTGATAGATTGAACTTTGTGCTATAGTTGAGGAAGAGTTAAAATAAGATAAATAGTTTGTAGATCCTGTACCTCCAATCATACTTGCTGTAAGAGACGCTGTAAATGTTTCAATTTTACCACTTGATGAATTTCTAACAAGTACACTATATCCACCAGATGATATTGAGTTACTTAATATTAAATTGTTAATAGATGCTGTTCCTATTACCTGTAATAGGGATGTTGTATCATCGGAAGAACTACCAAATGTAGCACCAAATATTGTTCTGCCAGCAAAATAGTTTTTAGAAAGTTTCCCACTTTGATATACAGTGTGACCAGCATTACTTGGATCATCAAAAGATCTCCAGTCCGACGCAGAACCCGCATCAACACCACCAGTAAACGACGTTAAAGTTATAGTCGTTCCAACTCCCTGATAACTGGTACTATATGAGTTAGCACCGGAACCAGAACCAGTAGGGGCAGTAACTACAATACTTACACCACTTGAAGTAGCGGAATATCCACCATTTGTTAGACTATAACTATTAATAGATGACGCAATTCCAGATGCTGCTTGTGAAGCACTTGACCCTACTATTGAATATGGAGAGTTCAACTGTATAGAATTAGCGAATAAACTTATTGTGGCACCGACTGCACCCAAAGTAGCAATTGAATAATTAGCGATTGCTTTCGTTTCAGCTGTTGAAAAAATACCATTTATCCACAATCCTCTTGTTATACCACTCGCTGTTAATCTTTGTGAGATAGTTGGTTCTAATGTAAGTTGAGTAAGTGAAGCATTCCCACTCGTTGATATAAACGTTGAATTACCCGCTGGGTTACCTATTCTAACCATACTGGATGAACCAGATGACGCCGTCAAACCAGCTCCCGCATACTCATAAGAAGTAATATATAGTGTTTGTCCAGACAATACACCACTATTAGCTATTTTAGCACCAATGATGTAGGACTGTCCACCACCAACCTGCTGAAAATACAAAGCGTTACCACTTGTTTCAAATGTTCTAAATCTAGAAATTACACTACCACTTATAATTGGGTCACCAGAGGATCCTGTATCCCTTGTAGATCCAGTTTGAAATAAAATAAATGGAGTTCCGATACTATCTACACCTAAATTAAGAGATGGTATATTTGCATTATATGAACCTTTTGCTTTATTAACAAAGGATCCACTTGATGGTGATATAGTATAAGAAGCAAGTGGAGCATTAATAGAGACACTTGCTGTCCAAAATCCAGAAGCAGCTCCTTGTGGTGCATATATGTTAGAAGTATTGTTATACCACAAATAGTTAGGAAAATTACTATTTATA
>Ga0114962_10001813_pt1 | contig 18254 bp, 9 predicted proteins | sample C_130820_MF_Meta_FD_87017 | JGI IMG/M metagenome (GOLD analysis project Ga0114962, IMG submission 87017) | Freshwater microbial communities from Lake Croche, Canada to study carbon cycling - C_130820_MF_MetaG | ecosystem: Environmental > Aquatic > Freshwater > Lake | place: Lake Croche, Canada...
AGTAAATTCAAATAGCCTTTCTTTCCCTGGAATTGGCATGGTTACAAACCTTGATTTTATCCAAAACCCCACATATTCATTGTTGCCCAAGGTCACATTCCAATTTAACGACCCATCAAATGCTGGAATTGACCCCACCAAGTTTGCTATAGACATTTCTTACAGCAGCTTAACTGGCGAGCCACTTCACTTTTACCCTGTCTCATTAACGAAAAATGGCAACGGTTCTTATTCAGTGACAACTCAAGCAACTAATCCCGCCGCCCCATTTTACGTTCCATTTACTTTAGGTGATGGAATGACTGTTACGGTAACCCCAACTGATATTTACGGGCAAACAGGAACGGCAAAAACTACTAGTTTTGTTGGCACTCCAGGCGTAGACAGTCTTTCAGCCACAATCAATGACCCATTTTCGGAATTCCCCAAAATCACCCTCACTATACAAGGCGGCAATGGATCTTATTTCATATTTGCTGACGGAGTTATAGACACCCCATTAACAGACGTTGTGAGTAACACCGTAACTGGAACAACAAAAATAGTGTTACAATACGCAGATCCATCCGGTGCCAACTATTTGCCATTTAACTGGGGAGAAAATTTGGAAATTAGTTTATACACCAAAGATGTCGCGCATGGATATTTGGGCAAAGTTAAAACGACTAGGGTTGTTGGAATACAAGCCGTTTCTGGTTTAACTTTTGTTGATAACGCCGACATTAATATTGTCAATCCTCACCTCACAGTCTATTTTGTTGCGCCAGACAATCTCAAATCAACTGACAAATTTTTGATAACAGTTAACAACACAACATCGTCTTCAATCGCAAAATTCAACAATGCCCCTAATAGCACAGGTTACAGAGAGTTAACATTAATCGCATCTACAGACGTGAGTGGAGGCTACACATTCTTAACACAATCCACTAACTCCAGCGCGGCAAATTACTTATCATTTACTTGGGGAGATAATATTAACTTGACCGTTCAACCAATTGACACAAATAATGAGTTGGGTCTTAACAACACCATTAGCTTAATTGGCACCACTGCCGTTGGCAATTTTAATGCAAGCATCAATAATGTGTTGACAGATTTGCCAGAAGTCACATTGACGTTTAACAATAATGGAATTGGAAGCGCTCACTATTATGCGTCTGTTACGGATGCGTCAGACGTGACAATATTATCAGACGTTGTTAAGTCAAGCGTGGTCGGAAACACAACCACCATTATATTGACTAATTTCACATCCGACGGGTCATTTAATCGCGTTTCTACCTTTGAATGGGGTGACACTTTAATAGTTAGATTATATCAAAAACATGCATCATACGTTAACTACTTTGGGTCGGTTGCCACAACTACAATCACTGGCAAACACATGGTTCGCAATTTAACTTTCGCGCCCAACGACGACATTAATAACGTTACTCCTTATGTCACGGTTAAATTTAAGGAACCAGATAACATTCAGACGCAATATTACTTTATAACGGTGACAAACAGAACAAGTTACGCCATAACCAAATATTCAAACGCTCTCGTTGGTAACAATTATAATAATTTGACTCTTTCTGGTCCAGACGCCAGCGGAAACTATAAGTTTAAGACCCAGGGAAATGATTCTTCGGGCAAAAATTTCTTGCCATTCACATTTGGCGAAGGCCTTCAAGTTGTCGTGCAAGCCGTAGATCCAAACACGAACATATTGAGCTCAATTAACACGATTACCTTGCCAAGTCTCTCTGCCGTTTCTCAGTTAAATCCCAGCATCAACAATATGTTAACTGACACTCAACAATTTACTTTAACATTTACTGGTGGAAATGGATCTTATTTTATTTCAGTGTTTGACGCGTCCGATAATTATACACAAAATTTTGAAAACGCTTTAAGCACCACCAATAATGGAGTTACCACAGTTGTTATTGCAAATTCTGCAACAAACCCCTCTACAAATTCCAACTACAATTACTTGCAAAACTTTGATTGGGGAGACAACTTAACAATTCAATTATACCAGAAGGATTTGAACTACTCTTACTTAGGCGCTGTTGCGACAACGCAAATCGTTGGAGAGCACATGGTTCAAGGGTTAACTTTCGTCAACAACTCTGACTATAATACAAGCAACCCCTATATTAATGTTCAGTTTTCTTACGCCGATAACTTCCAAACAAATTATTATTTTATAACCGTTACTGATTTGGCTAATCCTTCAGTGCATTATAAATTCTGCAATGCTCCAACATACAACAATTATAATACTTTAGTTCTAACCGGCCCAGATGCATCCAACAACGTTTTCAATTTCAAAACTCAATCCGTTTCCAATAGTTCCGACAACTATTTCCCATTTGTTTGGGGAAATAATATTAAAGTTAGCGTGCAAACTGTTGACCCAAGCACAAATGAATTGGGTGCTGTAAACAATATTACCTTAACTGGCACTGCCGCTGTTACAGGTTTGCAATCCAGCATTAACACCCCATTGTCAGATATTCCTGAGGTTACTTTGTCATTTGCTGGAGGAAACGGGAGCTATTACGCGTCGGTCACCGAGGGTACATCCGTTACTATATTCCCAGACTTAATTGCTGGCCCATCCGTTAACGGAGTAACGAAGATTGTTTTCTCAAGCGACAACACCGATTTAACCGCTAACTATTTGCGAGTTTATGATTGGGGAGATACTTTAACTGTTAACGTGCATCAAAAGGATGCTGTTTACGACCATTATCTTGGAGCTATTGCGACAACCGTCCTTACAGGAAAACACATGGTTTCTGGATTAAAATTTGTGCCTAATGACGATATTAATAATGTTACTCCTTATGTCACCGTTCAATTTAAGGCGCCAGACAATCTCAATACACAATATTACTTTATAAATGTGACAAACACATCAAATAACGTTGTAAAGAAGTATTCAAATGCGCCATACTACGACAACTTGAACAACTTAACTCTTTCTGGCCCAGACTCCAGTGGAAACTACACTTTTAAAACCCAAGGTGTACAGGGAGTTAATAACTTCTTACCTTTCACATTTGGTGACGGGCTTCAAGTTTCAGTTCAGGCAGTTGAGTCACAGACTAACATATTGAGTTCTCCTAGCACGATTGTTTTGCCAAGTCTCTCGGCTGTTTCTCAGTTAAATACTAGCATCAATAATATGTTAACTGACACTCAACAAATCACTTTAACTTTTACTGGAGGAAACGGCGCCTACTATATTTCTGTGATAGACTCATCTCCTCTGGAAGAACACATTTTCATAGACGCTTTGAGCACAAGCAGCAATGGAGTTACCACAATTGTTCTCGCAAATTCCACAACAAACCCATCAACGAATTCCAACTACAATTACTTGGAAAATTTCACTTGGGGCGATGATTTGACCGTCCGCGTGTATCAAAAATATCCCATCTATTCTTACCTAGGTGCGGGCGCGACAAAACAAATTATTGGAGCGCACATGGTTCAAGGTTTAACTTTCGTCAACAACTCTGACTATAATACAAGCAACCCCTATATTAATGTTGAGTTTTCCGCGGCTGATAACTTCCAAACTGATTATTACTTTATAACAATTATTAGCTCAGCTTCGCCAACAACTCCTTATAAATTCAGCAATGCGCCAAGATACAATAATTACAGAGGCCTAACCTTGACTAAAAATGGAAGCACCTACAATTTGCAAACCCAATCTGATTCCCATAGTTCCGCCAATTATTTGTCATTTGTTTGGGGTGAAACGCTTCAGGTTAAAGTTCAGCCAGTTGACGGAGATACAAACGAGTTGGGCGCTGTAAATAGCATTACCTTGACTGGCACTGCCGCTGTTACAGATTTGCAATCCAGCATTAACACCCCATTGTTAGATATTCCCGAGGTTACTTTGTCATTTACTGGAGGAAGCGGCAGCTATTACGCGTCGGTCACCGAGGGTTCAGTCGTTACTATATTCCCAGACTTAATTGCTGGCCAATCCATTGACGGTGTAACAACGATTGTTTTCTCAAGCGACGTCGCCAATTCAAACGCCAACTATTTGCAAGTTTATGATTGGGGAGATACCTTAACGGTTAATGTCTATCAAAAGGATGCGGTTTACGACCATTATCTTGGAGCTATTGCGACAACCAACCTTACAGGAAAACACGCTGTTTCTGGATTAAAATTTGTTCCTAATGACGACGTTAATAATATTACTCCTTATATCACCGTTCAATTTAAGGAGCCAGACAATCTCAACACACAATATTACTTTATAACTGTGACAAACACATCAAATAACGTTGTGAAGAAGTATTCAAATGCGCCTCTAGAAGATAACTTGAACAACTTAACTCTTTCTGGCCCAGACGCCAGTGGAAATTATAAGTTTAAAACCCAAGGTGTAGAGGGAGTTGACAACTTCTTACCTTTCACATTTGGTGATGGGCTTCAAGTTTCAGTTCAGGCCGTTGATTCAGCCACTAATATATTGAGCGCTCCTAATACGATTACTTTACCCAGTCTCTCCGCCGTTTCAAATTTATCAGCCATTTTCAATACGCCATTAACCGAAACCCCTGAAATTACATTGACTTTTACTGGAGGTCTTGGGTCTTACTTTATTTCCGTTCTTGATTCCGTGTCTAATCACACACAAACGTTTGAAAGCGCGAATAGCACAACCGATGCTTCTGGAAATACTAAGATTATTCTTGTAAACTCTGCCAACTCAAATTCAACAGACAACAACCTAGAAATTTATGATTGGGGCGACGATTTAACAATTCAATTATACCAGAAGGATTTGAACTACGCTTACTTGGGCGCGGTGGCAACAAAATTAATTGTCGGTGCGGATCAAGTAAATAATTTGAATTTTATTGACAATGATGATTATCACCCAACAAATCCTTGTTTTACATTTAAATTTGAAGGACCCACTAATATTCCCACAAATTACTACTTTGTGACGGTTTCTAACACAAGCCACCCTTCATACGCTCCTTATAAATTCTGCAATGTTCCAGATAACACATTTAATCATCTAACGTTAGATAACAGTGGAAATAACACATTCATTTTCCGTTCTCAATCATTTTCTGATTCTTCCGCCAATTATTACCCATTTGCCTGGGGCGACAGTCTTCAAGTTAGTGTGCGACCAATTGACCCGAACACATATGAATTCGGCACTGAAAATGTTGTTTCTTTAACCGGTTTAACTGGCCCCACGTCATTAAATTCTGTCGCTAATTCGGAAGCAACTGAATACGCTCAATTAACGTTGACTTTCAATTCTGTTACCGGAGGAAACTTTTATTTATATGCAAAGAACCTTACCAACAATGTGTCTAGTTCAATTTATGGTGATCCTTTATCAATTGTGACAATTAATGGGATTTACTATTTGAAATTGCAATCAGGGCACGCGAATGCTGATAATTATTTTGATTTTAATTGGGGAGATAACATAGAGCTATATTTGTATGTAAGAGATTCATCCGTCAACAGGTATGGCTATTTAAGCAAGGTTGTTTTCAAACTCATTTCCGGAGGATCCGCAGTGAAAGCGTTGAAATTTTTACCGAATGAGGATCTTAACACCAACAGCCCTTATGTTACCATTCAATTTGGTAAACCACAAGATGACACAACTGATTATTATCTTATAAAAGTGTCTAGGGGAACAAGCACCCCTGTAACGTTTTGCAACAACATTAATTACGGTCTTGACAATTTAACATTAACTGGCCCAGATGCTAGCGAAAATTATGTGTTTATAACGCAACAAACAGACTCAACAGCAAATAACTATCTCCCATTTAGCTGGGGCGATAGATTAACTGTGAGCATTCAGTCCATAGATTCTAATAACAATTTGGGGCAATTTGCAAGTGTTCTTCTTCCTGAAAGCACGAAAGTTAGAGACTTACAAATAACATCAAATGCCGATATGTACTACGATTCCGCGAACCAATTCCACCCCTACATAAATTTTGCTTTTACAACTCCTTCAACTGGAGCTCCCGTTGGAAATCAATACATCGCGTACATTAACGTAAACAGTGCGCCTGTAACACCCATTACATTCAGCGGCAACACAGTTTTAACTCAATCTCTCAACGTGTCTTCACCAAATTATTTGGCTTTTGAATACGGAGATAAGATAGAGATAATTGTATACCCCATAGTTGGAACCACCAACCGTTTGGGTGCTGTAAGTTCAAGTGTAACGGTTGATGCCGCTAGCTCTATAAGGAATTTGCAATTGGTGAACAATGCGACGTTAGACAACGCTCATCCAAGCATCTCATTCAAATTTATGGCTCCATTTGATTCCATCTCAACCAATTATCAGATAATCGTTCAAAATGATACAAATAATCAAAATACAGGAATATTTACCAATTTAGCTGGTTTTGGTGTCGGCAGAGAGCATGCCCTCGGGTTGAGATTAACATCCGACGACACTGGTTATTATTTTGTTTTCACGTCTCAATCATTCGCTCCTGGACAAGACAACTACTTGAACTTTAACTGGGGAGACGCCATGACAATATATGTCACTGAGTTAGATGAACACGGTAATCCGGGTGCCTTACCAGTTAATCCATTGGTGATACCCGCTTACAATGCACCCACCTGCTCTTGGATTCAAAATGCTGATATATCATTAAATCCTTACTTAAGCGTTCTTATAGATATTAGCGGCGTTGACGCTAATGCGCAAGGAACGGTGACCAGTTACGACTTGGTTTTTACTGTCAACGATACCGCGCACACATACATGATCGCAGACGTCGTTTCTGGTTCAATTAGCAATGGTTCTATCAATGATGCCACCAGATATTTACAACCAGTTAATGGAACAACGAAGCAATTCACAATCAAGACTCAATCAACCAATCCATCCAAGTCAAATTACTTGCCTTTTGTTTGGAATGATAAAGTGGTGTTGACTGTTTATCCAATTGTAAACAATAGCTCCGGAGCGTTTACAAATCGTTTTGGAAAGGCTTCAGATTACACGCAAACGACGCACTCCGGAACAAGCGCCATGACTGTAACACCCGTTGCAAATGCCAATTACAATATTTCTGCTCCTTACATTACATTGAATGCCACTTATTACTCAAAATACTTTGTCAGTATTAGAGACAGCTCAAACAACTTTTGGAGCTTTACTTACGATTCATCTGGAAACGCCAATCCTGAAAAAACTATTACAACCATTATTACAAATAATTCAATCGTTCCTTTAACGTTGAGAATGAGAAGCTTGAATATTACAGTGTCTAACCTTAACGCTGCGACGAACCAGTTATATAACCAAAGAACGATAACTTATGATGGAGTTGGAAGCGTGACCCCAACCATTGTTGCAAATGCTACTAAGAATGTTCTTCATGGTTATTTAACGGTTCAGTTCACCGCTCCAACTTACGGATCTGTCAGCACGCAAAACCCATACATTATATCCGTTGCGCACGTGAATAATCAAACCAAATCTGTTTTCACGACTGTTTACGACAATTCTCAAAGCATTACTGATTTGAGCAACAATGGCACTGCCACCTTCACAAACACTGCGATCGTGAACCTTTCAACTAACACATTTACTACACAATCATTTGATAGCACCCAACCCAATTACTTGCCATTTAACTGGGGTGACAATTACACAGTGACGGTTTACCCATTGAATGCTTATAATTTTGCGGGCGTTTCTTCAACGACAAGCGTAAATGGCATTCCAGCAGTTAAACTAACTCTTCTTGACACGCACACACTTCAAACTCCAACTGTTAAAGTAAATGTGACTGGAAATAGTTATTACAATCTTTTTTACAGCAACATTGTCATAAATGAAAATGGCAGCAATTCAGTTGGGCCTTTATACTTGACAAATTATTCACTTGATTCTAGCAATAACATTACAATTACTAGCGGAGATGCTTGCGTAAATTACCCTCAGAGCAGCGTGGACGCTTATGGCAACACGGTGGATGTCGCAGGGGGCATAACTAGTGCGAATTTTATTGCGGCCGACGAAGTATCAATTGACGTTCGCGCTGTAAATAGCTTGAATCATTTGAGCGCTGAGCCAGTCATTCCCATCGCGGCGCCTTATCGTCAACCAGTGTTGTCAAGAACAAAAACAACTGATTCAAATGGTTACGACGTTGTTGTTCGTGATATAAGTCTAAATGGTCAGGCTTTAATCGTATATAGTTTTACGGATGTTTATCTTGGAACTAACAATGCGGTATCACTTAAAAATTGGTTGCTCAAATTCAATGTTGTTACAAGAAATTCTCATCAATACAATAATAGCAATCCATCTGTTTCTGAAAACGCGTCACTTTCATTAGAGTACATTTCAGGCGATTCAACGACGTTTGTTTCTGCGGCGGATACGACATTGTATTCACAAGTTTTGGCCGATTTGAACATAAATTCCATCACCGTAACTGGAAATCCATACAGTGGAAATAACCGTGCTATTACATCTGCTAGAATAACTGTAAATTACAATACAAATAGCGGTTCAACGGTTCGTTTGGCTGGAAGCACGGCGAATGCAATTATGAGCGGTCAAAATAACTTTGCTGCTGAAGCCGGATTTGAAGGCAGTAATTAAATAATGATTGTAGCGGCGGCCTAGTAAAAAATATATAATTTAATAAACTTTATATATTTTTCATTTATTTTGAAAGAAGTTTTTGGACTTTTTCAACTTCATTGTTGTGTAAATCTTCTTCTATTTGCTCCAATAACAAGGCGGCTGATTGTTGTTCATAAATATTTTGTAAGTAATTAATGTAATATTCTATTTGAACAGTATTATTAGAGTCGTTAATTTGTTCAATAACGTCTAATTGTTCTTGGAGGGTCTTATCTTGATCGGGTTCTTGTTGTTGTTGCTGTTGTTGGACTTGTTGGGCTTGTTGTTGTTGCTCAGCTAAATTGCGCTCTCTGATGGCGGCATTGTGTTTATCTATGGCGGCTTGTCTTTGAAGCACTGCGTTTCGCATATTTATTAACCTAATGAGTTGCTGTTGTTGATTCATTTTAATATATGTGTAGATATAAAACTTTTCTAAATTAATGATAATATTCCCAATAATAATAATATTTTTATATTTTATGGGTGCTGGAATATTACCGACTTGCATATATAAAAATAAACTATACTTTTTATTTGGAAAGGAGCATGACTATTGCGACACTCCCGGATGGAGCGATTTCGGCGGGGGAACTGACGATTCTGAAACCTATATACAGACTGCTATACGTGAGGGTGGAGAAGAGTTGACTGGATTTTTAGGAAGTGACGCGGATTTGTCTAAAATGTTAAAACGAAACGGAACTTACAACATTGATTATAAAAGCGAAGGTCATAGTAATTACAGGATGCACATATTTAAAATGGAATATGACTCGGCGTTACCATATTACTACAATAACAACCAACGCTTCTTGCAAAAACGTCTTGATGTTGCCATTATTAAACGAACCAAAATATTTGAAAAGGCTGAGATTAGATGGATATGCATTGACGAAGTCAAAAAAATGAAAAAGGAGTTCCGCAGTTATTTTCAAGATATAGTTGATATGATATGCGAACAACAGCATAAGATTCGCAGTTTTATTGTGAAATCTAAAAAAAATGTTACGAGAAAACTTAAAAAATAGAGATAAAAAACAAAACAAAAAGAAAAAACGAAAACAAAAAGAAAAAACGAAACAAAAAGAAAAAACGAAAACAAAAAGAAAAACGAAAAAAAAAACAAATAAAAATATTCTAATCTAAAAGTATTATAAATGATGATGGGGTTGAAATTTTCTGTGTTATACATGATAATTACCGGGTTTTTAACTAACTATTTTATTATGTCAAACATAATGACAAACGATATTGCTAACATTACCAATAACTTAAGTAAGATTTATATCTCTTTTATAATGGCATTTATTATGGGAATTTTAGAGGTTCTCATGTATGATATGCATAATAAAACAATAACTATTACCTATTACGTGCCTTTATTTTTATGTTTTTTTGCGGCATTGTGGCTTTATAGAAGACAAATATACGTTAATGAATCCAACTATTTGAGAGAAATGATTGAACATCATGATATGGCTCTATTTACTAGCAAAAATATATTAGAGAAACCGAATATTTCGCCAAGGGTTCGCGAATTTGCTAAAAAAATAATTAAAACGCAAACGGAAGAAATTAAAGAAATGAAACAGCTTATCCAAGAAAAAAAGCAGGAAAATATACTTTTGAATGAGTAAAGATTTAAACAAAAATTATATAAAATCGTATAAATGTCATATCCAGCAAGTTTTTATACTAATAGCCACATGGTTTCGCCACCGCCACTAAGTATAATGCAATATTTTTATCCGTATTCTCCAACGGATCCCACAAAAAGCGACCCAGATGGTTGGGTAATATGCGATGGACGAACTAGAACAGTCACTGATTCACGTTACGCCGTTATCGCTCCTTTATTAAATACAGTTTTAGGAGCGACGACTAATACAGCAAATAGTATAACGCCTCCAAATTTAATCGGTAAATTTTTATACGGGAGTTCTGATCCAACAATTGTGAACGAAACCGGTGGCAATCCAACCGCAATTTTAAATTCAAATAATATGCCTCAGCACACGCACGCTGTAAATGAAAGTGCGCACACTCACACTATCACTGATAATGGACACACTCACACCATCACTGATCCTGGACACAGTCATGGAGGGTATGTAAATTTTCCCAACGTGACCGGCAGTACTTCGAATCCATTAAAGTCAACGTACACGTCCGCCAGGTCTCTAAACTTTGACACATCAATAACTATTACCACAGATTCTAAAAAGACCGATATTTCTGTAGCATCTGCTTCAACTGGAATTAGGCTTGGATCTGCTTCAACTGGCATAACGGTGAATAATGCTGGGCAGGCAATGCCGACGGCTTTTTCCATTATGCCCCCATATGTAACTATTAATTATATTATGAAGTATTAAATTTTCAAGGTAAAATAATATAGTTGGTATATATGTACATAATAACGCATATAAATCAACATAAATTTAAGACAAAGGTTTTACAAACGCAGAGAGAAATAATGCTAGGAATGATGGGAAAGCGATTTTCAGGCGAATTTGGCGCATTGTTGTTTGTTTTTCAAACCGGCAATAAAAAAGAAACCGCGTTTTGGATGAAAAACTGCTTAGTCCCACTAGACGTCGTTTTCATTAACAATGGGAAAATAAATAAAATATACCATAATTGCCCGCCATGCATTGATAAAGATGAATGCAAAACATATCCAGGAAAAGGCGATCTTGTACTAGAACTTCCAGGCGGAACTTGCCGAGAATTAAATATTAAACGCGGAGAAAAAATTGATTTTCAAAACTATAAATAAATAAAAAATAGAACCATTGTCTATCTATTATGTCTCCGAGAGCAGTTAAAATAAAACCTCATCCAAAATACAAAGTAAAACCCGCTTATATGAAAAATGTTCCAGAACCAAAATTTAAAGACTGGGTTTATAGTTGGCCCATATGGGGCGCCATTAAAGTAATTTGTATGTAATGTAATTAGACGTTAGGAAATTGATCAGAAAGAGAAACGTAATCCATCATTGTTTTTTTTTCAACTTGAGAGCTTGCCACGATATACGTGGCCTTCATCTCCTCTGTAACATTTACAGACATCCACAGCTGAGATGACATACTGAACGAAATGCTCATACTTGATCCGTTAATAACATTTGTACGCCACCCAACTTGTGCGTCCTTGTTTTTCCCCCTCTTGCCCATCATCGGCGACCATGTGTACAATGAAGGATTAACCGCTGGATGGTCCGCAGGCAAAACGATCCAGTCGTAGTGAATTTTGTCGCCAGTCTCTTCTCTCGCAATTATGGAATAGTATTGAAAGTTCTTTCTTGAGTTAATTTCAGCGACGATTTCTTCAATGTTTCCTGGCGAAGCAGCGGAACAAACAGTAGTTAAACGATAAGAACTAATATTGAAACAATCGTGACTAGATGACTCATATTTTACCGATTTATTTGAGAAATTGCCAACACTGCTGGAAATGTCGCTTCCAGGTGAATGAGAACCACTGCTTTTTTCATATACAATTCCACCAGAATGCGTCAAAACCAGACTATTAATAGACTCCCAGACAGATTCCTTAATTGGATCCATGTTGATCAGATGATACCCGCGAACGCATTTCTTAAAATAGTTGGAAAATGCATTTGTTAGTTCTTGTGAAAACATCAACACCGTCGCCATGGCGTATATGTATAAAAGTTTAGTTATCATTAAAATACAAAAACAAAATCAATTTTTTTGTATTTTTATTTCTTTTTTTTATTTATTTTTTTATTTCTTTTTTTATTTTCTTCTTTTTATTCTTTTTATTTTGGTTGGTTTATTTCACGTATTTCAAGTCAAAAATATCGCTATATTTTGTCTCAATGAGGTCAATAAGAGTATCAGCCTTTAACAACTTGTCTCTCTTCAACATATCGGCACCTTCTAACATAAGCTCCTTGCAGTTCTTTAATATAAAAGTCGCGTACTTATTTGCATCATCTATCAAATCAACCACTTCGGTATCAATCATCTCCTTATACTTGTCGCTCAAACTAGGATAAATAATATTATGCTTGCCCATTCCATAATAAACAATCATCTTTTCGGCCAATTTGAACGCCTCCTCAAAATCATTAATCGCGCCAGTTGTTATGCTAACGTCAAAAAAGATTTCTTCGGCAATTCTTCCAGCCAATAGGATTGCCAAATGCTCAAAAAGCGCTTCCCTCGTATAAATACTTGACGTTGCCCCCTCAAAAACCGTGTAAGCAGGGCTTTTAGGCGACGACAAATTAATAATAACTTTGGTCATTTTTGAATGATGTTTTGCGACTAATCCCATAACGGCGTGACCCATTTCGTGAACAGCAATATGGTCAATTATATCAGACGTAAATTGGTGATCCGTTGGTTGCCAACCAGCCATCATCTTGTTCATAATAACGTCAACGTCCTTAGACGTCATGGAGTCTCTATCGTATCTAAGTGCGTTTAACATTGCCTCGTTAAGCAAATTCTCAATCTGCGCAGCCGACAACCCCATGGTTAAATCAACCATGTCCTTCACAATGAATGACTCGTCGTAAGGCTTTCCTTTGCTGTGAACTGATAGAATAGCTTCGCGTGTTGCCGCATCTGGAAGACCAATGTAAATGCGCTTATCAATTCGCCCTGGCCTAACAAGCGCAGGGTCCAACAAATCCGCGCGATTCGTTGCACCAATCAAAAAGATTCCGCTATTATTCTTGAAACCGTCAAGTTGAACGAGAAGCTCATTAAGAGTGCTGTCTCTCTCATTAGACGACGTTTCCCCATCTCCAGATCGCTTTCTTCCAATCGCATCAATCTCGTCTATGAAAATTACGCAGGGAGAGTTCTTCTTTGCAAGCGTAAACAGCTCTCTCACTCTGGATGAACCGACACCCACGTATTTGTCTTGAAATTCCGACCCAGAAACAGAAATAAACCCAGTCATAGCCTCTCCGGCAAGCGCTTTGGCCAATAGAGTTTTTCCGTTACCTGGCGGGCCCTCTAAAATGAGACCTTTCGGAACGCGAACATTGTATTTTGCATACTTTGTGTGATTTGATAAAAATTCAATGCATTGTTTTAATTCATCCTTTATTTTATCAAACCCTCCAATATCGGCAAATTTAATAGGATATTTGGTAACAACTTCAAAATTTTCCGATTTTTTATCCCGGTTCTTACCCCTTCCAACAAATACATCGTCGTCATCATCATCCTCATTATTTGTGAATTGACTAAACAACCCCTTATTAATAAGAATGCGGATGCCTCCCGGTCGTCTTAAATTCTCTCCTGGTTCCGACGCATTTTGACCACCATTAATCAACTTTTCCAAAAAATCAAGGTTGTCTTCGTATTCTCTAAAGGCTTGTTCGCCCATTATTTCGTAATCTCTCTCAGTGATGTTTTTGGAATTGAGACGACGAATTTTCTCATTGTATACACTCTTTGGTTTAAATGGGTTATAATTGCGAACGTGCGGGCTGTTACTTAAAATGATCTCATTTTTCTCAGGAATGTAATCCGGGTTTTTAATTGGTGCTTCCGAAGTCTTTTTATTCGGGCTAGAAATAGGGTATTTTCGCATATTGTTAATGTTTGCAAAATGGCCAAAGTTGGAAAATCCTGCGCATATTTTTACAAGAAGGAATATTGCGAGAAACCCTCGGGTCATATAAAATAATAAGCCTCATTATTTTATATCGTTTGAACTATTAACATTTTATTCGGAAGGGGTGTGTTCAATTGTTATTCTTCTTAACGGATTTGGAATAACGTCTGCTGACGTGCTATTGCGTCTTGTAATATCCGACATTGTCAAGTTTTTTTCGTTTTTGTTTTCGTTTTCTTTTTCTTTTTTTGACCGAAGCTTGAAAAATAACCCTGAAAATAATACAAACATTCCACACGCGAGTAAAACTGCAACCCCGATGCCAACAATCTCTCCTGTGAACATATTTGTATTATTTGCTCCATTACTAGATAAAACGTTATTTATAGTTGTTGGTTGTGCAGTTGGATAATAAACGATGTATTCAGAAAAACTTATTTTTGTTACGTTTATTGTTACTCCTAAGAGGTGCAAATTTTTTGAGAATTCATTGTTATTAACAGATATTTTCAATGCATTAACGATTTTATCATACGCCATTTGCTGCGTCTTCTCTCCAACCGAATCTGGTGTTGTTGTTATGTCAAATGTAATAAGAACTGATGACGTTGAATTCTTTGAAAAAGATAGCGATCTTCTTCCAGTCTGTTGAATTTTCATGTTTGTTACAGAAGACGTAGCTATTCCAGCTATTTTTGATGCGACTTCTACAACCGCTTTTTCTTGTTTTGGGAGAGAATCTAATGGGAGAGAATCTAATGGGGGAGAATCTACTGGGGGTGAAGAGTCTGGATACAATGACCAGCCATTTGCTCCTTGTTGTATTTGAAATGATAAAGGTATCTGTGGAACCTGAATATTTTCTGTAGTTGGAGATGAATTAATTGGTATCCTTATAGAAACCGTCGGGTTATGAGTCGGCGGTGGCGCACTATATGTTTCTGGTAATGATTCCGTTGGTTCCAAAGTTGGAGAGAAAGCATTATATGAAGCACTTCCTCCTCTTGAAGAACTTCCACCCTTTGAAGCACTTCCCCCTTTTGAAGAACTTCCTCCCTTTGAAGCACTTCCTCCCTTTGAAGCACTTCCTCCCTTTGAAGCACTTCCTCCCTTTGAAGCACTTCCTCCCTTTGAAGCACTTCCCTTTGTGGCATAACTATAATGCTGTTTTCCACTCCCATAATAAGCACTAAAAACCTTATTTTTCCCATGAGATCCACTATAATGTACATTAGATCCTTTTGCTCCAGAACCGTGAGCTCCAGACCCGTGAGCTCCAGACCCATGAGCTCCAGACCCATGAGCTCCAGACCCATGAGCTCCAGAACCGTGCCAAACCATTTTAGAGCTATATAAAACAGAACCACCTTTTGTAGAAGTAGAGCTATGTTTTGCAGCACCTGATCCTACAGTACCCGACCCACGATGCAAACTATGTTTTACAGCACCAGAACCATGACGCGTGCTATGCTTAACAGCGCCTGATCCTAATGCAGAAGAACCATATTGGCGATAGCTATGTTTTACTGCACCTGATCCCGCCGAAGAAGCATATTTGGATTGCGCACCGGAACCATATGTGTAAGTTGACGTCGCCATTTTTGAACTATAATTTGGTCCAGAACCATAGTTTATCCCAGATCCAATGTTTTGGGCTCGTCTCTTAACTAATAAAATGTTGGGGTTTCCATTTATTGTTGCAAAACCCAATGATAATAAGATTATTTGCAATAAATGCATTATTCCTTATATTATTACAAGTAAAATTTTTATATAATTTACATTTAATCTATTATTCCCAGACTATTTCTGGAGGAGATGCCCATTCAGTATAAGCCAAAGCTTTTGTTGTTGGTCTCTCTAATGCGAGTAATTGTTCAAGCGCTTTTTTACGACGCTCCACTGGCTCCATACTCATTGGCAATTTTCGGCTCAGTTGTTTCCATCGCCATTCAAACTGTAATGCGGCAGGCCAGTCTGGAAACCCTTTTACGTAACAAACTCTATGCCACGTTTCACCCTTGGCGACCTTTGCACCAGTCGCATGCGCACCCCCTTTAATCTCCTTGTTGTGTTGTCTAAGACGGCGATCTACGTCCACCGTGGCTCCTACATAGGTTGCTTTATCCGAGGATTCAAGAAGATACACGAAAGACATACTACTATACTGCATAGTTTAAAATATATAAACCCTTTCGCGAATAAACTTAGAAAAAGGAACTAAAAAAAGAGCACCCGGGCAGAGAATATAATATATTCTTTTAGATACTTAAAGAAGATTCTCGTTTTTTAGAGTCCAAAAGTGTTTGTGAAAATGAAAAAAGGACAAAATAGAAATGTCCATTTTTGGAAAATGGAAATATTTTGCCGAAAAGGGGGTCAAAATTTTCCCTGTCTGACTGGGAAGCTCTTGTTTCAAAAAATTAGCGAAAAAAACTGTGACGATAAATTTTAAAGTATTTATTGCGGAAAAGGTTTAGGAGTTTTTTCTGTCCTATGTTTAGGAGACAAATGAATGACGAATTTACATCAAATTACTCCGGCAAATTTTATTGCGAATCGTGTGACTTTAAATGCAGCAAGAAGGGAGATTGGTCCAGACATACTTTAACTAGGAAACATATTAAGAATGACAAAATGATGACAAATGATGACAATAACACATCAAAAGTTGCCGAGACGTTTAAGTGCGAATGCGGTAAGAAATACAAACACCGACAAGGATTGTGGTCTCACAAAAAGATGTGTTTCAAAAAGGAATCATTGATAGAAGTATCATTAACGAATTTTTCAAATAATCAAGATATAACCAAAGACCCATCAAACAATATAATAGTGGAATTGTTGAAACAAAACCAGGAATTTAAAGACCTAATTGTTGAGCAAAACAAACAACTCGCTGAACAGAATAAACTAATTATAGAAAAAATGTCAGACTTGTCAATCATGAGCGGATCTAACAACACCAATTGCTATAACAAGACTTTCAATTTACAGGTTTTCCTCAATGAACAGTGCAAAGATGCTCTCAATATTGATGACTTTGTGAATCAGATCAAATTGCAAATTAGCGACCTTGATATGATCGGCAGACTAGGATATACAGAAGGGATGAGTAAAATCATTATAAGGAGTTTGAAGGAGCTAGACGTCTTTAAAAGACCCATTCATTGCAGTGATTTAAAGAGAGAAATTTTATACATAAAAGACAAGGATTCTTGGGAGAAAGAAAAGGTTGAAAATGTAAAACTTAAAAACGCGATTAAAAACATTGAGTGCAAAAATGTTAAACAGCTGCCTCAATGGATAGAGGAGAATCCTGATTCAAACGATTATGACAGTAAAAAACACATGGAGTATCATAACATTATAATTGAATCCATGGGAGGAGCGACTTGTGAAGATGAGAATAAGAAGCACGAAAAAATCATAAGAAATATTGCAAAGGAGGTTGTTATAGATAAATCATAGCAAAATAATATATCCTTAAATCTACTTAAAGAATATTCTCATTTTTTGAGTCCAAAAGTGTTTGTGAAAATGAAAAAAGGACAAAATAGAAATGTCCATTTTTGGAAAATGGAAATATTTTACCCAAAAAGGGTCAAAATTTTCCCTGTCTGACTGGAAAGCTGTGGTTTCAAAAAAAACGCGAAAAAAACTGTGATGGTAATTTTTATATATGTTTTTGCGGAAAAGGTTTAGGAGATTTTTCTGTTGATAATTTAGCAACGGATGTCAACGGAAAAATCGCCAAAAATATCCAAGAAGTATGAATGTGAATTTTGTGACTATATATGCTTTAAAAATAGCGAGTGGTCAAAGCATTTATTGACTGCAAAACACAAAAAAACATCAGGAGCAACCGTTGGCAACGAAAAAATATCCAACGCATTTTGCTGCGAATATTGTTGGAAGAGCTATAAAGATCGTTCTGGTTTATGGCGTCACAAAAAATTATGCAAAAAATCTC
>Ga0114962_10001814_pt1 | contig 18250 bp, 11 predicted proteins | sample C_130820_MF_Meta_FD_87017 | JGI IMG/M metagenome (GOLD analysis project Ga0114962, IMG submission 87017) | Freshwater microbial communities from Lake Croche, Canada to study carbon cycling - C_130820_MF_MetaG | ecosystem: Environmental > Aquatic > Freshwater > Lake | place: Lake Croche, Canada...
GCCGCCACGATTGTGCCGTCGGTCGAGGCGTCGACGATATCCGAGCCGTAGGATCGGCGCAGCGAGCCGTTGACGTATTCCTGGATGCGGCCGTCCTTCACCCGCAACGTGGAAGTATCCGCGGCCATCGCTGGCGGCAGGGTCAGCACGGACACGACGGCCAAGACGAGCGCGGCAGTGAAGTTGCGGAGGAAGCCGCGCCGCTGGTTGGGAATGAGGGAGGACATGGCTGGTGTTTTGGTTGAAGGGAAATGCTTGCCGACGAATCTACCAATCCCATCCATAGGGTCGAGCCATCTTTAGAGGAGTGAGGCGGGATTTTCATCGCGGCCGGAGTGGGGAGTGATTATGAATCATGCATGCATCCCCCACCAGCGGCCACCCACAACACGCTCATCGGCTACCTTTTCTGGATTTTCGGCTTCACCGGTGCGCACCGGTTTTCAATTGGCTGTTCTGTTCCGTTCCCTACCTGTCGCTGCTAGAAGACGGCGCAGTGAGGCATGATAAACTGAACTAACCGTTAGGACATTCTGATGTCCGATCGGACATCAGGATGTCCTAACGGAACGAAACCTGATGCTCCTGAACTCGGCGCACATGCAGGCCGGGTCGGTGCGGATGCCGCTTTTGTTGCAAGGCAGCTGAGATCTGCGGTGGCGGCGGTCTGTGACCGCTGATGTGAATGAGACGACGCTTGGGTAAGGAGTTACCACCATTTGCGGTGGTGGCGTCCCATGAATGAGTGCCGAAGGCTTGCAGAATGGAAGCTCCTTCCGCACGACGACAGTAAGGTCGTCGCTCCCCAAGGCATCGGAGCCACCTTGCTCGTGGGGTTAAGGTGAGCGAGCGGGTCAGGAGGGGGGCGCGGCGCTTGGCGTGGGTGATATTCACTCTGCATGGGCGCTGCGGCCGGAAGCACGCAGCCACGGCCTGCCGCGAGACGCAGGAGCCACGCCACGTGGTTGTGCGCTTCCAGTTGCAGCGCTAAGTCGCGGTAAGCCAAGACTTCCGGACTGGCAGAGAAAGTGCAGGAGTGCCTTGCCATCGGTGGTGGGCTGGGTATGGTGGCCGGGCAACGCGACATGACGCCGTTTTTCCGGAAAATTCTTGGGATGAACTGGGTGCTGATACTGGTAATGTATGGGCTCCTGATTTTTGGCGTGTTTATGATTGAGAGTGCGGCGCGGCATTTGCCGCTCACTGCCGAGCTGAAGAGCCAGTTTGGCAGCCCGGGGGTGTACTACGCCTGGAGCCAGAAGAACTGGATATTGGTGGGCAGCGTGGCATTTTTCGGTGCGGCGCTGGTGGATTACCGGTGGATTCGCTGGCTGGGCATACCGTTTTATGTGGTGAGTCTGGGGCTGATGTTGGTGGGCTTGGCCCAGCCGGACGCGGTGCAACCGGTGCGCCTAACGATCCTGGGTTTGTCGTTTCAGCCCGCCTCGCTGGGCATCACGTCGGGGATTTTGCTCATTGCCTGGTTGCTGCAGGATTTGCCCAAGTTGCACCGGTGGCTGGGCTCGCCGCTTGCCCGCATCGCGACGATCGGGATATTGGCTGGGATACCGTTTTTGGTGGTGATGAAAATGGGCGACATGGGCTCGGCACTGGTATGGATTCCCGCCTCGCTGGTGGCGATGCTGGTGGGGGGCGTGCCGTATCGCTATCTTTCGTTGCTGGGATTGATCGGGGTGACGCTGTTGCCGGTGTTGTATTTTGTGGTGTTGCCGATGGTATCGAAACGCGGACCTGGGCGCATCGACTTGTGGTTGCGCATGGTGCAAGGCCGGGAAGTCGATGTGACCGATGAAGGGTATTCTGCTCATTATGCCTCGATGGCGGTGGGCAAGGCCGGCTGGAAAGGCGTGGGCTGGAACGCGCCGGCGGAGCGCAACTCGTTGTTCGCCAAAGGCTACCCATCGAAATACACAGCGCACAACGACTACATTTTCGTGGTCATTGGCGAGGAGTTGGGGTTTCGCGGCAGCTTGTTGCTGCTCAGCGCCTATGCCTTATTGTTAGTGCAATGCCTGTTTGTGGCTTTTTACAGCCGCGACCTGTGTGGCCGACTGCTGGTATCATTAGTCATAGCCCTGCTGTTTGCGCACGTTTTTGAGAGCATCGGCATGTGCGTGCTGCTGCTGCCCATCACCGGCATCCCCTTGCCGCTGATCAGTTACTCCGGCACCTTCGTGGTGATTTGCATGTTCTTGCTAGGCTTGGTGCAGAGCGTGTGGATCCACCGCCACCAGCAACCCGCACTGCAATTGAAGCCGGAGCCGGCCTGAGACGTCAGCCCGCTTCGCAAGCGCCGCCGAGGCCCGCGGCATCATCGGCAACGTCGTCGGCTTCGAGGGCGATGCGGGTATAGATACTCTGAATATCCTGCTGGCTCAGCGCGAGGGTTTGGAGAGTGGCGAGGAGGTGATCGGTGAAGCGGCGCAGGTGGGCTTTGGTGATGCCGTGACCGTGGTGGACATGAGCCAGCGGGCGGCCCGAATATTGGAGCGGCCCACCCAGCGCAGAAGTGAAAAACTCCACCTGCATGCGGCGCAGTTTTTCCATGGGAACCTGCGCGAAAAATGGTCCGAGCTGGGCATCGGCCAGCACGCGCTCGTAAAAGCTGCCGATGAGGCGTTGGACTCCGGCTTCCCCGCCGACCCGTTCGTAGAGTGATTGCTCTGGCATAACGCTGCAACCTAGCTGATTTGCCGCGGCACGGCAACGGCAATCGTGGCGTTTTGCCTCGAAAGGGAAATCGAAACCACGGATTTCACGGAATACACGGATAATGAATGAATCATGAATTTTATAGCATTCACTTTTTGGGTGAGTTTAAGACTTGATAGAGCAGGACCATCTTATCCGTGTAATCCTCTTCAATCCGTGAAATCCGTGGTGAAAAACGTCGCTGCAACCATTTCCATTTTCCTTTTTAGCACCAGAACCCGGCGCGCTGGGGGTGTGGAACGTTGAGTCACTGCCAAATGCTTACCGCAAAGGTCGCAAAGGTCGCAAAGGGACGCGGAGCAAGCAGGATTTTTCTCGATAAACCATTCCACTTTCCGCCCCTTGGCGTTCTGTGCGCCTCTGCGGTAAATCTTCAAGTTAGCCGGGAGGATCCCCCCCTACCTGCCCCGCTGCGGCACCAGCGGTTCTGGAGCCTCGGCCAACCTCTCCCGGAGCACCTCCAAGGCTTGCTGCAATTGCGGATCATGCCCGGCCACCTCGTCGGCCGGCCCCAGCGCCACGGCGTGCTCCGGAACCACGCCCAAGCCATCAAGATCATTGCCAGTGGTCGCATCAAACCACCCGCGGAATGGCACTTGCAGACAACCGAGGTCCGGGATTGTTTCCTCAACTGCGGATATCACACACGCCGCCGTGGTATATCCAACGAGCGGGGCGCGCCGGCTTTGTTGGATGGCATGGCAGAAAATCTCGGCGTTGGAACAGGTGTTTTCATTGCATAAAACCACCAGCGGCTGATCCCACACTGGTTGCGTACGGCGCTCGACCGGGTAGCCGAGCGGCCCCCCACGCGGCATCGTCAACACGTGCTTGGGCTGACTGAACCAAGCCAGCACCTGGTCGGCGGCATTGCCCCCGGCGTTGTCGCGCACATCGAGGATGAGTCCGTCGCAATCGAGTGACGCCCGATAGATCGCCAGCTTCAATTGTTGGATATCCTCCGCCTCCATCCGCGACCATGCCAGATAGGCGAGGCGCGGGTGCGCTGGTGTGTCGGCGAGGCCACGGCAGGCGGCCGCATGTGCGGCATGCTCAAGAGTATGGGCTCTGGCATATGAGATGCAGCGCAATTCTAACACCCGCTGGCGGCCATCGGCGGCGCGCAGCACCAGCGGCAGCGACCGGTCGAGCGCGCCGGCAAAAACCCCGTGCAGCGGCGTGTGGCTATCCACCACCTGGCCGCCGATGCGCGCGACTATCTCCCCAGGCCGTGGCGCATCCTTGAGTTGACTCACTGGCGAACCGGCAAGCACCCGCTCGATCACCAGCGGCCCGTCTCCCGGATTATCGCGAAATACCAAGCCCGGGTGGGCAGTCGCTTCATCTGAATGCGCGGCAACCCATGGCTGCGGCCACACGTCTCCGACAAAGCCTAGATGTGAGGCGTTGAGTTCACCTAACATCATTCCTACAACCCGCTCAAATTGCTTGGAATCCCGCGCAGCAAGCGCCAAACCCTCGTACTTTTCACGTAGCGCCGGCCAGTCGGCACCCTTCATTGCGGGATCGTAAAACCGCTCGCCGAGCGTGCGCCAAATCCGGCGAAATCCCAGCCGCAACGCCTCGTCCCGCTGCCGCTCAAGGGTCATGGCGATGGGAAACCGTGTCACGGCACCATCCTTGAGAATCGCCGGACAACCATCCACCAGCCACAGCAAGCTACCGTCGGCAGTCATCCGGATAGGCATGCCACGGCATTTCGCCACGACGCCCAGGGCCTTCCCCGAGGCTGATAGAGAATACAGCTGAGGGTCGCCGAAGCGCTCGTTTTGGAGCAACAGGCTTGTGGAATCCGCGGCCCAGATTACCCGGATCGGCGCGACTCCCGGAGTTGGTAGAGCCATGGCCTGCTCGCCGCAACGCAGAACGCCCGCGTCCGTCTGGTCCGGTGCGAGGCCGCCCTTGCCGAAGTCGATGCGCCACAGGCCGGCCATGTTGGAGGTGCCGCGGCGAGCGGTGAATACCAAGAAACGCCCGTCCGGTGACCAGCGCGGGGAGCCGTCGAAGCCTGGGTTGCGGGTGAGGTTGAGCGGCGGGCGGGAGCCATCGGCGGCCACCAGCCAGAGGTCGCGGTTGGTGTTTTTATCGATGGCGCCGAGTGCTAGCCAATGCCCGCAGGGTGACCACTCAAGGGTTGGTTTATCCCAACATTGGAACACGCGCTTCGGGTTGCTGCCATCAGCGGCGGCACTGTAAACATCGCCGCAACTTTCCACCCAGGCGATTTTCGCAAGGTCCGGGCTGATTTTTAGGCGGCACTTGGTACCTTGGCCGTGGGTGATTTGTTGAGCCTCGCCGAGACCGCCCGGCCCAAACTCCGCCCGGAAATAATTGGCCGCTAACCCGTCATCGCGCAGAAAGTACAGCCACTTGCCATCGCGGGAAAATCGCGGTTCGCTGTGGGCGGCGGATGTTTCAGTTAGGCGCAGCGGCGGCTTGCGGCCACGGTCCATCCACCACAACCCGCCACCTGCGGCAAACACCACCTGCTCCAAACCCGGAGCGAAGTCCGCGTCCGTCACCGTATCAACCCGCTCGCTGAACCGTGAAACAGCGGGCACTTTCGCCCGCGTCCACAGTTCCAACGGCACCGGCGCGGCATCCGTGGCCGGGCGCAGACGACACAGTTGCCAGCCGACCAACATCATGAAGGTTGCACCGTCGGCCGCCACGGCAGGTTGCGATACCCCGTCGCCAGTTGAAAACGTGACTTGAGTGCTGGTCCGCGTCGCCTCGCGATACGAGCTTAGATTGGCCACGCCGTTGATACGAGATACATAGTAGAAACCCTTGCCGTCACTATGCCACAGCGGCGAGCGCACATCGATGGCAGCAGGCAGCAGTCTTTCGAAGGACTTGCCTGATTCCTGATAGAGCCAGAGTTGGCCCGCTCGCGTGCCGGCCTCACCCTGGCGATACGGCCGCTCGCCGCCCCGGCAAAACAGCAGTCGCCCTCCCTCCGGTGAGTAGGCGGCCGCGGTGGCATACGCATCAAACAAGCAGCGCTCGCGCCGGACGCGGGTCAAGTCCACTTCGAGCAAGCGACTGGCGTTGGGGCCGGTATGCTCGCGGCTGCCCGAGATGATCGCACGCTTGCCGTCAGCCGACAGGCATTCGAGCAAGCCGCCCTCGCTGTGAAATGAATGTTGGGTCACATCGCCGCCGCTTGCGGCCATCGAATACACTTGAAACGACCCGCTGCGATTGCTCGAAAATACCAAGCGCTGGCCATCCGGCGTGAACTGCGGGCGGGTGTCTTGTGCCGCATGCTCGGTGAGACGAACCGCCTCACCCCCTTCCACCGATGCTCGCCACAACCCATCTAGCCATTCGAAGATTATTGTTTTGCCGTCAGGCGACAGCGCCGGCCTCTCGACCATGCGCACCAAAGTGGCCGCCTTGGGAATGGCGGCAGCGGCGCTGCCCATCGCCAACCCCAAGCCTAGCAGCAGCACTCCCGCTCTCCCCCAATTCATGTGCCGCCGCCTGTCCGCTTGTGCAAATTCCTAGCAATCCATAGTCGCCAACTCAGCCACAGCGCGCCCCCAACCCAAATCCCCAACCAGCAATAAAATGCCTGCGGCACGGCATGCACCACCGCCTCCGGCAATTCCGCGATGGAAAGCAACGAGCCGACTGCAAAAAACGGCAAACTCAACGGCGATATCCCGAGCACCCACGCCGCGCTAGCCAGCATGCCGCTCACCGCGCTGAGTACAGCGCCTGCCATCAGCGGTAGCACCGCCACCAAGATGCCGGTTAGGGCGACGGAGCGGCCGCCTTTGGCCTCGAGCAATGCTTGGAAAGCGCCGCCGCTGCTGAGCATGACGGCGGCGAAAACCCCCAAGGTGGACCACGGCACGGTGTGGCCCGGAAACCAGTGCGACCCGACCAAGGCCCGTGTGAACAGGAACCATCCCACCGCTCCCGCCAGCCCCATGATCACCACCCACCCGTACGCGGTGGCGGCATCCGCCAGTGGCGGCAGCGCCGCGGCGCCGTGTTTGCGGGCCCGCCGCCACCCCCGCAGTTGGTGATCGGCGGAAGGGGTGATGATTCCGCCTAACACAAATATCAGGATTAGCGTCACCAGCCCGTAGATGCCCGCCATGAGTAGCGCCTCCGCTGGCTGCGGTTTCCACTCCAACATGAATGGCGCAAGCCTAGTGAGGCCGCGCGAGGGAAACAAACTGCCCGGCTCGATGAGCGGCAGCGCGTTACCCAACAGCAGGATCTGGATCCAGATGAAAAAACCGGTGGCCCAGAGTTTTCCTAGCAAGTGGGATTCCGTCCGCCGCCACTTACGGCACAGCATGACCACAAACGTCAATATCAGCCCACCCTGGGAAAACCCGCTGAACCACGCTTCGGAAAAATCCAGATTGAAAAATTTCACGGTCGGCAGCAGCCGTTGGCTGGCCTTGACGAGAGCTCCTGCCGATTCTGGCAACAAGCCAGGCAGGCATTCCTCGAACACCGGCGTGATTGTTAGATACTTAAAAAACACCAGCCCGAACTTGGCCATCTGTGGAATGATGGTGTAGAGGCAGAACACCAGCCCGATAGAGGCGAGGAAGGCCCAGCGCCGGTTGCGTACCACGGTGCCGGTGAGCAAGCCGGTGAAGTGATAGAGCAGGGTCGAACTCATAACGATTGCATACAGCGGCAGCCAGACGTCCCAAGCCACCTGCCCGCGCCACAGGCACCACGCGGTGAAGGGCAGCGTCACGCCGACCATGGCATACTCGCGCACCGGCAGTCCGAACAGATAGCCCAAGACTTTTGCCAGGGGCGACATCGGGATGAGCCGCTGATAGTCGATTACCTGTTCGTCACGTTCGGCGGTCATGCCGCCGGCGACTTGCGCCGTGCCTAACACAAACAGGAGTACCCCCTGCATAACCAGCAGCGGAATGATGCCGTTGCGTGCAGCATCTGCGGGGCTGAGGTGGCCGCGAACGCCAAAGGAACTGGCCAGGGCCACGATAAACCCGGCGAATAGCAAGGTGAGCAGCAAGGCCATGCCCACACCGCGGGGGCGCAGCCGAGCTTGGCAATAGCGCCGAAAAATCGGGTTGCTCCAGATGGCGCAAGCGGCATGGCGTGTGGGTGGGTTGGGTAGTGAGGGCGGATTCATGGGCGGCGGTTGGTGGCGGCGACGTCCACCAAGATATCTTCAAACGATGAGCGTTTTTCCTCGAACGCACACAGGCGAACGCCGCGGCGGATGAGGCCATCGAGCAGATCGGCTTGGGCCTCGTCGCTGCCGCTGAAGCCGAACACCCACTGCGCCCCGGTTAGACGCAGGTCGTGGACAGCGGGCTGTGACTGCAACCAAGCGGCGGCCTCGTCATGGCGTGAGAGCAAGGTGGCAGTGAGGGTGCGTTGGGTGTTGCCGAGTTGGCAGCGGACTTCCTCAGCGGTGCCGGAGGCTAGCAGGCGGCCGCGGTTCATCACGCACAGTGAGGAGCACATTTCGGCGAGTTCGCCCAAAATGTGCGAGCTGATAAAAATGGTGGCGCCGGTACTTGCCAGCTTGCGCAGCGCGTTGCGCAAATCGCGGCGAGCCAGTGGGTCGAGGCCACTGGCGGGTTCATCGAGAATGAGAACCCGCGGCCGGTGGAGCAAAGTTTTGGCGAGCACAACCCGCTGCATCTGGCCGCGTGAAAGCTCCTTGCACCAACTCCGCGCATGCTCGCTGAGCGCCACTTCCTCCAAACACTCGGCCACCCGCTCGCGACGCTGGCTACGGCTGCCGAGCCCGTAAGCCGCCGCGTGAAATTCGAGAAATTCGCCGACTTTCAGATCGCTCGGCAGCGCTGCCAGATCCGGCATGTAACCCATCACCCGCCGCGCCGCGGGCAGGTCCTCGAGTGCATCCACCCCGTCCAACATCACTTCGCCATACGTCGGTTCCATCAGCGTGGCCAGGACCCGGAATGTGCTGGTTTTACCAGCGCCGTTAGGCCCAACCAAGCCAAACACCTCGCCTGGTGGCACTCTCAAGCTGAGATCGTCCACCGCACAAAAGGTACCGTAATCGACCCGCAGGCAACGGATGTCGATGGCCGCAGCTGGGCCGTCGTGAAGCTTGGATGGAGGCTCGAACATGGCGGAGAATCATTGAATCGGCTCGAGATAATACATGCCCGTAGTCATCGCGCAGGCGTTGTCCATCGGCATCCGCTTGAGAGCGTGTTGCGCGCCCCAGGAGTCGGAAAATAAAATTTCGTTAGCTTTGAGGTTATAACCAATGATCAAGCGCATGTGGCCGCCTTTACTTTGGCTGGTGAGTTCATTTTCCGGATAGAGGCCCAATTCCACGCCCCACATCACCGGCACCCCCCGGTTGATGGTATCCTCGACCATACGCTGAAATTTCACGAAGGTGCTTTTGCCTGGTGCCGAACGGCTTGCCTTCAAGGTATCGGGGTCGAAACGGGCATAGATCTGGCCAATGTCGATGGCTGGCATGCTGTTGAGATTGACTTCGGGTTTTTTATCGTGTTTGGCGGTACGATTGTAGTCGGCGATCATGCGTTTGAACTCGATGAAGTTCCAGCCCTCCAGTTCGCGGATATGGACTTTGAGTCGGCCGGCGAGTTTTTTGAGCGCCTCCACCATCTTTTCTGGGCTCGTCCCTCCCGCGGCGGAAGAATTCGCCACGGCCGCCATTTCATGCTGGTCGACGTCGAGCCCCAAATAGCGGAACACGCGTTCGGCCGTCGCCACGACGCAGTAGCCTTTAGGCCCCTGATCGACCATCGGCACGGATTTGATCACCACATCCCCATTGCTGTCCCTAGCGATGTTCGCGGCCAGCGACGCCTTGGCCACCGGCTTATTTCTATCCGCTGCCGCAGCGCCCGACGAGACCATCTGTTTAGGCAGTGGTGCTACGCGCAGGCGGATGAATTCCGGACGGAATGCTTGTTTGCTGGTCTTCTTTTGCGCGGAGTATTCGAGAAAATAGGTCGTAGGCGGTTTATTCCACACAAAACCCGTCGCCTTGACCACGCTCGACTGGTCCCTGCCACGCTCGGTGGGTGCCACGGCTAACAGTCCGCTGAGCGCGTCCTTGATGCCCGCGACCTTCTGCTCGAACTCGACGGCGGATTCGGTGGCAGTGACGCTGTCGCCACGGTTATAGAGTGAAATACTGGTAGCGGCGAGCATCCCATCTTTGAAATCGCAATTGGCCTCGATGACTGCGAGCTTGCCGCCGATGAGATTGAGGTTGCTGCCAAAGAACCGTGCGCGGGTTTTATCGGCATCGAGCCATTGAATACCCGCAGCGCTGAGATTGCCGGAGAAGTCAGTGGGGGTGATCTTCCAGAGATCATTGCCGACGAGCAGCGCATCCAGCGATCTTCCGCGAGCCGTGGCGGCATCCGTCTGCGCACTGAGCGTCGACGGCACAGCCAGGGTCATCACTGCAAACACAAACAAGGCGCGTATCATGGTTGCAAAAAAATAGTCAGCCCACCCGCTTTGCCAAGAATTCTTTTGGAAAACCCCCCGCGCGACCGCGGCGCGGCGCAAGCCTTCAAACCATCGAAGTCTCGTGGAGTTGGAAAAAACGTGGGGGCAGCGGATTTTTCGTGGCGAGGGGTTGCGTTTCCCCAGCTTACGCCTTATGGATGCGGCCCCTGACGCGTGTCTTACATGAAATTTCCCCGCCTTTACCTCCTGCTAGCACTGCCCTTGGTCGCCCTGCTCCTGGCCAATTGTGCCAGCAAACAAGCTCCGCCCGCCCCTACGTCCGGCGCTACCTACGTCAACCCCTACCCGGCCGGCACCTACCGACATTTCACTGCGGAGCGCGCCTATCCAAAAACCTACAGGGTATGGAGAAATCTGCCGGTGCTGGCCCGCACCAATCCTAGCAACTCGCACATCTGCATCGATCTAGCCAAGCAACGCGGCTTGCTCATGAATGGCAAGGAGGTGGCCATGGACTATCCGATTTGCTCGGGCCGTGAAGGCCATGAGACGCCGCCAGGGGAATACACCATCCTCGAAATGCTGGTGGAGAAACAATCCAACATTTACGGCCGAATCTATGACGCCGAGGACAACTGTGTCTTGCCCGATGCGGATATCACCAAAGACCAAGTCCCAGAAGGTGGGCGCTTTGATGGTGCCCCAATGCGCTATTGGATGCGCCTGACCAATGATGGAGTGGGCCACCACATCGCCCCGGTGCGCCGCTATCCAGCCTCCCATTCCTGCATCCGCGGGCAAGCCGAGCCAATCACCATCGTCTATGGAAAAGTCAAACTCGGCACCAAGGTGAGCGTGCAATAAGGCCCCGTGCCGCCGTTCCACCCTTTGGCCCATATTCAAGAAGACACGACGGTAAGGTCGTGGCGCCTCAGCCATCCTGCCATGATTCGTCACGCGCGCGCTGGTTCGTTCTTGCCAGATTCGCGTGTTTGTGGCTGAGTTGCTGGCGTGAGAAATTACCTCGATTTGTTGCAAGATGTGTTGGAACACGGCGAGTTGCGCGACGACCGCACCGGCACCGGCACGCTGGCGGTGTTCGGGCGGCAGGTGCGCTACGATTTGCGCAAAGGCTTTCCCTGCCTCACCACCAAGAAATTGCACCTGCGCTCCATCATCTATGAATTGCTGTGGATTCTGCGCGGTGAAACCAACACCGGTTTTCTCAAGGACAACGGCGTGAGCATCTGGAATGAATGGGCCGACGCCGAGGGCGAGCTTGGCCCGGTCTATGGCAAGCAATGGCGGGCCTGGCCCACGCCCGACGGCCGCAGCATTGATCAGATCCGGCTGCTCATCGATGAGTTGCGGGGCGATCCGTATTCGCGCCGCCACATTGTCTCCGCTTGGAACGTCGGCCAGATCCATCAGATGGCGTTGCCGCCCTGCCACTTGTTATTTCAGTTTTTTGTACACGCGCCGCGTGACGGCAGGCGCGCCGGATTGTCGTGCCAACTCTATCAACGCAGCGCGGATTTGTTTTTGGGGGTCCCCTTCAACATCGCCTCGTATGCCCTGCTCACCCAGATGATAGCCCACGTCTGTGGCTTTGAAGCACGCGACTTCATTCACAGCTTCGGCGACGTGCACATCTACGCCAACCATCTCGATCAGGCGCACCTGCAGTTGGCCCGCGAACCCAAACCACTGCCCACGCTCTGGCTCAATCCTCAAGTGACCGACATTGACGCATTCACCTTCGAGGATATTCGCCTTGACCACTACGACGCCCACCCGGCGATCAAGGCGGAGGTGTCGGTTTAAACGCAGTATGAAGTTGCACCTAACAGCAATCGTGGCGATGACCCTGCAGCGGGTCATTGGCCGCGACGGGAAACTGCCATGGCAACTGCCGGATGACCTGGCGTTTTTCAAGCGCAGCACCTCCGGACATCCCATCGTGATGGGCCGCAAAACCTATCAATCGCTGGGGCGGCCACTGCCCAAACGCCGCAACATCGTGCTGACCCGCGATCCTAACTGGTCGGCGGCGGGCGTCGAGGTGCTCCACGCACCGGCGGAACTGGCGGAGCTGCCCGGCCTGGACGGGCAAGTTTTCATCATTGGCGGAGCTGAAATCTATCAAGCGTTTTGGCCGCTTCTGGATGATTTATTAGTAAGTCATGTGCTAGCGAGTTATGCGGGAGACACCTACTTTCCGTCATTTGAGACGGCGTTCCCCCGATCGGAAGTCCTCGAAGCCCATCCCGATTTCGAGGTGCGCCGCTGGTCGCGTTAGCTAGGGCTAGGACAGCCGCGGCTACTAGATACACGCCGCGAGAGGCGGTGCGCAAGGCCTGCGGCCGGAGGCCCGCAGCCACGTGGCGCGGGCATCCTGCCCGCAGCGCTCATGCGCCACGAATATATCAAGGTGTAGCTATCAGACTTTTCGGGATCCAACTTAGCGTTCAGCATAAGTAAAGGTCATGTATTGGTTCGTATGGCGGCGGTCTGGCCGCTGCCAGCGGCACCACGGCGGTGGCGGCGGCCAATGGTGCCAATGGAATGAACGGTGCCAATGGAGCCACGCTAGCGGCGGCATGGGCGGCAATGGCAATGCCGGTGGCAGCGGAAGCGCAGCCCATCCATGAGTGCTGAGGGCTCAGCTCATGGTCCATCCTTCAGCACGACGACAGTAAGGCCGTCGCTCCCTAACAGCTTCACGCCAAGGCGTGGATGCCGATTTTGTGGAGGTGGCAGAGTTGCTCGATGGCGGCGCGCTCCAACATCAAGGTGCGACCGGCTTCGATAGCGATGGCGCAGACGCCGGCAGCGGCGCAGGTTTCCAACGTCTGGCGGCCGATGACCGGCACGTCGAAACGGAAATCCTGCTGCGGCTTGGAGACTTTGACGAGCAACACGTCCTTGCCGCGGCCGAGTTCGCCGCCGCGGCGGATGCACGCGTTGGTGCCCTCAAACGCTTCCACCGCCAGCACCGTGCCGTGGCGTACCACCACCGTTTGGCCGATGTCCAGGGCGCTGGTGGCCTTGGCGATGCGGAAGCCAAACTCCGCATCCGCCAGTTGCCGCTTGCCAAAAGCCGGACCACACACATGACCCGGCCCCGGCAAATGGTCCTCGAGAAACGTGGTGGCCGGCAACAGCGTGATGCCGTCCTTGGCCAACTCCTCGGCAATCCCCCCAAACAAGGTCTCGGCATTGCGCTCCTTGAGCCGTGCCAACAACATCAGCGTCCGCAGGTCAGGCCGCAGGTCAAACAAGTTCTTCGGCGCTATCTGCCCAACCATCACCGCCTCCTTCACCCCCTCCTGACGAAAAAATTTAAGCAATTTCCCGAGTTGGCCCACCCGCAACCATGAGATGGCATCCACCTGCGCGGCAAGCTCGGGTTGGGTTTCGTTGTCAAAGGCAGCGACGACCAAGCGGACGTCGGGCACGTGGCGGCGTGCCGCGGTGATGAATGTCTCGGGATAGACACCGTTGCCGGCGATGATTCCTATGTTGCGGGTGGCGGACATGCGGTGGAAAAAACGGATTGAGTCCGTGAAATCCCTTGTTTCTCCGGTCTTTCTCAGACCAGAAGTAGCGGCTGTGGGACTCGAACCCACACTCGTTAGAACTCGATTTTGAGTCGAGCGCGTCTACCAATTCCGCCAAGCCGCCTTGGGTGCCGGGAGCCTGCGGCAAACCCGCAACCAAGGCAAGCGGATTTTTTCTCACCTCGGATGAACAAATTGCCCTAGTTGGCAAGGCATCGCCCGACGCTAAAGGGGCCACCGGTGTGCACCAGCGGCCCCTTCTTTTCTCGTAAAACCAAAACCCGGGAAAACTTATCGTCGCATCAGGGGATTGACACCTTGAGCCGCATCATACGGCGCGGGTGGCTGGCGTCCGCTGGAACCAGGTCCCCAATCTTAACGGTGACCGGTGCGCTGCCGGAACTAACAATGTGGGAGGTTCCGTCACCGAGCCACTGCCACGCCCCGGAGCCGGTCTTCGACGCCACGTCCGTCCAGCTCGTAAGGTCCGCGCTGGCCTGCACCACGTAGGTGATGTCGATCGGATTCGGATTGGGCAGGCTGAAGGTCAGTGCCAGGCGGTCGCCGAGCAGCGGATTGGAATCGCCGCTAAGCACGCTTGGCAGTGCGGCCACGCCGTTGGCACCGGTAGCAACGGTGGGATCAATGCCGAGGGCATATTCGACGAGGTTAGCGATACCGTCGCCGTCGGCGTCGGCCAGGTCGGCTGCGCTGCCGGTATTACTGACGGTACCGAAGTGGACCTGGCGCCAGTTGGTCAGCGACACCGCGCCGTCGATCTGGAAGGAGAAGACGTCGCGGACTGGGTTGTTGACCGAGTCATACTCAAGGGCAGCGTTCTGGGCGAAGGCCTTGATGCCTTTGCTCGTTACGCTCAGCGTCTTACCGTCGGAGCTCACGTCGAAGACGGTGTAGTTGAATGTATCCGGGCTGTAGAAGTCAACCGCCTGCGGGCTGCTGCTCGCTGTGGCATCGCCGTCGCGAACCAAGTTCTTCAGGCCGGGGTAGCCCATTAGACCGATTGGCTCAAGGCCTGCGGTGGCCTGCCGGGTGGCAAGGTCATCAGCGATGGTCTTGATGTTGCTGAAGCTGTGGTCGGTGATTGTCTCAGGACCGGTGGCTCCCAAAGGGCCGCACACGATGCTGAAGCAATACGGCACCTTGGTGTAGCTTGATTGGGTATCAAGAGCACCGCTAGGGGAGTAGGTCAGTTCGTTGATGCGGTTCTGATGGTCATCGGTGGCAAGGAACACCACGTTGGTGATGTGGTTGTCAGCGATGTACTTCAAAAGGGCGTTACGCTCGGCGCGATAGCCGCCGATCCAGGACTTGCCGCCGTCGCTATTCACCGCCGAGAGGGAACCGGTCAGCGCGCCGCCAATCGGACCCAGCTGGTCAATCGGATCGGACACGGCCACGAACTTCCAAATCGTGCCGCTCTGTTGAGCGCTGAGGAGTGCGGACTTCAACCAGGCAAGCTGGGTGACGCCGAGCATGGTGCGGTTCGGGTTGTTAGCGCGGCTACCGGTGTCGTCAGCATTGCCAGAGGTCTTCAGGCGGATGTCGCGATAGCTGCGGTCATCGGTGTTGAAGTAAGCGGCGTTCTTGCCCCACTGCTGAGCGAAGTAGAACTGGTGTGTACCATCGGTACGGCTGTCAAACGGAGCGCTAATCAGGCCGCCGGATCCGGCGCGGTCTTCCTTCACTGGCATCCAGTTCATGTAAGTCTGGATCAGGGTCTGGAAGCCGCCGGATTTGTTCATGTAATCGCCAGTCGTGCTGGTGTTCACATCGTTAGCGGTGTCGCTGGAGTTAACGCCAGCGCCGCTGGTGAAGTCACCGACTGCAACGCCGCGAGGAGCACCACCATTGATGTACTGGCGGTTGCCAAGCTCGTGGTTGTCGAACTGGGTGTAGTTGCCTTGCGCGGCGTAGAAGTCCTTCAAGGCGTTCTGGCCACCGATGTTCACCGGCAGGAAGTTTTCCTTGTACTTCTTCGCGTAGTCGGCGGCGAGCTGGGCGGCTGTAGCACCCGTCGAGCTTGGGCTCGTGGTGTTGGAGGCACCGGAGGTGGTCACGCTTGGGCTGTTGAGCCAGGAAGCACCGTTGTTGCCGGTGGAGACGCTGGCGTTTTCATAGATGGTGTCGCCGAGGTTGACGAAGAAGTCGAGGCCCAGCGCTGGAACCGTGCTGGCCAGCGGGTAAGGACGCATGATGCCATCGTTGTCGCCGGAGAACGCGAAGTGCAGCGGATAAGCTGCGTTCGCGGCTGGCGCGGTCTTGAACTTACCGGTGGCGGACACTTCGCTGGTGGCGACTTCCACGAAGCGGTAGAAGTAGCCCGTACCAGCGCTCAAGCCGGTGACGTTGACCTTGCTGATCCAGCCGTTGGCCGCTGTTGGCGTGCTGCTGGCAACCGTTGTTGGCGAGGTGAAGCTGGAGTCAGTAGCGACCTGAACGTTGATGGAGGCACCGGTGGTGGTCTTGTTGTAACCAGCCCACACCATGGCGCTGCTGCTGTCGGCGTCGCCGGAGGCGATGCCGAGGAAGGTCGGAGCCTGCTTGATGAGCATGAGCTGACCGCCTTCGAACACTGCCGTGGAGACGCCAGTGGTGTAATGCGCTTGATCAACGATCAAGAAGGTGCGCTCGCCAGTGGCAGGGTTGCCGCCAAAGATCGAGGTGACATCGATCACGCCGGAGGTTTCTTCATCGTTGTTAAACGGCGTGGTGGCTGCGACAGCGGCACCGCTGACGACGTCGCCGAAGCGGGCAGGGTCATGCTTGAAGGCCTTCGTCAGCGAGTTGGTGGCCGGGTCGAAGAACCAGACCTTGCCGTTGTGATCAGCGCCGCCGACGTCTTCGCACAGCATGATCTTGCCGTCGCCGGTAACCGTGATATTGTCGAACATGTTCGCGTCATTGGCTGCGGGGATGGTGCCGCCGCCTTCGATGAGCAGGTTGATCACACCACCAGCGTCAGGGTTGGTGATGTCATCAAAGGTCAGGCTCCACAGGCGCGTCCGGCCCTTCTGGGTCTGGCCGGTGATTTCGGTCTTGTCGAGCTGGTCGGTGGTCACGAAGTAGTAGCGCGCCAGGTTGGTCGGATCCCATGCGCCGTCTTCAGGACGCGAGAAGGTGGTGGCCGATGTGCCGCTGAGCGTGAAGCGCGTGCCGCTGGTGATGTTGGTGGCGCGGGTCGTGGTGTTGACGATTTCAGCCGTGCTGCCCGTGACGTTGATGAACTTCATCGTGCCGTTGGTCAGACCGGCTTTGTCGGCTTCGGTGCCGGTGTTGGTCTTGGTGCCGACGTACACTACCACGGTGTTGTTCATGATACCCGTGCCGCCATCGTTGTTGCCGATGACCACGGTCTTGTCCTGAACATAAGGATTGGCCAGCAAGTTCTCCCATGAGCCGACGCCGGTGAGGCCGGACCCGTTGGTGGTGAGAACAAATTTCCCGAGGATGTAAGTCTTGCCCTTGTCAGAGCCGCTGGCGACATTCGCCAGAGCTTGGCCGTTGCCGTTGGCACCGCCGCCGGTGGATTCTTCACCGTTGAGGAAGATGCGAGCCTGGCTGCCCAGACCTGTCGCAGCGTTGTACAGCGCCGAAGGTGCTGGCAGATCAGCCGAACAGAAGCGAGCAAAGGTGAACGTACTCGGTGTGGAATCGGAGGACTGGGTGCCAGTGTTCCAACCATACACCGATTGGATCAGATCGCTGCCGGAGACCACGGCCAGGGTCTTCTTGTTAATGATCCACTCGGATACAAACGCGCCCTTGGCGCCATGAGCGCGAACCACGCCCGTGGTAGTGTTGGTGAACTCATGGTTGACCAGCATGGTGAAGGTGCCGTCGCCATTGTCATAAGCGCCCACGCCGTCAGGAATGCCAGCCATCTGATAGCTGCCGCTACCGCCAGTGAGCGGGACGGTATCGCCAGCGCTAAGCAAGGAAGTGACTTGCCAGTTGCTGCTCAGCGGCTGGATGTAAGGTGTGTTGCTCGAGCTTGGGCCCGTGATCGCTCCATACGTATCGCCTTCGGTAATCGTCACGGTTTCAGTCGTCGTCGCACCGAGCAACGATCCGGCGCTTGGCGAGGACAAGGTAGCAGTGAAGGTGCGATTAGCACGAATGCCAGGGCGGTTGATTACTGGGATACTCACCGTTTGGGTGGTGGCATTGGCGGCGAAGGACACTGTCACATTGCTTTGAGCCGTGTAATCCGTACCGGCGGTAGCCGTACCGTTAGCGGTGTTCACCGTGACAAATGCAGGGGCGGTGCCGCCAGTGCGATTGATGGTCAGCGTTACTGATCCGAGAGCTTCGTTCACTGTGGCGGTGGAGGCAGCGAAGGAAATTGTCGAGGTGGCAATCGAACCAGGTGAGCCCTTTTCATTGGAGTCATTCACGGCGGCAAACGCACCGTTGGTGCCAACGACGCTTGCGGTGGCGATGATCTGCAGGGGCAGCGTAGTGCCACCAGCGCC
>Ga0114962_10001816_pt1 | contig 18245 bp, 18 predicted proteins | sample C_130820_MF_Meta_FD_87017 | JGI IMG/M metagenome (GOLD analysis project Ga0114962, IMG submission 87017) | Freshwater microbial communities from Lake Croche, Canada to study carbon cycling - C_130820_MF_MetaG | ecosystem: Environmental > Aquatic > Freshwater > Lake | place: Lake Croche, Canada...
CAAACTTCAAGGAGCACTCATGAGTAAGCGCGGCCGCAAGAAGCGTGATCGTAAGAAGAACAAGGCTAACCACGGTCGTCGTCCGAACGCATAAGCACATTGTTTTGTAGGAAAGGCCCGATTTGTTCGGGTCTTTTTTATGCCCGAAATGGAGTGCTTGGGGACGAAGGATCATTTGATTATTAGTGCCGGAGCCTGGCAGGCGATAGCGTTGTCTTGTGCCAAATTCGCGGACGCCCTTAGACGAGATCGCTCAATCGCGAACTGATCTCGGTGAGGCTGAGATCTCGCATCTACAGTTGCTGCTGGCCGACTGGACCCTGATTGCAGACTTAGCATTTGCCGATCTGATTTTGTGGCTGCCTACGTGGAATGAAGCAGGATTTGTAGCGGCAGCGCAGATTCGGCCAACGACTGCTCGCACGCACATTCCCGAAGACCTCGTAGGACGTTTCGTACCGCGTGGCCGGCATGCTGAGCTGGATCGCGCATTTGCCACGTCACAGATTACTCAGGGAGCGAGTGCTGTTGGCCACGAGATCACGCAAGCGATTCCAGTGCGATGTGCAGACCGGACGATTGCCATAATCGGCTGCTATGCCGAAGTGACGCAGTCTGGTCGGCTAGAAAATGTCTACGCGGCTTGCGCCATAGAACTTTTACAGATGATCAGTGAGGGTAACTTCCCGAGGCAAACTGACAATGATCAGGGCACCGGCGGGCGTGGTGGAGCGCCCCGAGTAGGAGATGGTCTGATGCTGCTCAATGAACGCGGCGTCATCGAGTTCGCCAGCCCGAATGCGCGATCTGCCTTCCGGCGGCTCGGCTTGGCCATCGACATTGAGGGTCAGGTTCTTGCTGAATTGGCTGCGCGCCTGAACCGCCCTGGCGTACCCATCAATGACACGCTGAGTTTGGTTGCGCGTGGCAGTATTCAAGGAACAGCCGAGATTGAAGGATTGCAGTCGGCTGCCACCATGCGCGCGATTCCGTTGCAGGACAGGAAGTCCATCATTTTGATTCGCGATGTCAGTGACCTCCGCCGCCGCGAGCAAGCTCTCGTGGGTAAAGATGCCGCAATCCGTGAGATTCACCACCGAGTGAAAAATAATCTTCAAACGGTGGCGTCACTTCTCCGTATTCAAGGTCGCCGCCTCGATGACGCATCTGCTCGACTGGCAATAGCCGAGGCAGGTAGGCGAGTTGCCACAATTGCAGTTGTGCATGATTTGCTGGCTCATAACCCGGGCGAGATGGTTGATTTTGACGAAGTCGCTAGCAAAGTTATTTCGCTCACTATGGAGACTGCAGTGCCAATTAAGGTAAATCTGACTACACAGATGCAGTTTGGATTGCTTTCTAGTGAGCAAGCCACTCCTCTCGCACTTGTCATTGCCGAAATTGTTGCCAATGCCATGGAGCATGGTCAAGAGCCCGATGGAAGTGCTTCAATCAAGATTGGTGCTAGTCGCACGATTGAAGAGGTCACCGTTGTTGTCAGCGATAGCGGAGTTGGAATCAACTTGCCGCTAGATACAAGTGGTGGTTTGGGTTTGGAAATTGTGCAGACACTCGTCAATGATGAGTTGGGTGGTGGCATTGACTTTACTCATGAGGTTGAGCAGTTCACCCAAGGCACGAGGGTGACCATTCGGATTCCGCTTAAGGAAGGCTTCGCGCTTAACTGAGCCACCGAAAGAGTGTTTTTAGCCCCTAGGAAGGCTTGAATCAAAGACGTGAGGTGCTGGCTCTAGTCCGCGAGCGCGTGCACGCTGAGCGCGGCGCTTGATGGCGCGACGCTCATCTTCGCTTGTGCCACCCCAGACCCCAGAGTCCTGACCTGATTCGAGTGCCCACTTAAGGCAAGGTTCGATTACTTCGCAGCGTCGGCACACAGCCTTGGCATCTTCAATTTGAAGTAAAGCTGGGCCGGTATTGCCGATTGGGAAGAACAGTTCGGGATCTTCGTCACGGCATGCTGCCTCATGGCGCCAATCCACACGAACCACCTTTTCGGGTCTGAAATCGAAATAAAGTTGGATTTTCAAGCAATTTCAGTGAAACGCTTTCAATCAGGTTTTCTATTGTGACAGTAGATGCTTGATTTTGCTAGGTTTTTGAGAGATTAATCTGCTTTTATTGCAATTTCATTACAAATATCCCGAGAGTTAGTGGCTTTATGTCAGATTCCGACGCGCCGAAGAATGCATTTATGGCTGGGTGCAGCCGTTTCGTAAGTTGTTCACAGATTGCCGTGTAACTTGGTGGTGTGCAAAAGATTTCAGTTATTTGTGGTGCTGCTGAGTCCGTTTTCGTCCTGATTGCCGGTGCATCATTCCTGCTAGCACACACCTGGGGGGCCCAGAATCTGACGGATCAGTCCCACATCGCTCTCGGGTTTCTGTGCTTTGCCTTTGCAGCCTGTATGGGTTTAGCCACATTCGGCGTGCAGCGAGGTAGCGATCTGGCTTGGACTCCATTTTTCTTGGTTCAAGTATTTGTGGGAATAGGTGCTTACCTAGGCTTAGGTTCCACTTCAACATCGCCAAAACTGTTGGGCGGCTTAGCCATGACTGTCGCAGTTCTTGCTACCGTCACGGCCGTGCTGGCGCGACGCAGTGCAACCGGAGCACAGGGCTAGTAAGCCGGTATCTCATCAACCTTTAGTGCAACTCGCACATTGGACTAACTAGTTGCTCATGCCTTCTCGGAGCATAGTCAAAGTCTTACTCAAGATGCGAGACACATGCATTTGAGACATACCTAGCTCTGATGCGATTGCGCTTTGGCTCATATTGTCGAAGAAGCGCATAGCCAGAATTTGCTTTGCGCGATCGTCAAGTAGCGCAATTAGCGGCTTGAGTGATTCTCGATCCTCGATACTTTCCAGTGCTGCATCTAGTTCTCCGATGGAGTCACCGAGTGACTGTGCTTCCTCATTCACCGAGGCATCCAGGCTAACTGTTGAATATGCCGCCTGTGACTCCATAGCTTCAATAACTTCATCGAGGGTGAGGTTAAGTGCGCTGGCAATTTGCGCAGGGGTCGGAGCCTGTCCCAATTTGTGAGTCAACTCAGAACGAGTCTTTTCAACCGCAGCGCCAAGTTCTTGGAGCCGGCGGGGTACGCGCACAGCCCAAGTCTTATCTCGGAAGTGGCGCTTGATTTCACCGACGATTGTGGGTGAGGCATAAGTCGAGAATTCAAAGCCACGCGTCGCATCAAACCGATCGATCGCTTTAATGAGGCCAATTGTGCCCACCTGCACCAAGTCATCCAGCGGCTCGCCGCGGTCGGCAAACTTGCGCGCGAGAAAGTGCACTAACGGCAGATGGCGCTCGATGAGGGCGTCACGAAGTGAACTGTGTTCTGAAGTGCCTGCCTCAAGAGCGGCAAGCTGCTCAAGCATTTCGCGATCGTGGGCTCGCTCTAGGGCCGCATCAGGCACTAGCGCCTGCTTTGCTGTGCAAGGTGATGGTTACTTGACCATCAGCTACTTCGCTCGCAGCGTCGCCTACAAGGGCGCTCAGGATGACCCAGGCAAATGCTCCTTGCTCAGGTGCTTCTACTCCTCGCGGTCCTGTGAGGGATATCCCAAGGCCTTGAGTCGTGATTGAGAAAGTCATCGATACATCCCCAGTCACGCCGCTAGTGCCGATGACAAGCGCAAACGCTTCATCAACTGCTAGGCGCAGATCATCGATCTGATCCATGTCGAGGTGGGCGTGGGCTGCAGTGTGCGCTGCCGTGCTGCGAACAAGGCCAACGAATGCGGCATCTGCTGGGACAGTCAATTGAATTGTGGTCACAACCCAAAACGGTAGTGCAAGCGCAAGCAGAAATCTGGCATCTGGGCCGAAAATCTCTTGAAGGTGCTTGCTTGGCCAAAAACAAGGACGTGGATTGGCGTAGCCCTAGGGCTAGCCCATCCACGTCACGAAGTGTTTTAGAAGTTAGGCCTTCTTGGAGTCCGCAAAGATTGCTGCGATTTCATCAATCTTTGCAATCAGTTCATCGGCAACTGCGACGTCAACGGTGCCCTTGGTGCCAGCGGCGCCGGCAAGCTTGGTTGCGTCGTTGAAGAGCTGGTGCAACTGTGGGTACTTCTCAAAATGCGGCGCCTTGAAGTAGTCGGTCCAGAGAACCCATAGGTGATCCTTCACCATGTGTGAACGCTGTTCCTTGATTGAGATTGCGCGCGCCTTGAAGTTTGCGTCCTCAGATGCGTGGTACTTCTCCATGCATGCCTTGACTGAGAGTGCCTCAATACGAGCCTGTGCTGGGTCATAGACGCCACATGGTAAGTCGCAGTGTGCGCTGACTGTGATGGTTGGTGCAAAGAACTTCATTTTTCCTCCGATTAGTTGCAATGTCCCAAAGGCACCTGCATCTCAGTGATTCGGCTACTTCTGGATTAATACTGCTGTTCTAAGGTTATCGTTTTGTCAGGTTTTCGGCATCGGAAGATTAGGAAGTTTAGAAACCCCAAATTGGTGTAACAATGGCAAAGTGAAACAAAAAACTGGAATCGCTAGGGTGCAGGGCTACAGCATGGTGCCGACCTTGGTTCCTGATGACCGTGTGTTAGTTCGGTACGGCTCTCGTTTTTCGGTTGGTGATCTGATCGTGTTTACCCGTGATGATCACACTGAGATTAAGCGAGTTGAGCGCATTGAGGACAATGGACTTTTTGTTGTAGGTGACAACGACTTGATGAGTCTGGATTCGCGTACGTATGGTTTGATTTCACCAGACAGTGTCTTAGGTCGAGCGATTGCCCGCCTATGGCCACACCCAGGAAATGTGACTACTCGTCGTCGCTTTCGTCATCTAGACGCGCAAGCCACGTAGCGAGACGCTCTACTGGAACCTCGAAGTCTGGATTCTGATCTACGAATTCGCGTAATCGTTCAGCTAGCCAAGAGAGTGAAATCTCTTCTTCGCCACGGCGCTTTTCTAACTCTTCAATGCCTCGGTCTGTGAAGTACATGTTGTTCCTAACTAAAAGCTTGCGCCACCAAAGCGGCTTGTTCTTGTTCGTGACGATGATGTGAACCGACCGCAGGCGACGATGAAGCAGGTCGAGTAACGCCACGGATAGTGTGATTTATTAGTTGAGGCAGATTCATGGCCATGAAGCTCCAAGCACCCTGGTTAGCTGGCTCTTCCTGAACCCACTTGATGGTCTTCAAGTTGGAATAGCGGGCAAGTTCAGGCGGCAGTGTAAGTGCAGGCAATGGGTAGAGGCGTTCAATGCGCACGATCGCGACATCTTCACGACCCGTACGAGTACGTTCAGCGACTAAGTCGTAATAGACCTTTCCTGCACACAGAAGCACGGTGGTGACCTTATTTGGGTCTACCGTCTTGTCGCCAATGGTTGAAGTGAAGTTGCCATCTGTGAAGTCTGAGACCGTTGAAGTTGCATACTTTGCTCGCAACAGTGACTTTGGCGTGAAAACAACAAGTGGACGATCAAGCGGAGACTTTGCTTGCCAGCGCAGGAGGTGGAAGTATGCAGCTGGTGTTGAAGGCATCGCAACGGTCATGTTGTCTTGTGCGCAGAGTTGCAAGAAGCGTTCGACACGTGCAGAAGAGTGGTCGGGTCCCTGACCTTCGTAGCCGTGCGGGAGTAACAACACGATGTTGCTGCGCTGCGCCCACTTCTGCTCACCAGCTGAAATGAATTCATCAATGATGGTTTGAGCACCATTGGCAAAGTCACCGAACTGGGCCTCCCACATCACAAGAGCATCAGGGCGAGCAACAGAGTAGCCGTATTCAAAGCCCATGGCCGCGAATTCACTCAGCAGTGAGTCGTAGACAAATAGCTTTGCATCGTCGCGGTAGCACGCCTTGAGAGGCTTGTACTGCCAGCCCGTTTCCCGATCAACAATCACTGCGTGGCGGTGACCGAATGTGCCACGACGCGAGTCCTGACCGGCTAAGCGAATTGTTCGTCCTTCAAGCAGTAAGGAACCCAACGCGAGCGCTTCGCCCATACCCCAGTCGATCGTGTCGCTAGCAACCATTTCGGCGCGACGAGCGAGTTGTGGAGCAAGGCGCGGGTGAATTGCGAAGCCTTCAGGCATCTCCAATTGGCTCTTCACTACAAGTTCGATGACTTCTGGCGTGATGGCCGTGGGAACATCCATGGTCGGAGTCTGTGGTGCAAGAGACTGCTGACCTTGTGAAATAACTTCTGCAGATGGTGCGCTGAAGTCGTTCTCATGATCTGCCCGGTTAGCTTGGAAAACCTTTTCCAATTCATCCTGATAGTGCTTTAAGGCTTCTTCGGCCTCGACAACTGTGATGTCACCGCGGCCAATAAGTGATTCAGTGTAGAGCTTACGAACCGAGCGCTTTTGGTCGATAATTTCGTACATCAACGGCTGAGTCAGGCTGGGGTCATCAGCTTCATTGTGACCACGGCGGCGATAGCACACAAGGTCGATAACAACATCTTTGTGGAATGCCTGACGGAAGTCGTATGCGAGTTTGGCCACTTCAACCACAGCCTCTGGATCGTCACCGTTCACGTGGAAGATTGGCGCCTGAATCATGCGGGCAACATCAGTCGCGTAGATACTTGATCGGCTGTATTTCGGCGAAGTGGTGAAGCCGACCTGATTGTTTACGACAAGGTGAATCGTTCCGCCAACGCGGTAGCCCTGCAGTTGGCTGAACTGCAGAGTTTCAGCAACCACACCTTGCCCAGCGAATGCCGCATCGCCATGCATCAGAATCGGCATAACCGAGTAGCGGTTCTCAGCATCAAGTAGATCCTGCTTTGCACGAACGATGCCTTCGAGGACCGGGTTGACTGCTTCAAGATGTGAAGGGTTGGCTGCTAGGTAGACGCCAACTTTTGCGCCAGCACTGCTTGTGTACGTGCCTTGTGTTCCCAAGTGATACTTCACGTCGCCTGAACCTTGGACAGACTCTTCGCCGTAGTGACCTTCAAATTCGTTGAAGATGCGTCCGTAGCCCTTGCCGGCGATGTTTGCCAGGACGTTGAGACGACCACGGTGAGGCATGCCGATGCAAACTTCTTTGAGTCCATCTTGCGCAGCTTCCACAAGAATCTGGTCAAGCATTGGGATGGTGCTTTCGCCACCTTCAAGGCTGAAGCGCTTCTGTCCGACGTACTTGGTTTGAAGGAAGGACTCGAAAGCTTCAGCTTCATTGAGTTTGCGCAAGATGCGAAGTTGTTCTTCGCGATCGGTCTTCTCGCGTGGACGTTCAGTACGCTCCTGAATCCAGCGGCGCTGCTCGGGGTCTTGCAAATGCATGTACTCGATCCCAGTCGTGCGGCAATACGCATTGCGCAAAATGCCCAAGATGTCGCGAAGTTTTGCAAATGGCCGACCACCAAAACCTCCGGTCGCAAATTCACGATCAAGATCCCAGAGGGTTAGCCCATGATTAGCAATGTCGAGGTCCGCGTGTGAACGCTGATGGTATTCGAGCGGATCAATGTCAGCCATGAGATGCCCACGCACTCGGAATGCGTGAATCATTTCTTGAACGCGAGCAGTCTTGTCGAGTTCGTCATCATGGGTAGTTGCAAGATCCTTGGCCCACTGGATCGGCGCGTAAGGGATGCGCAGCGCACGGAAGATGTCCTCGTAAAAGCCGAACTCACCGAGCAACAGTTGATGGACGCGACGTAGGTAGTCGCCGGAAAGTGCACCCTGAATGACACGGTGATCGTAGGTGCTAGTGAGGGTCAGAATCTTGCTCACTGCATTCTTCGTCAGGACAACATCTGAGGCACCTTGCCATTCGGCAGGGTAGTCCATTGCGCCAACACCAATGATTGCTGCCTGGCCCTGCATCAGGCGGGGAACGGAGTGCACAGTGCCGATGGTTCCTGGGTTAGTGAGAGTTAGCGTAGTGTCCTTGAAATCTTCGACTGTGAGTTTGCCAGTGCGGGCCTTGCGAATCATGTCTTCGTAGGTTGACCAGAAGGCGGCAAAATCCATGGTGTCCGCAGCTTTAATGCAGGGCACGAGTAGTTGGCGCGAGCCGTCCTCTTTGGCTAGGTCGATAGCGATGCCAAGGCCAATGTGTGCGTGACGGGTAATCCCCGGCTTGCCATCAACTGATGTGTAGGTCACGTTCATGTCTGGCATGTCCATGCTTGCGCGAACAAGTGCGTAACCAATGATGTGCGTGAAGCTCACCTTGCCACCGCGGCCACGAGCGAGGTGGTTGTTGATGACGATGCGGTTATCAACCATGAGTTTTGCAGGTACAGCACGGACACTTGTTGCTGTTGGAACCTGCAAACTTTCTTCCATGTTGGTGACGACTCGTGCAGCTGCGCCCTTGAGTTTGCTGGTCACGGTGTCAGCCTCTGGCACGGTTGCGGTCGGCGCAGGAAGCGGTGTGTCACGTGAAGTTACGGGAGATGCTGGTGGGACAGTGCCACTGGCTGTTGGCGGTGCAGTCACTACGGGAGCTGTGGTAGCAGGGTTAGCCTTTGGAGCCTCTGTTGGAGCCTGCGGCTGTGCCACGGGTGTGGACGGTGCCGACGGCGCGATTGGTGTTGCGTCAGCAGTAGCCTTGGCGACTTTTGCCGCTTTACGTGGCTTAACTGGTGATAGTTCACTCGGTTGGTAGTCCGCAAAGAAATCCCACCATGCAGGATCTACTGATTCTTTATCATCCAAATACTGTTGATATAGCTCATCAACGAGCCAATCGTTGGCTCCAAATGGACTATTAGCCTGACCGGACACCGATAGCGACCTTCCTGAAAAGTTTCGTTCCTCTAAGCGTAGTCTGCAATTTTTTGTCGCCCAACGTGCGGGATACTCCAAGTTGCTTCAAAGTGAAGTTGTGAACGAATCCTTAGTCGACATTTCTGGTCAGGTTGCCGTCATTACGGGCGGTTCGCGAGGGCTCGGCTTTGCCGCTGCTCAGATGCTCGGGCAGGCCGGTGCAACCGTTGTTGTTGTGGGCAAGACCTGGCAGACCGCTGAGGCGGCCAGTGAGCACCTCATTGGAATGGATATTGATGCCGTGCCTGTCGCTGTTGATGTTTCCGATCCGCATGCTGTCCAGCAGATTCTTGGCGAGCACGAGCTTGCTGCCCAGGCTCAGATCCTGATCAACTCTGCAGGCGTCATGTCGGCACGCATGTCTAAGACATTGCGGACAACAAGCGATGAGTGGAAGCGAGTCATGTCAACAAACCTTGATGGCGTCATCAATGTCACTTCGGTCATTGCTCCGCACATGGTTGAACGACGCAGTGGGCGCATCATTAATGTGTCCGCGTGTCTTGGGCGATTTAGTGGACCTGGCTTAGCTGGAGGGCTGGCGCCGTATCGTGTCTCTAAAGCAGCAGTGAATGCATTCACCAAAAATCTTGCTGCTGAAACTGGCAATGGCTCGCGTGGCGTGCTCGTGGATGCAATGTGCCCAAATCACTCGCGGACAGACATGGGCGGAGATGATGCTCCGCGTAGCGCCCAAGAAGGCGCCGAAACCATGGTCTGGCTAGCGAGACGTGAATTGCATAGCGATATTCGAACTGGCGTTCTTTGGGAGGATCGCACAGTCATTCCTTGGTAAGTGCAGCACCCGGCTTCGATCCTGATTCAGCTTCCAGCACACATGAATGGCAGCTGTGCGCTAGTTGCCAATTAGATGGACGTCGGCATTACCCTCAATTCCAAACCGCGTGAAATACTCACGTTCAGCAACTTGCCAGGCCAACATCTGATCACGCAGATGCCTGCCATCACGATTGAGGACTCGGTCGAGAAGTACTTCCTCAGGTGCACTAATCCAGATGTTGAATGAACTAAATGTCTTTATCGAGGGATGACTTGAACCGACCCCTTCGAGAATGATCACATCCGTAGGCTCAAGGCGTGTCAACGTATCGAACGCATTGCTCGTCCAGTTGAACTCTGCGAACTGGGCTGCTTTCCCTTGCGACAGTGGCTGCAAGATGGTCTCTTCAACTCGATCCCATAGGCCTGGTGTTAACGCGTTACTCCAGCCGTCGTAAAGACCATCCATGTGGATGACCGCACTGTCATCCAGGTGTTGTCCCAGCGCATTTGCCAGAGTGGTCTTACCGGAGCCAGCGGGGCCGTCGACTGTGATGAGCGTTACGTCACCGCAATTTTTACTACTGTGCAGTATTTGCTGTACAAGGGCATCAATGTTGTACGTCACAGTAGCCCTCTCAATTTGTGAATGCGCACCCACTTAGTTAGGACAACTGGTGCACGTAGTCCCTGTTTACTCTACGTTGCACATGGTGGGCAGGTCATCACGCAAATGCTGTGACGTAGGGCAGCAGCCAGTGGCACTGCTAAAGTCATGGAGTCTCCACACACGAGCCCGCATAGCTCAGGGGATAGAGCGTCTGCCTCCGGAGCAGAAGGCCGTAGGTTCGATTCCTACTGCGGGCACACAACTTTTCAGGATAACCACCAGTAACGCTGGCACTCAGCGCATACCGCTCTTGGCACTTGATTCCAGGGCCGGACATGGCTGACCTGGACTAACCAATGGTTCGTAATGCCACCATTCATTCTGGTAGCGACGGCAAAGACCAAAATGTGCGCTGTACTTCTGGAACCAGCGGGATGAGCCCTTAATGTCGCCGCCGTAGCGGACATCAATTGCCAAGCCCCAAGTGTGCAGCGACTTTGTAGACGGCAGAACCCACTTGGCTGCGGCAGCTACCGAACCATACTTCTGCACTGCCGCATCGAATAGATGTTGCTGATGATTCACACTTCGCCAGCCACTACGAATTCGTATCGTGTAACCATGGGATGCACCGATGGTTCGGGCAGCATTGAATCTGGCCACAAGTTGTGGATCAAGTTGCTTAGGGCGGTGAGGTTGCGGAAGTAGTTTGCCCAAACCCAGTGAGCGCTCGCCTGCAGCGCACTTGCCTGAGACGAGTGGGTGGATTTGGCCAGACTTGATGTTGGCACAGTAGTCAGTAACCGCCAACGATGTCGCCTGTGCGGGAGCGCCGAGAAGCAGTGCCGCAATCGCAACAGCACTTGCGTTCGCCGCCGCGATGCGTAGCTTGTTCACTTGGGCTCCAAAGTGGTTAGTCGACACCTACCTGAACAGTTTCAAGCCTTGAAACAGTATGTGTCAAAGCGGTTCAGGGCGGGCAGAATTTGGCTTGCTTTGACGCTTGAGCGATATCGCATCTGCGTTGAACAATTTCATGTGACCCCAATTCATTCGGTAGGCTTACCGAGCATGACCCCGCAGGAACTTGCCGACCAGATTCGTGACGCTGTAAATGGCGCGATTCGCGATGGTTCTTTGAGTCTTGATGTTGCAGAAGTACCCACAGAAATTGTGGTCGATCGTCCCAAGAATCCTGAACATGGAGACTGGGCAACCAACATTGCGCTCCAGTTGAGCAAGAAGGCTGGCCTGAATCCACGCGAAGTGGCTGCGATTCTCGAGCCATTACTACTGGCAGTTGATGGTATTGATTCCATCGAGATTGCCGGACCTGGTTTTATAAACATTCGCCTATCGGCTGCTAGCCAAGGCGTCATCGCTCAAGACATCGTGACGAGTGGAGAAGCCTTTGGTCGTGGCACCACGCTGGCTGGCCGGTCAATCAACATCGAGTTCATTTCTGCTAACCCAACTGGCCCACTGCACTTAGGTCATACCCGTTGGGCAGCCGTAGGCGATGCACTCGCTCGAGTTCTTGAAGCTGCTGGCGCCAACGTTGCTCGCGAGTTCTATGTGAATGACCGTGGCGTTCAGATGGACAAGTTCGGTGCGTCTGTTGAAGCAGCCGCGCTCGGCCAACCTATTCCGGAGGATGGCTATCACGGGGCTTACATCGGGGATTTGGCGCAGCAGATTCTTGAAGCAAACCCTGCAATCGTCGAACTCGAAGGTTTTGAACGGACAATTGCTTTCCGCGAAGCTGCTTATGCATTGCAACTGGCTGACCAGCAGCGAGTTCTCGACACGTTCAACACACACTTTGATGTTTGGTATTCAGAGCGCACGTTACATGAATCAAGTGCGGTAGACCGAGGCTTTGAGACCTTGATGGCTCAGGGTCACGTTTATGTACTGGAAGGTGCAACTTGGCTACGTACAACGGACTTTGATGATGACAAAGATCGCGTGCTCATTAAGGCCGATGGTGATCTGACCTACTTTGCTTCAGATACTGCTTACTACGTAGATAAGCGCAATCGTGGTTTCGATGTGTGCATCTATCTCCTGGGTGCCGATCACCATGGATATGTGAATCGACTTCGGGCAGTTGCCGCATGTGCAGGTGATGATCCGAATGTGAACATCGAGGTAATGATTGGTCAGTTGGTCAAGATGATGAAGGGCGGGGAAGAGGTCCGCCTTTCTAAGCGTGCCGGAAACATCATCACGTTGGAAGACCTCGTAGATGAAGTTGGCGTGGATGCAGCTCGCTACTCATTGATTCGCTACCCAGTTGATTCGCCATTGTTGCTTGACCTTGATCTCTTGGCATCAAATACGAATGACAATCCAGTTCACTACGTGCAGTATGCACATGCTCGCATCGCATCTGTGCTGCGAAATGCTGCTGAGTTGTCAGTCGTACCTGCCGATAGAGGTGCTTGGAATGCTGCTGACTTCGATCCAGCGCTATTAACACATGAGCGTGAAGGTCAATTGCTTGGTCTGCTTGCTGACTATCCGCGCGTAGTGGCGACTGCTGCTGAACTTCGCGAACCGCATCGCGTGGCTCGCTATCTTGAGGAAATCGCGACTGGCTATCACCGTTTCTACGACTTATGTCGGGTGTTGCCACAGGGTGATGAAGAAGTGACTCCACTCACTATCGCGCGATTGTGGCTATGTGCCGCGGCGCTCCAGACCATTTTTAATGGATTGTCGCTCTTGGGTGTCTCAGCGCCCGAAAGAATGTAGTCATGTCTAACAACTCAGTGAGTCGGTCTTTGCCTGATGCTCGGGTATTGGATGCTGCCTTATGGCCAGCTTCAGCAGCCCGCACTGATTCAGGCGAGATTGCTGTCTCGGGTATCCCAGTTAGTCAGCTTGTAGAACAGTTTGGCTCTCCACTATTTGTTTACGATGAGCAAGATGTGCGCACTCGTGCTCGTCGCTATGTGAAGGCATTCAACACGGTTGAAGTGCCGACCCAGGTGTTCTACGCCGGCAAGGCTTTTCTGTGCACGTCCATTGCGAAATGGCTGACCGAAGAAGGACTATCCATTGATGTCTGCACCGCAGGTGAGTTAGAAACTGCATTGCGAGGTGGAGTTGATCCAGCTCGCATCCTGTTCCACGGTAACAACAAGAGCAACGCAGAACTTGAGCGAGCTGTTGAAGTCGGAGTTGGTCGAGTAGTCGTTGACAGTTTGGTTGAGATTCAACGCCTGAACCAGATCGCTGCTGTGCGCGGTGTCACTCAGCAAGTTCTTGTGCGCGTGACAGTTGGTGTTGAAGCTCACACGCACGAATTCATTGCCACCGCCCACGAGGATCAGAAGTTTGGACTCTCAGTGGCCTCCGGAGCCGCGCTTGTCGGTGTTGAAGCAGTACTTGGCGCAGACGCTTTGTCATTGCTTGGCCTACATTCACACATCGGGTCACAAATCTTCGATGCAGCAGGATTCGAAGTGGCTGCGCATCGTGTCATTGACCTAGCTGCACAGATTCGTGATGAGTTTGATTTCACAGTGAGTGAGCTCAACCTAGGTGGAGGCATGGGTATCGCCTACGTTGCCGGTGATGATCCACTAGATGTGGATCAAATGGCACAAGCCATTCACCGCATCCTCATTGAGCAGTGTGCTCGCGTGCACTTCCCAGTTCCGCATCTTGCTGTCGAGCCAGGTCGCGCCATAGTAGGAGCGACTGCATTGACTGTTTATGAAGTAGGAACTGTCAAGCCAGTTGAACTTGATGGTGGCGTGACTCGCCGCTACATAGCTGTTGATGGCGGCATGAGTGACAACATCCGTCCTGCGCTCTACGACGCGGAGTACACAGTCACCTTGGCATCCCGTGACACCGACGCTGTCGGGGTTCTGTCTCGAGTTGTTGGAAAGCACTGTGAGAGTGGCGACATCCTGGTTAAGGATGCAACTTTGCCCGCCGACATTGCGCCAGGTGACCTTTTGGCAATCGCAGCTACTGGTGCGTACTGTCGCGCGATGGCTAGCAATTACAACCACATGCCTCGCCCTGCAGTGGTCGGAGTGAATGAAGGCAAGGCCAGCATCATGTTGCGCCGAGAAACTCTTGATGACCTGCTCGTTCTAGACCCCGGCGCTACCTTGTAGCCTTATGGTAATTGCTTGTTTTCTGGCAGACTTAGCCTGAACTTCAAGTCCGTTGCTTAGTCAAGGAGAACTCATGTCGGCCCCATTAACCGTTGCTTTGCTCGGTGGCGGCACCGTGGGCTCGTCTGTTGCAGCCCGACTAGTTCAACAAGCACAGGATCTGTCAGCCCGTGTAGGTCGCCCGCTTGAACTGACCGGTGTTGCAGTTCGCGATGTGAGCAAACTGCGCGAAGGTGTTGACCCGGCACTCGTCACTGCAGATGCAGCAACGCTGGCAGCCAGTGGCGCCGACATTGTGATTGAACTTATTGGCGGAATAGAGCCGGCCAAATCCCTTATCGAATCGGCTATTGCGCATGGCTCATCTGTTGTGACTGCCAACAAGGCTCTTATCGCTGCGCATGGAGCGCACTTGCACGCACTTGCTGCAGCGCAAGGCGTTGACCTGTTTTACGAAGCAGCTGTTGCTGGAGCGATTCCATTGCTGCGTCCTTTGCGTGAGTCACTTGCTGGCGACAAGATTCGTCGTGTGCTCGGCATCGTGAATGGCACGACTAACTTCATCTTGAGCAAGATGTATGACGAGGGTGCTGATTACACTGATGTTTTGGCTCAGGCTCAGGGACTTGGTTATGCCGAAGCAGATCCCACAGCTGATGTCGAAGGTTTTGATTCCGCAGCAAAGGCCGCAATTCTTGCTGGTTTGGCATTCCACAGCAATGTCACCGGCGAGGATGTCTATCGCGAGGGCATTACCAAAGTATCCGCACAGGACATTGAGGCAGCCAAGTCCCTCGGCTACGTCATTAAACTGCTGGCTATTGCCGAACTAACCGGCGATGGGCAAGGTGTAATCATTCGCGTTCACCCAGCAATGGTTCCTGCAACACATCCGCTAGCCAGCGTTCGTGATGCCTTCAATGCCGTCTTTGTAGAAGCTGAAGCAGCTGGTCAAATGATGTTCTATGGTCGCGGGGCTGGTGGAGACCCAACCGCAAGTTCAGTACTGGGCGACGTTGTGGCTGCGGCACGTAACCGCGTAGCAGGTTTCGTTGATCCTGGTCAAAGCACGTACGCCAATTTGCAGGTCCGCCCAATTGGCGAAGCAACTACTTCGTACTACATCAACTTGCGAGTGGCCGACGAGTCTGGAGTACTTGCTGCAATTTCCAATGCGGTTGCTGCGCACGGAGTCTCGATTGAGGCAGTACGTCAAGATGGCGAGTCTGGCGATGCACGATTGATTATCTGCACTCACGCCGCTACTGATGAAAAGCTGCGCAATACAGTTGAAGCATTGCGTGCAATGCCAGTTGTGCGTGAGGTGTTAGGTGTTATGCGAGTTGAAGGCGGGGCAGCGTAGTAATGGCGCATCAATGGCGTGGAGTGATCGAAGAATATCGCGATCGTTTGCCTATCGGACCCAATGACATCGTCGTGACACTCGGCGAAGGTGGCACACCGCTCGTTTATGCTTGCGAACTTTCTGAGCGCACTGGCGCCAAGGTGTACCTCAAAGTCGAAGGAATGAACCCCACTGGTTCCTTTAAAGACCGAGGCATGACGATGGCTATTACTGATGCAGCCCAGCAAGGCGCTCGTGCAGTAATTTGTGCTTCAACAGGCAATACGAGCGCATCAGCAGCTGCGTATGCAACTAAAGCTGGCATGAAGAGTGCAGTTCTAGTTCCTCAAGGCAAAATCGCTATGGGCAAGCTTGCGCAGGCCGTCATCCATGGTGCGACTATTTTGCAGATTGATGGCAACTTCGATGACTGCTTAAACATTGCTCGCGACTTGGCTGAGAACTATCCGATCGCGCTCGTTAACTCCGTCAATCCTGCTCGCTTGCAGGGTCAAAAGACTGCTGCTTTTGAAATTGTGGATGCACTTGGCGATGCCCCAGACATTCATTGCTTGCCCGTTGGAAATGCTGGAAATATCAGCGCTTACTGGATGGGCTTCACTGAGTACAAGAATGATGGACTTGCCAAGCAACTTCCTCAGATGTGGGGCTTCCAGGCTGCAGGCGCTGCCCCCTTTGTCGCAGGTCATCCGATTGATAATCCTGAAACACTTGCAACAGCCATTCGAATTGGTAATCCTGCATCATGGGATTTAGCTGTTGCTGCTCGTGATGATTCAGGTGGCCTGATTGACAGCGTTACCGATGAGCAGATTCTTGAGGCCTACCGCTTGTTGGCTAATCGCGAAGGATTCTTCGTCGAACCTGCAAGTGCTGCAAGTGTGGCCGGGCTTTTGCAGCAGGCAGATCGCGGGCTAGTCGATGCTGGCTCAACCATCGTTTGCACGGTCACTGGTAATGGCTTGAAGGACACGCAGTGGGCACTGAACGACGCTCCGGCCCCAGTCGTTGTTCCTGTTGATATGCACGCCGCCGCTGCAGCCCTGGATCTCGTCTAATGACTCGCACGGCGACTGTCACAGTTCCTGCAACCAGTGCCAATCTTGGACCTGGTTATGACTCGTTGGGTCTTGCTCTTGAACTGCGCGACCACGTGACAGCGACACTGAGCGATCAGTCTGGCGTGCGGGTGAGTGTTGAGGGTCAAGGCGCTGGCGCACTCCCGACGGATGGAACACATCTTGTTGCCAAGACGATCATTGATGCCTGTGCCACTTTTGGACTCGAGGTAATCGGGCTTGACGTTTCTTGCCAGAATGCGATTCCTCAAGGACGTGGCCTTGGCTCATCTGCCGCTGCGATTGTTGCTGGTCTTGTTCTAGCTCGTGAACTTGCCCAGGCTCCTGCAACTGAAGATGATCTTTTGCAGATGGCTAATGCGATTGAGGGTCACCCAGACAATGTGGCTGCATGCTTGCTTGGCGCAATGACTATTGCATGGGTGGATCCTGATGGTCTCGCCAATGCGGTCTCAATGAATGTGCATCCTGACATCTTCCCTCTGGCAGCTGTGCCAAACGTTGAACTTTCGACGAAGAAGGCGCGTGGACTAATTCCCGCACAGATTCCACATGCTGATGCGGCGTTCAATGCTGCACGCTCAGCACTCATGGTTGCTTCCATGATTGGTGATCCAACCTTCTTGCTGGAAGCAACAGATGACCGTTTGCATCAGACATATCGTGCGCAGGCGTATCCAGAGTCAATGGGTCTAGTGCGTGCCTTGCGTGATCAGGGAATCGCGGCTTGCATTAGCGGAGCTGGTCCATCAGTTCTAGCGTTGTGTACGGCAGTCAATGCCCAGCAAGCTTTAGAAACCGTTAGTACGCAGGGTTTTACGGCCATTCCGGTGCCGGTTGCTGATCAAGGCGCTGTTGTGGTTCCACAATCGCAGGTCTGATCGCAAAACACCTTGAGGATAAAGAAAAAAGCAGCAATTATCTGCAATATGTGTTGAAATGTGCTCGATATCGCTATTGCCTGATAGTGTTACAGCATCGAGCGGAGATCTTCCGCTCAAGAATCCCTCTAGATTGAGCGAATTTCGCACCTAGACGCGGGGATACATTAATCACTCATTACATGAAGGACACATACGTGACCGAGGCTACTGCCCAAGATAAAGGGCTAAGTTCCAAATTACTTCCTGAGCTCAAGGCTATGGCTGCAGGCCTGGGCATCGAAGGTGCTTCAGGTATGCGCAAGGCTGAGCTTGTTAGCGCGATTGGCGCGAAGCAGGGTGGCGGACGACCTCGTCGCGCCGCATCACGTCCTGCAGGTTCTGCTGCCGAAAAGGCACAGACCGCTGAATCATCTGAAGAAACTTCACAGCGCCCAGAGCGCGGCGAACGCCCAGAACGTTCCGACGATCGTGGCGGCCGTAATCGCAACCGTAATGGTCGCGATCGCAACGCTGAAGGTTCTGACGAGTCAGCGCCACGCGCCGCATCAGACAATCAAGGTGAAGGCGCTGACGGCGATTCACGTGATTCTGATGACGATCGTGG
>Ga0114962_10001817_pt1 | contig 18242 bp, 21 predicted proteins | sample C_130820_MF_Meta_FD_87017 | JGI IMG/M metagenome (GOLD analysis project Ga0114962, IMG submission 87017) | Freshwater microbial communities from Lake Croche, Canada to study carbon cycling - C_130820_MF_MetaG | ecosystem: Environmental > Aquatic > Freshwater > Lake | place: Lake Croche, Canada...
CTGAGCGCCGCTTTACGCCGTTCGGCGTAAATACTGGCCCTTTAAAACTGGCAGCAGCTAAGACTGACGCTGGTCTTTCAGTCGGTGTATTTACTGATACAACATTTACATCTGCGTTTGTAACCTCACAAATCTATTCAAAAGAAGTAACAGAGTTTACACAGTTTGACATGACCTTCCCAAACACACAAGTTAATGCAGCAACAGGTACCCCTTGGACGTATAGTTTCTTTGAACACGGAAAAGCTTGGAAAGCAGCTGGAACTACAACCTCAAACCCAACATTGGCTGATAGAGAAAAACTACTCAGTGTAATATTCCCAATGAAAGGGTGGATCTTAACCCCAGCAGATCTACCAGGCACACCGTGGTTAGGTTTACTAAACAAAACTAAAGGAGCACCTATTCAAAAAGTAACAACAGTTGGAGATGTAAATAAAGTTACAATTTATTGTAACGGGTCTCCAGTACTATACGATATGTGGATGATACCTGCTGATGATACTGAATACGTAATACAACCAACTATATAATCAATTATGCCACTACAAATTATAAATTCCTCTCCATCTAGACAGTCTGCAGTAATAGGTAGCCCTAGCACGTTGTTTATTGATGCTACTTCAACTTATACTCCGTTAATATATAAATGGTATCAGATAAATAAAAATGACAATGTAAGCACCTTAATCTCTGGTGCTGACCAGAGAACATACACTCCCCCCGCGACTTCCACATTAGCTAACATTTATAAAGCAGTTGTAACAGATAGTCAAAATAATATTAGCTATAAAGACTTTATATTTGATGGTAACGTAAGATGGTTTGATGGTGTAAATGCGGATAATCAGGTAATAGCTATGGTGGGAGCGACGATGCCTATAGCTGTATCAAATAATATAAGAGGGGCTGTACATATTTATGATAGTTATTTTGAACTTACAAACGCTACTGATATTTATCAAAAAATTACATACGGGCAAATAGCGCTTGTCCTTCATGATATACCTTTATTAGATGGAGGGGTAATACAAAAGCAAACACAAATAAACAAATATTATAAATGTAATGTTCGTGAACCATATACTAGAAAAAACAATTATAATACTGTTGATTTAGCATTATGGACCGCAGGTAAAAAAAATGCAAAGTACTGGGATATAGTATATGATGACCAGTACGGTTCAGGAGCCACAGCTGAGCCTATAATGGAGAGTGGCTACATGGTAGGAGTAAATATTACTAATGGAGGTTTGTATTATAGTTATGGTGATAATTTGTTTGTAGGTATTGCGACTAATGACAATGTAAATATAGATGCTGCAAATATATCTATTGATAGTATTAGTGATGAGGACGGTTCAATAGTATCAATAACAACAAACCGCGTAGGGCCTTTTACAGTACCTCCAACAATAGTAATCATAGGGGGTACATACACTGTTAGTAATTACCCCCCCAAACCTGTATTTCAATGGACTGTAGGTGATTCTGACGCTTATGATTGGCAAGGTGTAACGTTCCTAAACGCTGAACCAGACAACGACACAATAATTATTGAAAACGGTTTAGTTAAAGCTACAGCACAGGCTGGTGGTGAAACAACATGGACTAAAACAGAACCTGCAGCTGCAGTAATATCTCCAACTTACGACATGTCTCAAATTGTCGGTGAAGTTGGTATAACAGTTCTAGAACAGATATTATACCCCTATCAACCTGTTACATTATCCTTAACAGCGCAAAACATCGGTTTTGTCAATACAGATTTATTGAATGAAGTAAGTACAACAATTACTATTAAAAATATACACGTATATGCTGATAATTTTGAAAATATATGTGCAAACACGCTAGGTACCTCATCTATCACACTATCTGCGATTGTTAGTGATGGTACCCAAAGTATAACATCTTCCTTAGGCTCTATTACAAAAGCTTCACTATCACAAGGTTTTGGCAATTTAAGTGTAACTATAGATAAAACAGGGTTAAATCAAAACCATACAGTTACAATTATAGCAGCTGCAACAGAATTGGGTGAGAACAACAACAGAACACACGTAGTAACGGCATCTACACAGATTCAATGGTGTTATAATAAATATTACTTAAAAGACAGTAACTCCACTGTAAGTAATACAATAACAATACCTAATTCTGCTGGAAAAGAATTATCTTTCGTCCCTCAAGGTAGTTATGTTTTTCCATACACTACAACACCTCAATATTTATGGGTATTGCTACCTACACATATGAATGTCAACCATATTGGTAAAGCTGATGAAAACGTGCCATTTTATTCAGATGTTAGTAATAATCTAATTACTACAAATATTACTATAGTGAGAAACGGACAGTCTCAATCTTATAAAGGGTACCGTAGTTATTGGCCAACTGCAGCAGATTATACAGTTACTATTTAACGTCAACAAATAAATAAAATATATATGCCTCTTGTTCATCAAATACCCAACACAATACCGATAGTCGGTACTATTGCACCTGCTGCATCAGCAGATACTTACCCGATTACAAACCCAGCATATGGACTAGGAGGTTTTCGTACAGTAACATACTCGCATGAATTAACAAGTATACCAATGCCTCGTAGAGAGTTAGGGATGGTTTGTTATGTTTCTACTGAAGGGCAATACTACGCGTTATCAGGTACTACAGCAGATAGTGGTTGGACACCATGGCCTAATATAGACATTACAAATATTGTAAATAATGTTTACAATTACAATAATAATATTACAGGTACTCTTCTAGAACGAGTATGGTATCTTAATACCGGTAAAAAGAACCCTCAAGGGGACTCTTTTCCTTCAGAAGCTACAGGTCTAACACCTTACCCACTCTCTGGAGCATGGTTAAACTCTTACAATAATCAAGCAGCAGCAAACGGTCCATACAATGTTATTAATGATTATACAGGTAAACATTATATACCTATTGACCTCACAAAAGGCAATACTGCAGTGGTAACAGTTTCATCACCCGCAGGGGCATATAGTACGGCTACTTATGGTGGGTTTGTATTAGTTAATAATTTTGATGTTGTAACTTCTGGTGATGTATTTACAACAACATCTGTTATAGCTTCCACATTTGAAGCACCTTCTGAATGGCTTCAAAAAGCATATACATTTACTATATATGTAAAACATAGCGGGGTACTGGCAGATCTACCTCTTGTATTACATAATGCAAGTATACAGATTAACCCAAGTGGTAAAGCGTCAAGTGTTTCAGCGACCCCAATTACCTGTAAATGGAGCGGTGGTACACCACCAGCGCTGTTTGAAGCACCACAATCCCTTGATTACGTAATGAATTCTGAAGATATTTTTATGTTTACTACGCGTGACGCTGGAAAAACATGGTATGGGTTTGTTGGTGGTGTAAACTTTAACTAGTACATAAATAATAAAAGATGTCACATGGTGCTCGTAGATATTTGTTGGATACAAGATTCGGTCGTAGAGATACGACTGACCCTACAGTACCAGCGACTGGTAATACCAACCCAAATTTTCGCCCCGGGGCTGGTAGCGGTACACCCGATATGTGGCGACAGCACGACCCTGATGGCAATCAAGCGTGGAAACGTAACGGTGGAGGATACAAGCCAGGCTCTATAACGATGAATAAGTTGAGTGCACCATCTCTTCGTATAAACAAAACCATCTCACAGAACATATTGCCTTAAGTTGTTGTAAAGTATAAGTAGCTGAATGCAGAAAGTTGCAGTTTTATTATATCTATACCACACATCAATGTGGGATGAGTTATTATTTTTACTTAAAAAATTAAAAGGTATAAAGTTATATATTGCTGTTGATGAGAGTATTAATATATCTGTATATCAAAAACAATGTAAAGATATATTCGAAGATGTTATTTTCACAAAAATTAAAAATAAAGGTTTAGATCTTTACCCATTTGTTCAACAGATAAACCTTTTAAATAAAAATGTTACACCGTTTTTTATTAAATTACATACAAAAAAATCTATTTTACAAGATAAAAATTATAATTTTGATTGGTCGAATATATTAATACACTCAGTAATAGGTAGCGCTGAAAATTTAAAGAAAAATGTTCAAATCTTACAGAGTGATGAAAATATAGGTGCGTTATGTCTTGAAAGTTTTATCCTAACTCATAATGAAACTATACATAGAGATAAGATTGTAGAATTATGTAATCACTTAAATGTACCATATAACCTTGTACACAATAATAGTATGATGGCAGGTAGTATTTTTTACGGTAAAACTGATATTTTTCAAAATTTTCTAACTAAAAAAAATGTAAATACTCTACAAAAGTACCTTGAAGAGAATATAAGTACTCAACCTATTACAGCAACTTACACACATGCGTTTGAATGTATATTAAGTTATTTTATACAACATAGGAACTTAGAAATACACCCATGTTATGTAGACAGTATAAAGATATACAATAAACAAATAAACAAAAATATAACATTAATACAGTCTACATATAATAATATATGTTATATACAGGAAAACCCGCTTCTAAATGGTGTTATAATAAAACAAACTAATAACGAAATACATATTAAATGGAAGAATACAGTAGATTCTAACATACAAATTTATAAAAAAAATAAAAAAGGGTTGTTTGTTCGAATCGAAGAACCTGATGTAAACTACTTAAGTAGTTTTAATGTTAAAGAGTACAAGAGAGTAAATGTAGATCTATTACACCTTACAAATGAAGAAGCTTACCAACATTATTTAAATCATGGTATAAAAGAAGGTAGAGTACTTTCATCTCACGAAGTTCAAATAGTGTTTGATAACAGTTTTTATAAAAAAACATACAATGTTACACACAACCCTTTAAATGAGTTTTTGATAAAAGGTAGATTTGAAAACAGAATATACAACCCTATTATTTTAAACGATAAATTTGATTATGGTTTTTATATAGGTTATAAAAACTTACAACAAATAAATAATAAGATTAACAATCAATACAAAGCTCTTTATTCATATATAAATGAATCTGATATTTCTCAAAAGAAATGTAATAATATTATTAATGTTATAGATATATGTAACAATTCAACAAATGAAACTTTATGTATTTATGTAGGTAGTATTAACACTCGACAAGATGAGTATTTTATTCAAAATGACTTAGAAGTTTTAAATGAAACATGCGAAGTCTATATTATTTTAAATAAAGCAAGTAAAAATATAAAAGCAAATAAAATAAAAAAATACATTACACCAACGTGGGAATTTGAATGTTATTTAGAAGCGTTAAAAATAACTAAGAAAACTAACAAATATAAAAATATTATATTATTAACAAATAAAACAGTATTACTGTTTAGTTTAAATCAATTTATTAGTACATTTAAAGCTTCAGGTTTAAATTTCATGTCACTTACAGACTCTAATACTAAACATATATATAGTAATAACAATATTTATCATCTGCATATGGATTGTATTATATTCACGACGTGTAGTAAAAATATTATTATAGAATTTTTACAACAGTTTATTAAAAAATCAAAAACACATACACAATTAAAAACGTATGAATTTGAATTTACACAGAATCTCGCTAAACAAAATAAAACTTTTGGTGCATTGCTTACACCTACAAAAGAATTAGAATTATTATGGAATGAGCTACTAACAGTAGAACTTAACAAAAAACCTGAATTATTATTCAAATATAAGATACCTGCAATACAAAAAGGTCTTTTATTTTACTTCAACCAATTAAAAACAAGTCACTCAAATAAAATCAAACATTCTACAAGATTTCAACCACGTATGTGGTTGAAATATGTACCAACTAATATTATTACTCAATATAAAATAGCGTGTATTCTAAATGTATATACACATGTAAATATTCCCGAATTACAAGAATACATTAAAACATTACATAATAAATGTAATGTTGATTTCTACATTACAGGTAACGAAAGTGTATATAATAAATTATACACTAAAGATTATAATATGTGTTTTTTAAGAACTGAAAACAAAGGAATGGATATTGGACCGTTTCTACACACTTTAATTTACTTTAAGAACAATAATAAACAATACAATTATATTATTAAACTACAAGAAAAGAAAACAACACATTGGAGAAAGTATTTATTTACAAATATTATAGAAAATCTCGAACAATATATTGATTTTTTATCTGAGAAAGATGTATCCTTCACAGGTGCAAAATCTTACTTATACCCTCTTGATGATGTAAATAAAGACACAATCAATCATTTCTTGATAAGAAATAATATACCTTTTAACTATGAAGTAGAATCTCAATATAATGGGTTTTTTGCTGGTACTATGTTTATTATGAAATATAGCACTTTTACAGATTTTATAGAGAAATATAAAATTGATCTTGCTTATGAATATGAAATATTAGAAGAAGGTGCTGTAACCAACGAATTTGCAACCAACACACATGCATGGGAAAGGATATTATCCTGTGTAATACCTACTGTGCAAAATACTAAATTAAAGTGTATATAGTAGAGTTTATTCCAATAAATAAATATACTAACTATCTGTATGTCTGATAACTTTATATATTATATTGATCGCGAGCAGTGTATGGGAGACTCGCTTGATTTTATAAATTTAAGCTTTGGTAACCTTGATACAGCTGTCACAGACATATCAACAACATCTCACACATGGGTAACTAATACAAGCTCTCTTATACTAAGTAGTGCAAATTGGATAAATTCTAACTACAATAGTTTGAATTATGCAGCAAATTGGATTACATCCAATGAAAGCTCTCAGCGTGCTATTGCAACGTGGATGCAAACCAATAGTGCAGCAGTAGCTCGTGCAGCTACATGGGTACAACGTACAAGTAGCGAAAAAGATAAAACGTCTACATGGGTGTTGCAAAATAGTGGTAGAGTAACTCAGGCTGTTGAAACGCAAAGTCATCAAGTTACAAGAAAATATAGTGTATATCCTTTGTTACCTCTACTAGATGCAGGTACGCATAATATTAATCTACTTAAATCAGACTACAGTGCAATTCTAGGTGGGTTTAGTAATGCTCTTTCAGGAGATTATACAATTCTTGCAGGTGGAAAAGTAAACACAGTTAATGGGGATTACAACTTTCTTGGAGGTGGTACAGGTAATATTGTAAACGGTAATAGTAATGTTATTGCAGGCGGCACAATGCACAATGCAAGTGGTGTAAACATATCTATTGGTGGAGGTGCAGATAATCATATTAAAGGAGATTCTAATACAATTGCTGGTGGATTGCGTAATAACATTATTGGCACTAATTCAGGCGTTCTTGGAGGTGTAAACAACAAACTCGTACATAATAATACATTTGCTATTGGTTCTAATATTACATCCAACGCACCCAATACTGCTTTTGTTAATAATTTAAATATTACAAATAACCCTGCTGTTGATAATATTAGTAGCAGTTTTTTAGTACGAGCAGCAAATGGGGCAGTTAATGTTAAAGTTCTCAATAATTTAAACGTAGTAGATGTATTATATACATGGACTAAACAAAATTGTGCTAATCTCAATAATATACAAGCATGGGTACAATATAATAGCTCAAGCTTTATAGACGCTACAGCTATACAAACAGTTTCAAGCAACCTTGCTAATAGTATACAAGATTCTTATAACAGTATACTTTCAGGTACTTCTGTTGCATGGGTAAGAGATAATAATGAAGCTCTTCAAACATTAGTAGACTGGTATCATACTGATTTCTTTAACACACGTATACTTACTACATGGTTCACTAACAATAGTTCAAGCTTACAGAGTATTGTTTCTAATTACGACAATAATGTTACAGTTAGAAAATTTAAACAGCAAATTAGTATAGTAACACCTTACCAAAGCTTTAATATTGAACACAATCTCAATACTTTTGATGTTAATGTTGAGTGTTATAATGCTGGGTCAGGTGAAACAGTTGAAATGTCTGTCAAGCGTACAAGCTTGAACGACGTTTTAGTTGAATTTGGTAATATTTCTAACGGCGCTTTTAATATCGTAATAATGGGTTGATTTTGAGTTATCAACATGTTAATATAGTAACATGTATCAAAACATAAAAGAAGATTTTTATAATTACGCACAAGAATGGCGTGATACACTAACTCAATACATTCCGTCTCATCGTGAAAATGATTTAGTCTTCACTATAATCAACGCTGTAGCAGTAACAACATTTAACGGCACACAAGAGTATAAAGAAAGACCGTATTGGTTGCTTGAACATAACGGTACGTTGGTAGATGCTGAGCTAAGAATGTATTTTGATACAGAAGCTGAATTATATATTTGGGGATGTAATTTTCTTGCAAATCGTATCAGAAAAATACTATCTATTCACGGCCCGAAGGAATAGGTGTAGCTAGTTTTTCCTTCCATATAGCTGCATCTTCTCTTACAGAGGTGTTAACGTTTCTATAATTACCAAGATGCCCAATCAAAAGGTGACAATTAATACCGTTGCCAAGATCTTCACATAGTGTAATTAAGTTAGCTGGATCAAGTTCAAATTCAGGGTGAAGATGAAAAGGTTTAACGTGATGTACTTCAAGTTTCTTTTTACCACCGCAAACTGCACATACGTTATTTTCAGCAATAAAATTTTTACGAACTGTTGCCCAGTGACTAGATCTTTTAGTACCTAAAGATGGAGTCTTACCTTGTATTGCGTCTTTTATTGCTGTGATCATATTGTTATTTATTGCAAAACATTTTATTTTAGAGTATAATCTAAATATATGGAAAGAGTTATATGTGTTTATAGTGGTGGTTTAGATAGTACAGTTCTTTTTCATCATTGTATAAAAGAATATGATGAAGTGTACGCTCTAACTTTTAGTTATGGACAGAAGCATATTAAAGAAATAGAAATAGCTCAATCTAATTTCAATGAACTAAAAAGTTTACACACAAAAGTAAAAGATCATATTATTCTAGATCTTGGCTTTTTTGGTAGTATAACAAAAAAGAGTAGTCTTACTAATACAGATTTGAACTTACCTACTATGAAAGATATAGTAGGTCACCCTCAACCATCATCTTATGTGCCTAATAGAAACATGATGATGTTGAGTGTAGCTGCCAGTCTTGCAGAGGAGAAAAAAGCTACACATATTGTTTATGGAGCTGTTGCAGTAGATAACTTTAGTTATTGGGACTGTACAAAAGAGTTTGTAGAAAATATCAACAATACACTTCATTTAAATAGGATGAATAGTGTGACAGTACATGCACCTGTACTAATGAAGAGTAAAAAAGAAATTGTTGAGATGGGTGTAGAGTTGGGTGTAGATTTTTCTAAAACATGGACATGTTATGCTGGTAAAGAAAAAGCGTGTGGAGTATGTCCAAGTTGTAGTTCAAGAATTGCAGGATTTAAGCAAGCAAAACTAGTTGATCCTATTCCGTATGAGATTAACATTTCGTGGTAAATTATGTGTGGTATAGCAGCGGGTTCAAAACTTTATAATGTGTATAAAAATTACGAGAGCAATCTTGATAGAGGTTGTTTCTCTACAGGTGTTTTATTGCTTGATCAAGAGAGCAAATCTTATGTACTGAAACAACCAGGCATTATATCTATAGATCAAATTAAGTCTTATATCAAAGATAATAATCTTGATATAAGATATATACTAATGCATAGCAGGGCGCCTACCAACACTGGTGAGCAAGCTTTTAATACTAAAAACAATCATCCGTTTTCATTTGTAAATCATCACGTTGCACATAACGGAATTATTACAAACTTTTCATCGTTTGATGAATCTAAAAGCTGTACTGTAGATAGTAATATTATACCTATACATCTTCATCATGGTCTGAGTATTGCAGATGTATATTCAAAATATGAAGGGCTTTTAACTAGTTGGATTTATAAGTCTGATACCAATGAGATTTTTTTCGTGAAAGCAGGAAGCACTCTTTTTTATTATAAAGATTACTTCTCATCAACAGAGTTTAAAGATTCTATACCTGTAGAAGATGGAGAAATTTATATTTTAAAAGGTAAAAAATTTAAATTATATCAAAAATTCAACTATACAAACCCATTTTATGTCTAAAAACGTACTTATCGTAACTGCCACTGAACAAACTCTTGAAGATTTTAAACGAGATTCAGTACTTTATAAAAGCTATTTACTTTTAAAGAAAGTTTATGAAGATAAACTTGATATACATGTTGTATCAAATAACACAACTGGCTTATCAACAATTTATAATAAATTTTTAGTCAACAAATATAAAGATACTATTGTTGCTTTTATACATGATGACGTTGAAATTTTAAGTGTTAATCTAGTTGATGCACTTAATGATTCAACATGGGACATCACAGGGCTTGCAGGTGGTAAAGAGTATTCTATTAAAGAGTCATGTATGTGGCATCTCAGTTGTCCACCTGAAAAACTTTCAGGGGCTGTAAGTCACCCTGTCGTTATACGGAACGCAGACGGAACATTGCAAGGTGATACGAAAAACCAAGCAGTATCCTATTACGGGTCTTGGCCGTCTAGATGTACAGTTATTGATGGGTTGTTTATGTCTGTTAAAGTAGATCGAGCACTACAAACTAATTTTAAGTTTGATGAAGACTTTAACTTTCACTTCTACGATATTTCAAGTTGTATACTTGCAAATCAATGCAAGATGACTGTCGGTACACATCCAATACATGTACATCATCTTGGTTTGGGTGATAGTGCGTTTTCAGATTCTTGGAAACAATCACATAAAAAATTTATTAATAAGTGGTTGCGTTGATTTTTACCTTAAACAATTTAATATTAACAATATGATTATACAAAAATATATATACGATGGTTCAGACTTGAGTGATCGGTTTGCTTACGAACACTTTCGCAAGAGTGTTCTTGCAACAGGTAATATAGTGTGTTATGTAGCGCCTATGAAGGTAGAGACTGAATTTATGGTAGATCTTGAAGACAAGCTTGCTAATGACTTTATCTATAGTGATAAAGCTATTAATTTCTTGATTGAGATTCCAAATATATCTCTTTATGCAGGTGTTTGTTTTCAGAGGCTTTACAATAGTTTGCTAGCAAGCTTACTCTGCAGTAAATATCTTACTGATATGGTATGTGAGGTAGATGGTGATGATATTTACTTTATTATTGAAGGTGAGAGTAAGAAAGCAAGTGTTAGCATTGCTAAAGAATGCAATGGTGCAGTACTAATACATACTGGTATTAATATTGAAGCGGGAGCTAAGGCACCTAGCTTTGCATACTCAACAAAGCTGTCTGATGAGAGTGTCAACAGCTTTATGACTCAAGCTATTGATCTTTTCTATAAGATGTCAACAGATATCTTTATTGCGACTACTAAACTAGTTAAATGACAATATTTGATTATTTAGCTGACATACAGGTAACAAAATACTGCTCTCTTCCAATAGAAGACTATAATGGTTATATGGTAGCTCGTTGGTTGAGTTTTTATTCACCTAAAGTAGCTAATTTAATCAATGAAACTGTTAACGTTCATAACACTGCTTTAGACAAGCAACACCATTATAAATGGATGAGTACTTTAGTGTCTAAGTCTAGTGTTTCTAAAAGAATAAATTACATTAAGAAAATTTCTGAAAAGAAAGAGAAAGAAAATATAAATTATGTTACTCTAGCACATAATTTACAAATATCTCAACGAGAGCTGAAAGAGCTTCTTGAGTTTAGAGAAAACAACCATAAAATAAAAGACAATGTTTAAACCATTACCGAGAGAAAATAAAGGCTTAGTTGAAATTGAAGAGTATAGAAACAACCCTCTTCCTGAAGATTATGAAATAACTCAAGTACTTGATGATATCATCATGGCTGAATATGCAGATTTATCTGAAGACGGGCAGAATGTAGTTCGCAATGGTATTCTACTACCTCAAGGTGTAGTAGATCAACGAGCTTGGCGTGTTGCTAAAGCTCTTGTTGTAGGTCCAAGAGCTTCAGTCAAGCCTGGGCAATACTTTATCTTCCCTGGAGATAAGGGTATTAAAGGTTTATCCAAAGGGGGTAAACAAGTAATCTTTTTAAATGAAGAGCGAATCTTCGGTATATGTGAACCAAGACAATAAATATATGTAATGAAACTCTCAACGTCAGGTCTTGCACAACTTCTTTTAAAGAACGCTGTTGAGTTAAGATTTCGTCGAAGAAAGATGAAGAAAGGGTTTGCTCCAGAGCGTCGTATGTTATGTACAAACGACGCTCTCCTCCTGAACTCAGAGGCAGGCAAGCGTGTTTTGCATTACGTAAAACCAACACACGCAAGAAAGTATAACCCCGCTACAAAAAACTTAGTAGCTGTATTTGATATATTCATGCAGCAGTATCGCATGGTTGATGTAAATTCATGTGAAGTTATTGCAGTTATATCAACACAGCCTCCAGATAAATGGTGGACTTATTTTAATCATAAATTATTGTCTATGCCAGCTGCACAAAAATTAATGTTTATGAACAATTAATATTTACTATTAAACAAGAGTTTGCAAACTCTTTGTTAAACGCTAAATATTAGTGTGAAGAGAAAGCATAGAAGACATTTAAACTCTACAGGTAAACTGCCGTGTGAAGTGTGTCTCCAAGAGAATTTTCTTGTACAGCATCACATTCTTGGTAAAGATATTAAAAAAGCTAATGACCATAGTAATCTTGCAAATGTATGTAGTAATTGTCACCTTAAGATACATAGAGGTGAAATTATTATTGAAAAGAGAGCAATGACAACCTCTGGTTACATGTTACTATGGCATGAAAAATCTACAGAATCTATAACAGGTTATGATGCTCAAATTTATACATATTAATATCAGAAAATACACACTAAAGCAGTACTAAATTATAATGTTGACTTAATATTTAATAACATTTAATTATGGATAATGTCACTAGCAAGTACTGCAATTTTAGATTTTCTTCCAGGTGAAGAAATATTATCACGATTACTGCAACAAACGTTAAAGATACGTGTTGGAGAAAAGAGCGTAAGGAACGGTCGTTTAGTGCATTTTAAACGGGTACACTATGTGTATCAGCTTACTTTTGTAAATGCAAAAGGTAATCGAGAGACTTTAGAACTGCCATTACCGTTTGCTGTAGAGCAACATCGTGACGAACACTTAATTTACTTCGATTATAGAGACGACACCCTTGTTAGTGGTGATTCAGATCTTTTATTAAAGTTAAAAAAAATTAGAAGTACAAACGCTACTGTTTTTCACAATAAAATTGTAGAAATAGAATACAAATAGTAAATTTTTAAATTTGCCTTACAATTTTAGTGTTTTTAATTAAAAATAGATAAATAATATATCGTATGAAATTTGATAAGCTTATAGAACAAATCCTTACAGAGATGCCTATGTCTCTCTATGATACACCTGAGATGACAAGTGAATTTCCAGATGTACCTGCAATGACACCTGAAGATCGTAAAGCTAGCAAACAGAGGATTATAGATCATCTTAAAACAGAGGGTCCAAGATATTACAATATATTAGATAAGGGTGAATCAAGCCCTCAGGATGTTTTAATGGTATTGAGTCAAGGTGGTATAACTTATAAACAAATTTTTAACGATTTAGCTGAAGATATTATCAATATTTTATTCCCTAACGGTTACAACCCAGCACGCACAGGTGCAGAAGCTAAAGACATTACGTTAGGTAGTAAAGATAATATGCGCCCTGACACAGCCCCTTCAGGTAAAGCAGCACGACTAGACGTACTTGTAAAGCAGTATGCTACTGAAAAAGGTATACCCAATAAAGGATTGAGTTTTGCATATTCAGGACATACTTTACGTAGATTGTATACTCTACTAACATCTGATATGGAGACAGGCAAGCAAGGGGATGAATATGAAGGTATTAAGAGGTTTCATACGAATTTAATTAAAAGAAACTACAAACACTCAACTCAAGGTCGAGGTGGTAGCAAGAGTGTAGATACGGACACACCTGTAGACTTAGGTATACATGACCCTGCACGCGAACGTGAAGAGTTTGGTGAGGCGTATTTAATGGAGATGCCATTTCGCATCAATCCAACAGCACTGAATCTATATAAGAAGAACGCTGAAGATCTTTTTGTCGAAAAGGTAAAAACATCTCTTTTACAAAATAAACATAAGCATATAGGTAATCAACTCAACACAAGAGGTGCACCGACATACCACGCTTCTAAAGTTGCTGGCGGTATAGTTGGTAAGCAGCCAGAAGATCTCACAACTGAAGAATATGACCCAATTTTAGAATCATATTTACGTGTGATATATCGTAAGGTGTTTGGTGATAATGCGTATACAGACGCTGCAGATGAAGGAGCGCTTCGAGTTCAGATTGAAAAAGTTGTTAGAGAGTCAATAGATCTTATAGCAAAAGAGATTCAAGCTAAGACAGGTGTAACTGATGAACAAATTGATGAAGTACTTGAAACACTTAATATGGTTAGTGCAGATGTTAAGTATTTTGCCAGAATTGTACAACTTGCAGCTAGAGAAGCAGGGTTGTTAAAGAAAGAAAGTATACAAGCTTATTTTGAAGCAGCAGAACAAGATCCTAACGACGAAGATGACGATGAAGATGGTGAGGAGGAAGATGACGATACAGAATCTTCAGATTATGCTTACGAACATGGATTACTTGATGATGAAGAAGATAAAGAGCCTGAAGCTCCAGAGAGTGAAGTCGAAACCACTGCAGATAATACAGCTGCTAGTCTTGATAGTGCAGGTGTTGATATAGCTCAAACGTTTTTACGTAGCTTAGACGCTGTTTTTGATGAATTAGAGAGTGAAGAAGATTTTGAAGATAATGAGGAAGACTTTAACTCTTATCAAGATGAAGAGGATTTACGCTCAGAAATAGGGGGTCGTGGCCTTATTTCGAGAAGTAATCAAGAAGATGATGATGGTAGATTTACAGATTGGCATCAATCAAGAATCGATCGTGGTTATGATGAAGATGAAGACAGTGAAGAGGATGAAGAATAGCACTTATGAATCTTTTTGAACAGCAAGTAGAAAGAATTCTTAAATCATTTCAAAGACTTGATGAAATGCCTGTAGGCACTTCATCTATTGAGAAATGGACTAATGGAGTCTTTGAAATATTATATCGTGAACGTGGTCAAGGTGGTATTGGGGATAAGAAGTTTTCTAACTACACAGCAAGTGGTGGTAACTATGGGGACTCATGGAAATCTAGTAGAAATTATTATGATCAGTATCCAAGATATGTTTCGAGAGCGTTGTTAAATAGTTTATCTGAAACAAACAGCGACTTACTCAACAAACCGTGTAAAGAGTTTTGCTTGGATGAAAATTTAAATAAATTGGTCAGTGTTCTCGGAGCTAATAACGAAATTAATAATAAGCTTGTAGAAGCTATACAAACACACGCACAATATATATTTAATGATAATGAGATAATTGATGATGAAACAGCTCATAAACTTTTAGTATCAGAATGTTTTGTACATATTTTTATTCGAGAGATTTTAGAGCTCTTATTCTCTCGAATTTTTGCAGTAAACACTGATAAGACACCCATTGTAAATGCTTATAATTCATCAAGTATTACAATGTGGGATTATATTAACTATGCCCCTTCAGAAGCAGATTATATAAAAGCAATTCAGGCTGCTCTGTATGGTCGGATAGGTGATAACGTGTCTGGTATTCTTGATGAAGTCGCACAAAAATACAACATACCTTTTAGATTTAATAAGAATGAACTTGAAGCAACAGCACGTATTACTGCCCAAGCTCGTCACTGGGAGGATGAATCTTTTCTCTCATCAGATTTCAAAACAAACGCTCGCACAGGCGGATAAATACAACTATGAACAACTTTATTACACGCGTTAATAATATTTTAGAGTATTGTGAACACAAACGAATGCTTATTGAAATGCCTATTGGTATTCAAAGTAAAGATGTTTGGGTGAGTGCTTTGTTAAATAGATTAGTCTACAATAGAGCAGATACACCACAAGGCATACGTGACGGCAAACGGTTAAATCTTGCCTCAGTAAGTGAAACTGAACCTTATGACGGTGATAGACAGTATTTTGATGCACTTGCTCATGGTATAGCTTTTAAAATTAATAAAGTTATTTCAAGCCTTGAAACTACAGCAACCAAGCATTATGTTCTTGAAAACTTAGATAGTATACTTGCAAGTGCTGGTTATACTGACTCTAGTGTTACACAACAACTCAAAGATAATATTGTTCTTGGACTACAGGGTAAAAGTGATCAAGATGAAATTGTGTTTAATAAAAACTTTTTTATTGATATACCTATAAAAATGATAGGGGAACAAATATTTGATGACATTTTTGCTGAGAATGAAGATCAAACTGCAATATCATCACATGATGCAGATCAAGAAACAACAGCACCTGATTATATTAGTTACCCCAACAAGAGAGAAGAATACGACAGTTTAGTCGTAACACATCTTCGTACAATACTACCAACTGTAGCAAGAAATATAGGTGTTAAGTACAACGAGAATAAGAACTTATTGAATTGGACAACAAGACTAATAGTATTAACAAATAGTGAGATAGTTTCAAGCTTTCCGTTTCAACATACAGGTATGGCAAGAGGTACAAAAGATACTGGTCTTTCTCTCGCTCAAAGACTAGCAATAGCGTCAGAAACATCTAATAAAGGTATCAAGAAAAATTTAAATGCTATTGATAAGTTTAATACAACCGCATTTAAATTTACTGATAATGTTGCTAATCTCAAACAACAAGATCTAGAACTTTTCAATCAACTAAAGAATGGTGTTGCCACGCCACAGCACTTTGAAGGTTCAGAGATCAAACGTGTTAATAGACAGTCTAGTATATTACCAGACAACGTTTCGTTAATAGCATTTATAGACAAACTTAAAAAGTTAGGCGCAATAGAAGAAGTTTCAGCTGAACAAACCCCATCTAAGAAATCAGCTGGTTCAACCTTCTTGTCTGATCTATTTTAAGCTTTACGCTTATTAAGAAACATATCCCATTCTTGTATATTGTGTGGATTCCCGATTAATTCTGTAACAGGGAGAGTTCCAGGGTCGAGAGGAGGTTTAATCAAACGCAACCCAACTTGTTCAGGAGATTTATCTGCTTTCATCTGATTAATTTCCTTACATGCAATAACAAGATTGGACCAATCAGATTTACCACCTTTACTTTTGGGTATAACATGATCAATATTACCTTCACTACGTTTTATTTTTTTACCAGTATATTGACAAGTAAAATTATCTCTCAACCAGATATTCTTTTTAGTAAGTTTGGGTCTACGCAAAGGGACTTTATTAAATTTTGAAAGAATAATAACTTTAGGTATTCTTATTTTAAGGTTAACAGAATTAATATGTTTTTCACTTTCATCATAAGGTAGTTGTATCCATTGTTGCCATGAAAGTGGCTGGAAAAAATCTTCACCTTGAACAAATAATGCTGTAGCTGTATTAGAGTACATCATGGAAACCGCTTCGAGAGGGGATTTTACATGAATAGCTTGCCAAAATTTATTTAGAACAAGTACAGTATTAGAAAGAAGATCAATTGAACTCATATGTAGCGATGTAGTCTAAGTTTCGATATTTATTGTTGATGTCAAGCCCATAACCATATACAAATTTATTAGGTACAGTAAAGCAACTAAATAAAACATCTATTGGAAACGGTTTTTCTATATCTTTATTTAATAGAACGCAGCACTCAACAGTCAGTGCACCTCTATCTCTAAACTCTTGAGTAAGAGCATTTAAAGTTTTACCTGTATCGTAAATATCATCAATAATCAGAATGTGCTTATCTGCACAATCTATATTACCCGCAATACTAAGTTCACCACTTTTAAACCCCCCGTTGTAACTACTAACTTGTACACCAGTGATTTTAAAATCACTATCGATTTGTCTCAAAAGATCTGCAGCAAAAAATACAGCGCCGTTATAGACAATAACTGCAATCCATTGTCTATCTTTATAGAATTCTTCTATTTGTTTTGCAGTACATACAATTTGTGTTTGTATTTGTTCTTTTGTTAAGAGTATTTTATTTTCCATGGCGAGACGTGTAATATTCTAACGTCTACAATAGATACAGGCAATTGTTTATTCCTACC
>Ga0114962_10001818_pt1 | contig 18238 bp, 16 predicted proteins | sample C_130820_MF_Meta_FD_87017 | JGI IMG/M metagenome (GOLD analysis project Ga0114962, IMG submission 87017) | Freshwater microbial communities from Lake Croche, Canada to study carbon cycling - C_130820_MF_MetaG | ecosystem: Environmental > Aquatic > Freshwater > Lake | place: Lake Croche, Canada...
AATTGTTCATCAGGAGTAATCTTCAGACTATTATTCAACCAAAAATTATCGATAGAACCACCAATTTTCTTATTGCCATATCTTAAGCTATCAAGCCATTGTTGCATAGTATCTTTTCCAATTCTCCTAGCCACTTCTTGATAGTAAGGCACACAGGAAAATTTAAATGCCTCAGCCATTGTTAAATCCTTATTCCATTCCTTGATGGTATCTCCATTATCATGTTTACGAACAACGCCATCCCATTTAATGACCATCTTCTCATTTACAATTCTTCCAGTTTCTATACCGATCAGAGAGTTGACAATCTTAAAAGTGGAGGCAGGCAGATAAGCACTGTCTTTGTATCGCGAGATATTATAGATGGTAAATTGCCCCGAACCATTATCATACATGCCAAAGCAACCATCCACCTTGCTACTATCAAAAAAGGTTTTTAGGCTATCTTCCTTCGTTACATTATTAGGCGAGCATGACTGAAAAAATAATCCTAACAACAATATTCCACCTAATAATAACCTGTTATTCAATACCATATTTTAATTAATTATGTTGGTAGTATTCCCTATCATTTATATAATGTAACGATCAATACAGGAAACATTAGTTTTATAACCGCCGAAATCTTACCCCTAGAAACCACTTTAAAGGAAGTGATTGTGGGCAATGTAAAAAAATCAGTACGCGCTGCAACATTAGAAACACCCCTTAGTATTCAAAAATTAACTTCAGAAGAAATTAAATCAAGTCCTGGTAGCAACTTTGACATTTCAAAAGTGGTTCAAACCTTGCCGGGAGTTACGGGTTCTGCTACAACAGGTGCAGGTTTTAGAAATGATATTATTGTAAGAGGTGGTGCACCCAATGAAAATGTATTTTATTTAGATGGCATAGAGATACCAGTTATCAACCATTTTAGTACGCAAGGTAGTGCAGGGGGCCCTCAAGGTATTTTAAACGTATCTTTTATAGACGAAGTAAAACTATCTTCCTCTGCGTTTGACGCAAAATATGACAATGCCCTATCATCCGTTTTTGAGTTCAAACAAAAAAAAGGAAGTAGCGAAAAAATACAAGGAAACTTTAGATTAGGGGCCACTGAGGTAGCAAGCACTTTAGAAGGTCCTTTATCAAAATCTGGCAAAACAACCTTTTTATTGTCTGCAAGAAGAAGTTATTTGCAATTCTTATTTCAAGCATTAGATTTACCAATCCGACCAAATTATTGGGATTTTCAATATAAGATATCACATCAAATAGATGCCAAAACAACCCTCACGTTTTTAGGAATAGGCGCCATTGATAAATTTTATTATGTGGCCCCAAAAAATTCAACACCCGAAAAAAGATATGCATTAAATATTGCACCTACCATTAACCAATGGAGTTATACAGTTGGAGCCTCCTTAAAAAAATTAATCGATAAGGGTTATTGGAATTTAAGTATTAGCAGATCTCATTTAAATAATATCAATGAGAAATACGAAGACAATTTAAACCCAATAAAGGGAGAAAAAACATTTGATTATACATCCAATGATATTTCTAATTCACTTCGCTTTGATATTACCAAAAGTTTCTTAGGTTTAAAATGGACAACAGGGGCTAATTTGCAATCCATTGAATATGATAATTCTACTTACCAAGTTTTACCAAAACCATTTATAGATAGTGCTTTACTACCATACTCCACGCCTGCGCCTAATATATATCAATATGCGAATAATATAAATTATACAAAATATGGTGCATTTTTTCAGCTTGGAAAAAGGGCCTTTAACAATCGTTTAGGTATCAGTGCTGGTATAAGAACGGACGGTAATGGATATAATTCAAATGGCAGTCAATTTTTAAATAGATTATCTCCAAGGATTGGATTTAGTTATGTGTTAACTGATAAATTAAATCTGAATGCTTCAGTTGGAAGATATTATAAACTTGCACCCAATACGGTATTAGGTTTTAAGGATTTAAATGGGAATTTAGTAAATAAAGATGCTTCTTATATTGGCGCCGACCATTATGTAGCAGGATTGGAATATCTACCAAGTGAGGCCACCCGATTTACCGCTGAAGTTTTTTATAAAAAATATTTTAATGTACCCATTAGTATTAAAAAAGGGCTGAGCCTTTCAAATTTAGGTGCCGACTTTAATATTTTAGGAAACGAACCTGTGGTGAGCAATGGTCAAGGTAGAAGTTATGGTTTTGAATTGTTCGCCCAACAAAAGTTAACAAACCGTTTTTATGGCGTGGCTAGTTATAGTTTTTTTAGAAGTGCATACACTGATATCAATGGAAATTATATAAATAGTGCTTGGGAAAACATTCATGTTTTAAGTTTAACTGGCGGTTATAAATTTAATAAAAATTGGGAGTTGGGTATTAAATATAGATTTCAAGGTGGTACCCCCTATACTCCCTATGATTTAGCTGCTAGTAAAATAAATTATTTGACATTGGGAATGGGTGTTTTAGATTATACAAAAACCAATTCACTAAGATTACCCAATTACCAATCTAGCGATATCCGGATTGACAAAAAATACAATTATAAAAAAACAACCATTGATGTTTTTTTAGATATCACCAATTGGTATGGAAGTAAAAGTGTTTCACCTAATGTTTATACTTTTGAATCTAATACAGATGGCAGTTTCAAAACAACAGATGGGTTGCCAATAAAAAAAGATGGATCAAATGCTAAACCTATATTAACCGATAACAATAGGGTTTTTGTTACTCCTACTTTTGGGTTTATTTGGGAGTTTTAATTACCCTAAACATTTGAATAATTACAGAAATGGCAATTAAGAAAAAGCCGATGTAAAAACTATTGCCAAGTTGTTTATGTTCTTTAAATACCAAAAATGAAATTACAATACCATAAACTGGCTCTAGATTTAAGGTTACATTCATAGTAAAAGGACTAATGTTTTTTAATGCGGATAACATTAAATAATTAGACCAAACGGTACATGCTAAAGCTAATATCAACAACCAACCCCAATCTAATTTAGTAGGCAAAGGAATAGTCATTTGAGTAGTAAATGCATAAATAACAACGATTAAAGTTAAAAACACAAACCCTCCCATCATTTGAAAAGTTTGTATGGTTTGAGGGGGCGTATTGACGGTTAATTTTTTATTAAACTGTGTAAATAAAGCTGCAATAAAGGAAGAAAGTAAACCTACTATGATTCCTTTTCTAAATTGTACGTCAAATTGAAAAATAAATAAAATACCAACCAAGCTTATTAAAGCAATGATAAGCTCCTGCCATTTAATTTTTAGTCCTGTGAAAAATGGATCTAATAGTACAGTAAAAATGGCAACACTTGATAAGCAAACCAACCCTATGGAAACATTAGATAGTTTTATACTTGTATAAAATAATACCCAGTGTATGGAAATTAAAACACCCACGCCTATAATTTGCCATTTAGTTTTATTTTTTAATGGCATCTTATTTTTGATTAAATAATACATGGCTAGGGTAACTAGTAAAGTAATACCCATTCGATACATTACAAGATGTAACCCATTTAATTGAATTAAATTACCAATAGGCCCTGTTAAACCAGCTAGAAAAACAAAAAGATGTAATTGTGATAATGATTTTTTAAAACTAGACACGTTTGATGTGTTTAATAAATCGTCCAGTTATAAACATCCATTGCATTTTTAAAACGCCAATTATTGCTTCTTTAATAATACCTTTTGACATTTTACTGACACCAATTTTTCGATCAATAAATTTAATGGGTACTTCTTTAATTTTAAAGCCTAATTTCCAAGCCGAAAATTTCATTTCAATTTGAAATGCATACCCAATAAATTTTATATTATCCAAGTTAATACTTGCTAAAACCTTATTTGTATAGCACACAAAACCAGCGGTAGGGTCTTTCACTGGCATACCCGTAATAATTCTTGTGTAAGCAGAACCTCCTTGAGAATATATTTTACGATCCAAAGGCCAGTTTTCGGTAGACCCCCCTTTCACATATCTACTTCCCACAGCAACATCAGCGCCAGCATCACAAGCTGCACACAAGCGATCTAAGTCATTGGGATTATGTGAAAAATCCGCATCCATTTCAATAATATAATCGTAATGATGTGCTAAAGCCCATTTAAAACCATGAATATAAGCTGTACCTAAACCTAATTTGCCTTCCCTACACTCCAAATAAACACGTCCAGCATTTGATTGCATAATTCCCCTTACTATATCAGCTGTGCCATCCGGTGAGCCATCATCAATCACTAATATATGGTACCCAGTTTCAAAAGATAAGACAGCCTCTATAATTGAGGATATATTCTCTTTTTCATTGTAGGTAGGAATTAAAACAATTTTTTTCACTTGATGTATTTGGGAGATAGAATATTATAAAAATACAAAAATGTACGGTAAATAGAATATATGCTATTTATTTAATATGGATTTATTAAGTATTTCAGTTAGTTTTTGCTTTGTATGAAGCGCAAAATCTCCTTTCATCATCCAATCGTAGTATTGAGGTTCGGTTTTTAAGACCTCAATAACCGATTTACCTTTATGTTTTCCAAAATTAAAAACAGCTACACCGTTTTCGTAAATAAGTCTTCTTGCGAAATCTATAATTTGATCCTCTCCGGTAAACTTTACAATAGATTCAACAGTTTGGCCAATTTGAGGATATTTTTCTATTTGAGCCTCTAAAATTTCCCAGGTTGCTGTTGCATCGGCTTCGGCAGTATGTGCATCTTCTAATGTTTTATGACAATAAAATTGGTAGGCAGCACTTAAAGTTCTTTGCTCCATCATGTGAAAAACTTTTTGGACATCTAACAGTTTTCGGCTTTCCATATCAACACCAATGCCTGCTCTTAAAAATTCTTCGTTTAACATGGGTACATCAAAACGATTGCTATTGTATCCACCAATATCTGATCCTTCCATAAACTGCTTAATTTCATTAGCAAGCATTTTAAAAGTTGGCGCATCTTTTACCATTTCATCACTTATACCATGTACATCTGTGCTTGATTTAGGTATAGGCATTTCGGGATTCACCAACCTGCGCTTTACCTGCTTTGTGCCATCCAATCCAATTTTTACAATGGCAATTTCTACGATTCTATCTATACTTACATTAATTCCTGTCGTTTCCAAATCAATAAAACAAATAGGTCTAGTTAGTTGTAATGGCATATTAATAATTGAGTATCGAAGTTAATCATAAATGTTAATTATTTTGATCTGATTTTTGATTAATCAAATGACAAGAAATGACTAATTTTATCTTATAATTTTATAAAATAACAATATGAATTGGCAAACGCTAAATACCATTGAACAATTAGATCAAATAAGTGAAGCTTCCTTTACAAAACCTCAGCTCATATTTAAACATAGCACAACCTGTAGTATTTCTAAAATGGCATTCTCTAGATTTGAAAGAGCTGAAGCGCCATCATCCATTGATTTTTATTATTTAGACCTTTTAAATTTTAGAAGTATATCAGCAGCCATCGCAGAAAAATTTAAAGTTCATCATGAGTCTCCCCAAGTCTTACTTATTAAAAACGGAGAGTGTACCTACGACGAAAGTCACTATGGAATTATGATGGACGAAGTAATTGAACAGGCTGGTGTTTAAGAGGAAGCTTAAGTGATTTTTAAATTAAACATCTCACTAACAACTTTCTATAATAAGTGCACTTGCACCTCCTCCGCCGTTACAAATTGCTGCTGCACCATATTGGCCATTATTTTGATGCAATATATTCAAAAGGGTAACCACAATTCTTGCACCACTGCAACCCAATGGGTGTCCTAGTGATACAGCGCCTCCATTTACATTTACTTTGTTAGGATCTAATTTTAATAATTGTGTGTTCACAATACCTACTACCGAAAATGCTTCGTTGAATTCAAAGAAGCTTATTTGTTCTGATTTTAAATTGGCCTTTGCTAATGCTTTTGGAACTGCTAATGCTGGAGTAGTTGTAAACCATTTTGGATCTTGTTCCGCGTCCGCATAACTCACTATTTTAGCCAAGGGCTTTAAGCCTAATTCCTTTAATTTTTCTTCACTAACTAAAATTAAAGCTGCTGCTCCATCATTCATCGTGCTTGCATTAGCAGCTGTTACCGTTCCTTCTTTAGTAAAAGCTGGATTTAATTGTGCTACCTTATCAAACTTTACATTAAAGGGCTCTTCGTCTTTAACTACTATAATAGGATCTCCTTTACGCTGAGCAATTATAACGGGTACTATTTCATTTTCAAACAATCCTTTCTCAATGGCAGCTTGTGATTTTTGATAACTTGCTATCGCAAATGCATCTTGATCCGCTCTTGAAATATTATTTTCTTTTGCACATACATCTGCAAAGTTGCCCATAGCTACTTGGTCATATGCATCCACCAAACCATCTTTTGCCAAACCATCCTGCATGGAAATATCTCCATATTTATTGCCCCATCTTTGGGTAGCATTATAAAATGGCACGTTACTCATGCTCTCCATTCCACCTGCTATTACAACATCGGCATCCCCCAATAATATATTTTGAGTAGCCATAGCTATAGCTTTCATACCACTCGCACAAACCTTATTCACCGTGGTGGCAATTACTTTATCAGGAAGGCCCGCCCCTTTACTTGCTTGTCTTGCAGGTGCTTGTCCTAATCCAGCTTGTATCACCGAACCCATAATAACTTCGTCCACACAAGCAGGATTTAAATTTATTTTATCCATTGCACCTTTTATGGCAATGGCGCCGAGTGAAGTAGCTGAAACCGATTTTAATGCGCCCCCAAATGAACCAATGGGCGTTCTCACTGCAGCTACAATAAATACTTCCTTTGCCATAAAATATAAATTAATAAATTTAAAATAGTCGTTCTAAAAACGAATCATCATGCATCTGCTTCACTTGCATCTTTCGAAGGGGTTGCAGGTGTTTCTTCCACCAATCGTATTCCAGCATCTTCAATCGTAATGAGTTTGGACTTATATAAAATACCTACATTCATTTTAAATGCTTTCTTACTCATGGCAAAAAAAGCATAAATATCTTCGGGACTGGATTTGTCATGATAAGGTAAAAAACCTTTATGCAATTTTAAAAGCTTGATAATGGTTTGTTGGTCTCCATCTAATTTTTCAACCCCTTGCTTACCAATACCAATATCTAATTTATTGTCTTCTCTAATTTTTTTCACGAAAGCTTCATCAATGAACTGCCCTATATGTAAGTGCGTAAACACTTCATTTTTATATACCAACCCCTGATGCACGCCATTCACAATCACTACATAACCAATTTCAGATTCACGGTATACCTGCACTTTCACCTTTTCTCCTTCCTTTACCGTTAAAAAATCATTGCTAATTTGATTGTCAATTTTTTCGGTAGCAGCCACCCTGCCTGTTTGTTTATCAATATATAGTTTCACTAAATACTTGCCCCCCAAACGCATGGTAGACAATTGTTGAGAAGCAGGTACAAATACATCCTTCATTAAACCCCAATCCATAAAAGCACCTTGGCGCGTAATTTCAACCACTTTAAGTGCTGCTATATCACCCACCACTGCAAAAGGTTCTTGGGTAGTGGCAATTAATCGATTGTCGGAATCATGATACACAAATACACTTATGGTATCGTCTACTTGTAAGCCAGATGGCACAAAACGTTTAGGCAATAAAATACCTTCGCCGCCATCATCCATATAAAAACCAAAGTCTACCTTTCGGTCTACGCGCATCAGATTAAATTGACCTACATTAATGGTTGACATGTTATTTATTTTATATAGTTTATGGTTACAAACCCTTTATTAAATTTAGAATAATTCTGGCTGTTCGTCGTTAGGATCTTTAATCACCACTTTGGTTTCCCATTCCATCTCAATGGACTTATTATAATCCGTCAATTTGGTACCTACTGCTTTCCAACCCATTATGTCTACGATCTTACTTACTTTAAACTTGGCTTTTCTTATTTGTGCACCCTTACCCGTATTCACCACTAAGATAGGTTCAATACTCGTGGACACCGCTACTAAATAATTGCCATCCCCTTCCTTAATACATAAGAATGGAGATCTTAAAGTAGTAGTTTCAATCTTAAAGCGTTTGATATTAAACTGTAATTTATCCTTATCTAAATAAACAGCAGTTACTACTTTATCAGGATTGAATTTTTCGATAAATAAAACTTTCTCTGGATCAAATCGTTGAGATTGTTCGGTATCCGTTACTTCATAATATCCATCTTTTGTAAATACCAATAATTTCTCGTCTTCAAAAGTGCCTAAATACAAGCCTTTCTCTTCGCTATTTAAGCGACCAAATTTATCATCAAACCAAAGTTTACGACCTACCAATGTACTCTTGCCAGCTTCTTTTAAACGAACCGTTTTAATTGGATATTTAGTCACCTGATTTCCTACACTGCTGCGTCCTTTCACTTCCAAGGTTTCAAAATAAAAATCAAACTCTTTTATCCTAGCAGAACAGTTTGGACTTAAAATAATTTTAACCGACTCTGCTTCTCCGTTTGCATTAACAGACATATAATGCACTTTAGATTTTTCTACACTCTTTGCTAAAGGATATTCTTTATCTCGTGTTACACCAGTCACATTAAAACGCTTTGCATAACTAATACCACTTGCGCCGTCTACATACACCATATTATAGGTGGTACGTTCGTCGTTCTTTTGGAATACCGCAGCATGTATGATGTCTTTGCCAATAAATAGTTTATCGGAAACTTTTACCACTTTCATGATACCGGATTTGGTAAAAGCTATAATATCATCATAGTCGGTACAATCACATAAGAATTCGTCCTTTTTTAATCCAGTTCCAATAAAACCTTCCGCTTTATTAATATACAATTTAGTATTGGCAATGGCTACCTGCTTCACCTGAATAGTATCAAACTCCTTAAGCTCCGTTTTACGCTCCTTGCCTTTACCATACTTCTTTTGCAAGCCTTCATAATAAGCAATGGCATAGTCCACCAGATTGTCTAAATGATGTTTTGTTTCTTTAATGCTGGCTTCAATATCTTTGATTTGTTGAATTAAATCCTCAATATCTAATTTGTAAATACGGCGAACTGGCTTATCGGTTAATTTTAATAAATCCTCACGTTCAATTGGTTTTTTGAACTTCTTTTTAAAAGGCTCAAATGCTTTGTCTATAGCATCAATTACTTTATCCCAGTTTAAATGTTTCTTTTCAAGTTCTTGGTAAATTTTTTCTTCAAAGAATATTTTTTCCAAACTCGTGAAATGCCATTTGTTTTCTAATTCTTTTAATTGAATTTCCAATTCTGCTTTTAATAATCCTTTGGTATGCTCTACAGAATGTTTTAATAAATCACTCGCTCCTAAAAACTGAGGGCGATTGTCCACAATTACACAGGCATTAGGTGAAAGACTAATTTCACAATCAGTGAACGCGTATAAAGCATCAATGGTAATATCCGGAGAAATACCGGTTGCCAAATCAATCTGAATTTCCACCTCAGCAGCAGTAACATCTGTTACTTTTTTAATTTTGATTTTACCTTGGTCGTTGGCCTTGGTAATACTTTCCATTAACTGAGTTGTGGTTACACTATAAGGAACGTCCTTGATTAATAAAGTCTTTTTATCTAATTCCTCAATATGTGCGCGCACTCTTACTTTACCGCCACGTTTACCATCATTGTAATTAGAAGCATCAATCATGCCCCCTGTTTGAAAATCGGGTAACAATTCAAATTTACGACCTCTTAAATGTTTAATACTTGCTTCTAATAATTCATTGAAATTATGGGGTAATATTTTAGTTGATAGTCCTACCGCAATACCATCAGCTCCTTGTGCCAATAACAAAGGAAACTTCATGGGTAAAGTCACAGGTTCATTTTTACGACCATCGTAACTTAAAGCCCACTCGGTCGTTTTTGCGTTAAAAGCTACTTCTAAAGCAAACTTACTTAAACGCGCTTCAATATACCTAGATGCAGCAGCAGCGTCTCCCGTTCTTACATCCCCCCAGTTACCTTGGGTTTCCACCAATAAATTCTTTTGACCAATATTTACTAAGGCATCACCAATACTTGCGTCACCATGTGGGTGATACTGCATACTTTGACCAATAATATTGGCAACTTTGTTGAATCTGCCATCATCCATTTCCTTCATGGCATGTAAGATTCTTCGCTGTACTGGTTTTAATCCGTCTTCAATAGCAGGTACCGCTCTTTCTAAAATTACATAGGATGCATAATCCAAGAACCAGTTTTTATACTGCCCCTGCACACCCGATTCATTCTCCGTTACCCTACTTAAATTTTTCTCTTTTGCCATAACTAATCTTAATTCGAACTTATAGTAAGTTCATTATAGTCGGTAAGTGTCTTCACTACCGTCTGCTAAACTATTTAATTCAACAAAAACAATATCCGTAATTGCAGTTAACGCATGCCAAACATTGGGCTGTATTAAAACCCGGATGGGTGCAATTAATTCAACTGTTTCTTCTTTATTTGTATTCAAATCCTTCCAATGCAGGCTTGCTTTACCTTGCACCAAAAGCATATCTTCGGGATTTTTACCAGCCGTAATGCCTTTGTGATAGTGTTGACCACTTATCGATCCTGCATTCCTGTATACCAATAAAAATTCTCCTGTTCTTGCTGTACTAAAATAATGAAGTGCCCCACGTTCATCAGCAGCTTTCAAATTTATTGGGGTAATTGTTACACTCATTCTTTTAGTTTATTTTTTTAATGGTAAGCATTCAATCTTTTTTCATGAATTACTATTCCACTTCCGCTTCAACAACTGTGCTATTTCCACCTGGCATTTGCACCACTATATCCTTCCAACCCTTATTCCAGTCCCCTACAAAAACTATTTTACCAGCTTCTTCTAAAGCTTTTAAACGATAAACAATAAAAGCATCTCCCAACTTTACTTTAATTTTTGTCATGATGTTATTTAACGCACTAGGTAATTTTTGAGCATTCTTCGTAAGTAGGGATAAAATTTCTTTATCATAGCATCCTATATGCATGCTCACTAATTTTTTACCGCCTTCTAAAAAACGAATGCCTTCATTTTCTTGACATAATTTTTTCCACTCATCCGGGTCTAACTCAAATTCACTTAAGGTAATGGGTTTTGCTAATTTCTTTGCTTTTAAAAATTCTTTAGGTTGGATTTGACTTAAATAGGTTGGATAAAATAATTGTCCTTTCTCATTTAAAAAAGGAAGATTATTTAAATACAAAACCTGAATGCGTCCTTGGTATTCTTTAAACTGACTCATTAACCAGTAGTAGCCCGAAACATCATGTGGATTTTGTCCCATCCAAATCCACAACACTTCGTTTTCATCGTGATTTAATGCATTCATTAAATTATGAACAGTTAATTTGTCATCCACAATATCCAATTGATCCGTGTAAGGAGCATTTGTTAAAACATTTTGCCACCAATCACGACGTGCTTGATAACCCTCTGTTTCATAAATATCTAACAAAGGCCCTACTGCGTAATCGTCTTTTATTTCAATGACTTTACCAGCTAAGGTTTCATCCAATTCAATGGCAGCTTCTAAGGCAGCAATATCTGCTGTGTTAAATACTAAGTGTATCATGCGCTTTATCTAGTTCTACTTTTAAATTATTGATAATGAAGTCCTGACGTTCTGGAGAATTTTTACCCATGTAATATTCTAACAAATGTTGGATATGATCACCTTGTTCTAAAATAACGGGAGCTAATTTTATATCGGCATTAATAAATTTGCCAAACTCTTCGGGACTAATCTCCCCCAATCCTTTAAACCTTGTAATCTCCGGTTTACTTCCTAATTCACTAATGGCTTTTTGCTTTTCAGTTTCGTCGTAGCAATAAATAGTTTTTTGTTTATTACGCACACGGAAAAGTGGCGTTTCTAAAACAAACACGTGTCCTCGTTTAACCAAGTCCGGAAAGAATTGTAAAAAGAAGGTAAGCATTAATAATCGAATGTGCATGCCGTCCACATCGGCATCGGTTGCTATTACAATATTGTTATAGCGTAACCCTTCCAATCCTTCTTCAATATTTAATGCATGTTGCAATAAGTTAAACTCTTCGTTTTCGTAAACCACTTTCTTTGTTAAACCAAATGCATTTAAAGGCTTACCTCTTAAACTAAACACGGCTTGCGTATCTACATTGCGAGACTTAGTGATACTTCCACTTGCAGAGTCTCCCTCAGTAATAAACAAAGTACTTGCTTGTTGCGTAGCAATAAACATTTCCTTGTTCTTATTAGGCAAGTCGTCGTTTAAATGCACACGACAGTCTCTTAATTTCTTATTATGTAAATTTGCTTTTTTAGCACGCTCATTGGCTAATTTTTTAATACCCGCTAGCTCCTTACGCTCTCTTTCGTTTTGTTCAATACGTTTTTTAAGTGCATCCGCTACATTTGCGTTTCGGTGTAAAAAATTATCTAACTCTTTAGCTAAGAATTCAGTTACAAAATTCTTCATACTCGGGCCACCATCCGCAACATTTTGTGAACCTAATTTTGTTTTGGTCTGACTTTCAAATACAGGCTCTTGCACACGCACCGAAACCGCTGCAACAATACTGGTTCTAATGTCAGAAGCTTCATAATCTTTTTTATAAAAATCACGAATCACTTTAACATAGGCTTCCCTAAATGCTTGTTGGTGGGTACCCCCTTGTGTGGTATACTGACCATTTACAAAAGAAAAAATATCCTCTCCATAATCATTGTTGTGCGAAATAGCTACTTCGATATCCTCGCCTTTTAAATGCATAATTGGATACCTTAATTCATCGGGATTGGTTTTACGTTCTAATAAATCCAATAAACCATTTTTACTTACAAACTTTTTATCATTAAAATGAATCACCAAACCCGCATTCAAATAACAATAATTCCAAAGTTGGCTTTCGATATATTCGTAAATAAAATGGTAATTTTTAAAAACTGTTGCATCAGGCGTAAAACTTACTAGCGTTCCATTTTGCTCAGTCGTCTTTGTCTCTTTTGTTTGATTAATTAATTGTCCTTTCTGAAAAGTTGCTGAGCGGCACTTTCCTTCTCTAAATGCAGTTACTGTAAAATCCTCACTTAAAGCATTCACGGCTTTCGTACCCACTCCATTTAATCCCACCGATTTTTGGAAGGCCTTGCTATCATATTTTGCACCCGTATTTATTTTACTAACTACATCCACAATTTTTCCCAAAGGAATACCACGACCGTAGTCACGAATGGTTACGGTTTTATCTTGGATAGAAATTTCTACCTGTTTACCATACCCCATGGTATGTTCGTCGATACAGTTATCAATTACCTCTTTTATTAATACATAAATGCCATCATCAGGAGCTGTACCATCCCCTAATTTTCCAATATACATACCTGGTCTTAATCGGATATGTTCTTTCCAATCTAATGACCTAATGGAGTCTTCGTTATATTCAGCACCTATCTTTGCTTCTGCCATAATTATCAATACTTTATGGGCATAAAATGCCCTGGTCTAGCTGCAAATCTAATGCTCGAACTAAGTTTTGCAATCTAAAAAATTACAAAAATGGGCAAATGTGAATAAAAAGATTAAAGCATTATCTTTATCCCATCGAAAACAAACCACCATATCCCATTGTTGACCTTGATTTTATTAAAAACAAGGCGCTTGAATTAGAATCAGAAAACCTCGAATTCCAAGATTTTTTAAGGAATTTGGACAGTTTAAGCCTAGATAAAGCCGTTTTTGAGCTATCCGAGACCATTTCACCCAAAATAGCCTGTACCGACTGTGGCAATTGTTGCAAAAGTCTAATGGTGAATATAGACGAAGAAGAGGCCAATAACTTATCCTCACATTTGGGTCAGTCCAGAGCCGAATTTGATGAAAAATACATAGACAAGGGTGAATCAGGCCGTATGGTGGTGAATGCCATACCCTGCCATTTTTTAGTAGGTAATAGCTGCAGTGTGTATGAACATCGTTTTGCAGGTTGTAAAGAATTTCCAGCATTTCATGTCCCCGATTTTAATAAAAGATTGTTTACGACCTATATGCATTATGATCGCTGCCCCATTATATTTAATGTTATTGAAACATTAAAAAAGGACACTGGATTCAAACAAGCTACCTCTTAAATTTTTATCCTTATTTATATGCCTATTCAATTTGGTATAGATATTATTTTAAAAAATGAACCAAATTGGAAAAAGAAAACTATTGCGATTTTAACAAATGATGCAGCCAAAACCAATAAAGGACTAATAAGCAGATATGCTTTAAAAGAGGCAGGATTTAATTTAATTAAAATTTTTTCACCGGAACACGGCATAAATGCAGTTGGAAAAGATGGTGCTTATATAAACAATAGTGTAGACGAATTAACTGGGCTTCCCATAATTAGTTTGTACGGTGAAAAATTCATGCCTACCATGGACGATTTGGCTAAAGTGGAAATAATGCTGTTTGATATACCGGATGCGGGTACTCGATTTTATACTTATTTATGGTCTATGACTTATTGGATTGAAGCAGCAGCAGCCTATAATATACCTGTAATTATACTTGACAGGCCTAATCCTTTAGGTGGAAGTATTTCAATGAGTGAAGGACCCATGTTAGATGAAAGTGTAAAAAGTTTTATAGGCAGATTTAACATCCCCATAAAACACCAATGTACTTTAGGTGAATTAGCAAATTATTTTAATGCTACTCAAAATTGGAATGCCAACATTACTGTCATACCATGTGAGCCTTTAAACAGAGATAAACTATTTTATGATTGGAATATTAAATGGGTAAACCCATCCCCCGCATTACAAAATATTGAAGCTAACTTATTGTACCCAGGACTTTGTTTTTTTGAGGCCACTAATGTTTCCGTAGGCAGGGGAACCGAATATTCCTTTGAATGGTTAGGCGCAAATTGGATGAATTTACCTGCCATTATTATGGTTTGCCAAAATATTTTAAGAGAGGATATAAAAGTGGAGACACTTACCTTACCAATCATAACTAATGGTGTAACCGAAAAATTAAAAGGAATTCGAATTAAAGTAATTGAACCCAAACACTATGACGCTGTGTTAAATGGTTTATTATTATTGAAAATTATAAAAGATATACATCCACAAGATTTTAAATGGATGCCTTACCCTACAACGGCAAATCCAAGTGGAAAAAACCATTTGTCATTGTTATTAGGTGTTGCAAATGCTGAAACTATTTTTGAATTACCATTACAACAATGGTTGCAAAAAATGAGCATACTTTTAAGGGTAGATGATTGGAGAAAGGATAGAGAGCCATTTTTATTGTATCCTTAGGAATTAAAGATTTTCAATATTAATTTTACGCTCAATTTTCATTTTCTTAAAAACGGAAGGAGAAACTCCTGTTACTTTTTTAAACTGATTTGAAAAATGAGCGATAGAACTATAGTGTAAAATATCCGCAATTTCCGTTAAGGTTTTTTCGTCATAAAATATAAGTTCCTTAGCTTTTTCTATCTTATGTCTAATATAATATTGTTGAATCGTTTCTCCTTTTACTTTGGTAAATAAATTAGATAAATAACCATAATCTAAATTCAGTTTATCGGCAATGAAGTCAGATAAATTTACCAAAGGATTAGCTTCATCGTAATGGACTAATTCAACTATAATGTTTTTTATTTTTTCAATAATAATTGCATTGTAATTTTCTAAAATTTCCAAACCGCCTGATTTTAATTCTGTGTTTAATGCAATTAATATTTGATCACTTAAATCATTTGTTAAATCTGCATAGCCCAAATCCACATAATTATAGGGTATGGATAATTTATCCAATTTAGCAATTACTAAATTCTTGCATCTTAAACTCACCATATATTTAATATATAATCTCAAAATGCTTCTTTAAAAGTTTTTTCTAATAACTAATCCTCATAACCACTTTTAATCACGGTAGCAATCATCTTAAATTGTTTGTTAGCATGAAATTGATGTAAGGCGTGGGATGGTATAATCATGCCCTCACCTAGTTTTAGGGTAAATTTTTTATCATCTATTATAATTTCCGCTTGCCCATCAATAATTTGAACAAAAGTATCATAAGGAGATAATTTTTCTGGCAATTCCTCCCCTACATCAAATGATGATAATGTAACGTTCCCTGTAATCCGTTTTAAAATTGTTTTACTAACTACTGCATTTGGCAAATATTGAATAACCTGTACGATTAGATGTGGTTTTAATTTTTCAAGTTCGCTGGAATCATTTTTTGTTTGCATGACCTTGTTTTATGTAAATGGTTATTATTAAATCCTTTAAGTGAAGCTAAACTTTAAAAAGGATTATTAATTGGGGTTATATCCTATGGTCTAATGTTTTTAATCATACGAGAAACAATTAAATATGAGATAGCTCATACGAATATGGCAAATAAGCAATATGTGTAAATTATATAAATAAAAGTGTAACAAAATAAAGTAGTCACAAGTCGAACTTTATCCTATGAAAAAGTCATGGATACTACTTTTATTAAATATATACTTAAGTACACAGCATGTTACTGCTCAAAGAACTTTGAATGCTTCTGGGGTTACTAATAATAGTGTAAATGGAACCATCTCATTAAGTATTGGGGAAGTATTTTTATGGAGCAGCGCAAACAGGAGCTGCAGGTTTTCAAGGTGTAATCATCATAACAGAATATAAATAAATCTTCATTATAATAATTAAAAAACAACAACATGAAAGCAATTGAAAGAATCTCGGAGTACCTTAATTTTAAAATTATTACTCCACACAAATTTGAACAAACCGTAAAATTATCAAATGGTTATTTTCAAAAACAATTAAGAAACAAAGGATCCATTGGTTCTGATATCTTAATTAAAATAGCAGAAAACTACAATGACCTAAATATAATTTGGGTACTTACTGGCGAAGGAGTGATGCTAAAATATCCAGCGAAAATTATTGAGATTCAAGAGCATAAGCAATACAATATTTATTAATTAAGTAGTTGGTGCTGTTATTACTTTATCAACTCTTTTTGTACCTGCGTATAATTCGTACTCTAATAACCTGCAATCTATTTTTGCATTTAAAAATTCTATGCGCCTACTTGGCTTCAAACGAATTTTTTTTGCTAAATCTAAATTGCCTGTAAAAATATACCCTGTCATGCCCTTGCATTTATTTTTCATATAATCACCAATGCGTGCATAAGTAGCTTCTAATTCAAGTTCCTCTCCTAGCCTTTCTCCGTATTCAGGATTAATCATCACAATAGCCCCTTCTTCAGGTTCAGGCATTTCGGTTGCTTCAAAATCGCAAACCTGAAAATCAATTAAGTTCTCTACGCCAGCAATGGAAGCATTAATTTTAGCAACTTTAATAGCGTCCTTACTTATATCAGATGCGATGATTACTAAATTAGGCAAATGCCTTACTTGCTCTTCAATAATTTTTCTTTCTTTATCATATACCGTTTTATCATAGCCTATCAAATGCATGAAAGCATAATTATTTCTAAACAATCCAGGTACTCTTTTGGTGGCTATTAAGGCTGCTTCAATAGCCAAGGTACCGGATCCACACATGGGGTTTACAAATGCCCCAAACTTATTCCACTTAGTAGACAAAATTGTAGCTGCAGCCAAAGCTTCTAACATGGGTGCTTTACCTGGCAATTTTCTATAACCATGTCTTGCTAACGAATCACCCGAAGTATCTAAGAAAATTTCTGCTTCGTCATTTTTCCAAAATAAATACACCACCGCTCCAGATAGTTCAGAACCAGTAGATGGACGTTTGCCACTCACTTCACGCATTCTATCTACCACTGCATCTTTTACTCTTAAATTGGCGAATAAATTGGTGGAAATGGTATCATTAAATACATTACTTATTACCGAAAAATAACCATCCGGTTTAATCATCGTCTCCCATGGAATAGTGACTAAATTTTTATGCAGTTCATCGGGGTCATTACAAATAAACGTTTTTAAAGAATACATAACCTGACTAGCACATCGCAGGTTTAAATTTAATCGTATACAATCATTTACCGTACCTGTTAATTCTACCCCAGTTTGAAAAACCCTACCCACATCAAAACCCAAACCAATTACTTCGGCTCTCAAAGCGGGAGCCAACCATTTATTACAGGTAATGATAATTTTATTACG
>Ga0114962_10001819_pt1 | contig 18226 bp, 7 predicted proteins | sample C_130820_MF_Meta_FD_87017 | JGI IMG/M metagenome (GOLD analysis project Ga0114962, IMG submission 87017) | Freshwater microbial communities from Lake Croche, Canada to study carbon cycling - C_130820_MF_MetaG | ecosystem: Environmental > Aquatic > Freshwater > Lake | place: Lake Croche, Canada...
CTCAAGGAACTTGGAGAGAATGTGGCCAAGGTGGTAAACAATCAAATCCTACAATTTTAAATACTTGGAAAAATATAGGATTATCGGCATCAACAGACCAAACTCCTTGGTGTATGGTATTTACTCAATTTGTGTTGAAACAATGTGGTTACTTTTATTTATCATCAGCCTCAGCTGCCGATTTATCTAGTCCTAAATTGAAAACGACTACGGTAACAACTAATGTAAATGAGATATCATCTAAAGGACAACCTGGAGATTTAATTTTATTTAATCGTCAAGGTGGCCATCATGCTGCTGTGTTATACCAAGCCACTGGCAAAGTGTATTGGGTTGGTGGGAATCAAACACCATCAGGTGCTCATAATCCAGATGATGGAGATGTAACAAAATCATCTGGTGATTCTTTTTTGAAATCAAATTTTGCAGGTCTGTATAGACCTACTTGTTCGTAACATAAATAGAGTATGGCTAATACATTACAAAACAGATATACAGATTTAGATTTAACATTCACACGCAAACCTGTGACAGGCGATATTGCGTTGAGTACCAATGACCAAGCTGTCATTCGTTCGGTTAGAAATCTAATCATGACAAACCATTATGAAAGACCTTTTCATCCAGAAATAGGTTCAAATGTTTGTAAAATGTTATTTGAACCTATATCTCCATTGACAGCAAATTATTTACAAAGAGAAATAGAAGATACAATTACTAATTTTGAATCTAGGGTAAAATTGCAACAAGTAATTGTTCAGATACAACCGGATGCAAATTACTATTCAGCAATTATTAGTTTTTTTATTAACAATCAAGTTCAACCAATTACAATGAATTTGACTTTACAGAGATTACGATAGATGACAGCTAATAACAATATTCAAATATCTGATTTAGATTTTGACTCAATTAAGAATAATTTAAAAACATTTCTTCGTGGACAAAATACTTTTAAAGATTATGATTTTGAAGGTTCTGGATTATCGGTTCTTTTAGATTTGCTAGCATATAATACTCATTATAACGCATACTATTTGAATATGGTTGGAAATGAGATGTTTTTGGATACTGCAGCTCTCAGAAGTTCAGTAGTATCTCACGCTAAATTGTTAAACTATACTCCTAGTTCTGCAACTGCACCTTTAGCTACAATCAATTTGGTTGTAACTGGTGTATCTGGCACTTCTTTATCTCTTCCTAAATTTACAAATTTTAAATCTGAAGCAATTGATGGTGTAAATTATACTTTTGTAACTAAAGACATTTATACTATGCCCGCACCAGGCGGAACAGCATTCTTTGAAAATGTTGAAATTTTACAAGGTCAACCCGTATCTTTATCTTATACGGTAGACACTGCTACAAATGCAAAACAATTATTTTCATTGCCTGATATTGAAATTGATACATCCACTCTTGTAGTTCAAGTGCAACAATCAATTACTAATGGCACTATATCCACTTATAATTTAGCATCCAGTGTTTTAGAATTAACCGGTACCGACCAAGTATTTTTCTTGCAAGAAGGTTCAAAAGGCCTATATGAAATTTATTTTGGAGACGGCATATTGGGCAAGAGTTTAATTGATGGAAATATAGTATCAGTATCATATCTTGTGACTAATGGTTCAGCTTCCACTGGTGCTAATAACTTTACTTTGATGGATAATATTGGTGGTACTGTAACCGTGAATCCAGTTACTCCTGCTAACTCAGGTGGAAATAAAGAATCAATTGATTCTATTAAATATCAAGCACCAAAATCATATTCTTCTCAAGGCCGAGCCGTATCATTTGAAGATTATATTACAGCTATTCAACAAAATGGTTTAGGTTTTGCTATTCAATCTGTAAATGTTTGGGGTGGAGAAGAAAATAATCCACCAGCTTATGGACAAGTATTCATATCAATTAAACCAACAAATAGTTACACATTGACCAATTCACAAAAACAATTATTACTCAGAGATGTTATTCGTCCTATTTCTGTTGTAACTGTATCTCCAACAATTTTGGATCCAGATTATACCTATTTAAAAATTACAGCTGATGTTGTTTATAATCAAGGACAAACAACCTTAACTGCTAATCAAATACAATCTGCTGTGATTTCAGCTATTCAAAATTATTCAGCTGTTAATTTAAATACTTTTAATTCAACATTTAGTTTGTCTGATTTATCTATTGCAATTAAATTAGCAAATGCTTCAATCATTGCATCCAATATTGATATTCAAGTACAAAAGAAATTCTATCCAGTTTTAGGTGTGCCAAAACAATATGTTTTAAATTATGGTATACCTTTGGACCGTTCATTGTTTCAAGCGGGGATTACTAGTAGTCCAACAATGAAATATTATTCATCTGGTGGAGGTATTAATTTAATTTCTGAAGTATATCTTGAAGAAATACCTTTTGCTACTTCTGGATTAAGTTCTATTAGTGTTTTAAATCCTGGTTTTAATTATACTGAAACTCCTACTGTAAAAATCTTAGGTGATGGCACTGGTGCAACTGCACACGCTGTTGTTAAGAACGGATATATTTCTCGAATTGTTGTAGATAATGCTGGCGACAACTATACTCAAGCTATTGTATCTATTGTTAATTCTCCAACAGATAAATCTGGTACAAATGGTTCAGCTTTTGCAACTTTACAGGGGCAATATGGCGCATTAAGGTCTTACTATTATAACCCAACAACAAATGTAAAAACTATTTTAAATAATTCTATTGCTGTTGTTGATTATTATAATGGAATAATTACATTTAATAACTTAAATCCGTTTGATGTTAATAGTGATTTAGGACAACTTACTATAACTGCTAATCCATCAAGTACAATTCTATCATCATCAACAAACAGAATTGTTACAGTTGATCCATTTGATTCAAGTTCAATAACTGTTAATGTTACAGCTAAATAAAATATGTTACCAATAAACAAAAACTCAATTCGTATTCCGTCTCAGCTACCCGAGTTTATTCGGGATGACCTTAATTACGAAACATTTGTAGCTTTTGCTGAAGCTTATTACGAATGGTTGGAATTATCCGATGCTTCAAATGCAGCTTCAACATTGGTTAGCACAACAAATGAAGGCGTAACATTTGGACTCAAAAATCTACAAAATTATTCAGATGTCGATAGTACATTAGATAATTTCATGGATTATTATACTAATGATTTCTTACCTAATTTTCCGATTGATGTTTTAGCAGATAAAGCTAAATTAATAAAAGTAGCTAAACAATTATATCAAGCAAAAGGTACTCCGGCTTCATATAAATTATTATTCAGAGTTTTATATAATTCTGATGCTGAAATATTATTGACAGGCGAATTGGTATTTCGAGCATCCGCAGCAGAATGGTATGTTCCAAAATATTTAAAAATTAAAACAAATGATTCAGCTTGGTTATCAAATAACATCAAGAATTTAAAATTATTTGGAGAAACATCTAAATCTTTTGCCATTATTGACAACACAGTAAGGGCTTCTGGTGCAGAAAAATATAATTTATATATTTCTCAAATTGAAAGATTGTTTGTTTCGGGTGAATATATTCGTATTGTTGACTCAAATAACCAAGATGTTTATTTCTTGAATGGTGAAATTGTTCCAATAGGAACAGAAAATTCATATGTATTGAGAGCTAAAATTGTTGGAGCAATTTCTAGTGTTAATATTAATAGTACATATAGAGGAACAAAATATAGGCCAGGTGATCCAGTTGTAGTATATGGTGGATTAGATAGTTCAACGGGTATTGGGGCTACTGCACAAATTGCAGAAACTACATCCGGTTCAATTCAACGATTAAATCTTGTCAATCCCGGTTATGGATACAGATTAACTCCAAATAGTTCAATTACTTTTACTGGTGGTGGGTTAAATTCAGTTGAAGCTCGAGCTCACATTCAGACTATTAGTCAAACTAATCAAAATTTGGTCACTTTATTAGCAATCGATAGAATATATCAATTTGCAAATTCAGGTGTCACACTAGATGCTTTTGAATACGGGTTTATATCCAATCCAGCAGCAAATGCTAGTACGACATTAGCTAATACTTTTAATTTCATATCATTTGTCACAGCACCAATCGATTCAGTTATTGTAGATAATGGCGGCGGTGGATATTCTGATATTCCATCTGTATCTGCTCAATCATTATATTCTGATATTATAGGAAATACTCACGATTTAGCCAGTGTTGGAATTTTGGCCCCAATAGAAATTATTAATGCTGGTGTTGGTTATTTAGCCAATGATGAAATTATATTTTCAAATGCTTCAGGTATTGGAGCATATGCTAATGTAACTTCTGTAAGTCCAGACACAGGTGCTATTTTAGAAGTATCGTATGTTTATAATTATAAGTCAAATGCAATTTATCCATTAGGTGGAATAGGATATACTAATAATGGAATACCCAAATTAACAATTAATTCAGCTAATGTGGCCGCACACGGAGCTAATGTTTATATTCCCGCTATCTTAGGTACCGGTGCAACTTTTAGCACCGTAACAGATAGAATTGGAGCAATTACACGAATTCAAGTTATCAATCCTGGCGAAGATTTTGTTTCTACACCTAATGTTTCATTTAGAGTACAAGACTTAATTGTTACAAACCCAACTACGGATATAAGTTCAATAACTCCTGGTACTATTATATTTCAAGGAGTCGATAATGATATTATATCGGAAAATGATATAATTACATACCAATCATTTGTAGATTCAATTCAAGTAGTAGTTTCTACACCTTTACCAGCAACTACAATATATAGAATTCGTGTTTATAATTATTCTGGTTTTATTGATGTTACTAAACCATTATATGCTGATATTGAACGATTGAACCCATATCCTAGGTTGAATTTAAATACAACAAATGATGCACCAGGTTCATTCCAAAATGGTGTGTTTTCTTACGGAGATGGTGCTGCAAAAGGAATTGCTAAATTTGCACAAGGCTTGGTATTTGGCGAAGGAAGATATTTAACAACTGTTGGGCATCCAAGTTCGTATTCTGTAATCCAAAGTGATATTAATAATGATTTTACCTATATTCTTTCAGTTGAACAACCTATTTCTAAATACAGAGATTTATTGAAAAAACTGTTGCATCCAGCTGGTACTCGGGTTATTGGCCGAGATATATTAAAGAGCCAAAAACATTTTGATATGCATGGACATAATGGTCAAGGGTTAATTCATCCTATTCAATATTGGCTTGGTTGGCCAGTTGGAGACCCAGCGGCTTCTGTATCTATGAATGTTTCTTCTGGTGCATTATCAACAAATACAATTAATGTTTCGACTACTTCAGGTACTGTCAAATTTAGTAGTATTGATGTTGGTGATTATATTATGATTGATTATGGTGTAAAATTTCCAATCTCATCTACGATTACTGGATTGGATCCTGTCAATAATGTTATTTCAATCCAAGATAATATATTCTTAACATTTCCAAATGTGGCTTATGGTTATGCTAATACGATTGTAAATTGTATTCAAGTTTCAGATTTTTCTATTGCTAATACTCCAAATTATGATATTATCAATAATAAAACATATACAGATTCAAACAACCATATGAAAGATATTGTTTTCATTGGCGATAATATTATAATGGGTGGAAATACTTTTGTTGTTCGAGATGTTGATTATGTCAAACATTTCATCTATATTGCTTTAGACCAAGGTTTACTTGCCACAGACCCTAATGCTCAGACTATTTTAACGGAAAATAGTGCAAATAATATATTATTAGGACAATATCTACTTTCTGGAGGAACAAAAGATTCTCCTATTCCGTTCACGATAAATAGAGTAATAAATACTAAAAACGCATACATAAGAAAACAGGACTGAGGATATAAATGTCTAACATAAAATTAACCCAATTGACCGAATTATTAACGGTTTCAACATCAAATACCATTTTGATGGCTACGGACTTATCAGTAAGTCCAAATGTTTCACATTATGTTAGAGTTGGGACATTAACTCAGACCGATTATGCTTTAGCTAATGCTGCCTTCCTTAAAGCAAATGTGGCGTTTAATACAGGATACAGTGCCAACTCAGCATTATTCATTTCTGGATTAGCTTTTAATAAAGCTAACTCAGCATATAGTGTGGGAACTTCAGCTGGTGATTTAGCCCAGGCGGCATATCACCAAGCTAATACAGATTTAATTATTGCATCATTAGCTTTTAATAAAGCTAACTTAGATTTCATTCATGCTAATTCCGCTTATAATTTAGCAAATAATACGGCAGTATTATCTCAATCAGCATATAATCAAGCTAATACAGATTTTATTCACGCTAATTCTGCTTATAATTTAGCAAATACTATTTTATCCAATTCAAGTAGTTTGAATTTAGCTCAAGCAGCCTATAATCAAGCTAATACAGATTTTATTCATGCTAATTCAGCCTTTAACAAAGCTAACTCTAGTTATATAACCTTTTCTTCAGGATTTAATGTTGCTAATACCGCTGCATTAGGTGTAATTAGTGGTACAGCATTAGCTCAAGCGGCTTTTAATAAAGCCAATACGGATTTTGATGTTGCTCAGGCGGCTTACAATCAAGCTAATACGGCATCAAATAATAATGGAACATCATTAGCGCAAGCCGCCTATAATCAGGCCAATACCGACTTAGCATTAGCACAATCTGCTTATAATCAAGCTAATACATCATATTTCAATAGTGTTGGTGCTTTTACACAAGCAAACACAGGTCTAAACATCGCAAATGCAGCTTTCAATAAAGCAAATAATGCTTTACAATTGACTGGAGGCACATTATCAGGTACATTAAACTTTTCTGGTACAGGTAGACTCATTACTGGTGATTTTGGTGATTCTGTTATAGGCAATAGACCTTTATTTCAATCAAATACACCAAATTCAAATACAGATATTATGGCAGCACCGAGTGGAACTGCTGTTATTTCTGGTTTTACTGCTTTTGGTTCATCTGATGTAAATAATTGCTCTTACGGTAATTTTTGGCAATTTGGTAAAACAACAATTGTTGAAGCTAGTGCGGATGGTACAGGTGTTTACGGTAATTTTATCATAGCAACATCTTCAACAGCTCGAATCAACATAGCTGCCAATGGTAACATATATCATACAAGCCCTGTATTGTTATCTACCGACCCAACAACAGATTTACAAGCTGCAACTAAGCATTATGTAGATATTGCATCTGGAGGCCTTGGCGTTGGCCAAACTTGGCAAGATGTTAAATCTTCCAGAACATTAGGTACAACATATACAAACTCAACACCGAAACCAATTGAGGTATATGTGAGATGTGATTCTGGCCTTTCATATGGTGCATATGTAACTGGTTATGTTGGTTCAATAGAAGTTGCTTTGAATCGTGATAATGGTTCAGCTGGTGCATCGGTTGTTTGGCCAACAATTTCATTTATTGTACCTCCAAGTCAGACATACCGAGTTACATTATCGGCTGGAACTGTTACTGTTTGGAATGAATTGAGATAATTTAAAGGAATAAAATGTCAGCAAATACAGGTGTAGTAACTTATGGGGGCCTCACCCATGAAGTGAATCAATATTATGATTCAGTTGTTGTTCAACTTCCAGGCACAGGACATACAAAAACAACCAAATATTGTTTCTTGTCACGGGTTGATCCATGGCCAGATGAAAATGCGCCGCCAGCGCCAGCATTGACTCAACAAAATAACAAAAATGTTTATAATAATATGTTTGTTATCAAACGTGTTTATCCTAGCGATATGTCTCCAATGACAGACCGAATTAATTGGACAAAAAATGCTGTATATGATTACTATCGAGATGATATTGATATATTGACTCGTGGTAATGATAGACTGTTTGACCATAAATTTTATGTCAAAAACAAATATGACCAAGTATTTAAATGTTTATGGAATGGTCCAAGAAGTATAGAATATCCAAATGGTGTTCCTGCTACAGATGAACCTTGGTTTGCTCCAGGACAAATTTCAGAAACATTAGTTTATACTGGCACAGATGGGTATAAATGGATTTTCATGTATACGATTGAAGGTAATAGAAAACAAAAATTCTTAGATGTTGATTGGATGCCAACTCCAATAGCAAATACAGCCGGGTTTGGTGCAAATACAGTAAACTCAGGTAATATTCCTGTAGCTTGTGTATTTAATGGTGGTAATAATTATTATGCTACTAATACAACTATTTCAATAGTTGGAGCTAACACAACACAAGCCTTGGCTAGTTTAGTTATTAATAATGGAATTATCACAGATGTAAATATTTCTACACCTGGTTCTGGTTATATTTCAGCCAATGTGGTAATTACTTCACCAACAGGTACAGGTGCAAATGTTGCAGCTTTTGTTTCTCCACCCAATGGCCACGGTTCGGATCCTTTTGAAGAATTAGGCGTAAGCCACATTATGGTTACTCAAACATTCTCAGGTGATGAAGCTGCTTTGATTCCAACTGATATTAAATATAGACAACTTGGATTTATTATTAATCCATCAGCACCAAGTTCATATCCTTGGCAATGCGAAAAACCAATTTATGATTTATCAACTAATATTTTATTATCTAATGGACCAGTTAATTATATTTCTGATGAAATTTTATATCAAAGTGCCGATAGAACAATAGCAAATGCTACATTTACCGCTACATGTTTAGACTTTTTACCTAAAGAAAACAGATTACGGGTGATAAATACAGTAGGTGTAGCGAATACTAATATGTCAATTATTGGACAAATTAGTTCTTCAGATAGAACAGTATTATCTGTTGCTCCAGTAGATTTCACAATGTACTCTGGATACATCACCTATATAGAAAACAGACAAGGAACCCAGCGCTCACCTGATGGTTCTGAACAAGTAAGATTAATTGTAGGATTTTAAGGATATCTCATGGCACTAAATTTCAATGTCAGCCCGTATTATGATGATTTTGACCCAAATAAGAATTATCATAAAATTCTTTTTAAACCGGGCCAAGCTGTTCAGGCTAGAGAATTAACTCAATCTCAATCGATTTTACAAAATCAAGTATCTAATTTTGCTTCAGCAATTTTTGCTCAGAATACTCCAATTTCTGGAGGTAAAGTCACAATTAATACTAAATGTGATTATATAAAATTACAAGCTTCATATCTTAATAATTCTATTGATGTGGCTTTATTTGAAAATCAAATAATTCAAAATCAAGCTGGTGATGTTTTAGCACAAGTTATAGCGGTTGCTGCGGCTACTGATCCAGACCCAGCCAAAGGTGATCCTGCTACGCTAATGGTCACATATTTGACTGGTACTAAATTTGGAAATAGTGATGTAATTTACTTAGTATCAAATTCAAATATAGCAGCTCAAATATTTGCAATAGGTGCAACTGGTCAAGGATCCGTTGCTTCGGTATCTCAAGGTGTATTCTATGTGGTTAATGGAAATTATTTTTCAGAAGTTACTCAATCAACTTATCAAGTAGGTAATTTTGTAAATGTTTTACCACAGACTGTTATATTAGACAAATATGATGGCACTCCAACATTGCGTCTTGGTTTAAATATTGTAGAAACTATTTACGATTATGTAGATGATGTTTCATTATTGGATCCAGCTAGTGGTTCACCCAATTATCAAGGCCCAGGTGCTGATAGATATGTCATTAATTTAAATTTAGAAACTCGCACATTAGCCTTAGGTTCCGATGATGGTTTCATTGAATTAGCTAGAGTTCAATCTGGTGTAATTATTAAAATGTTACAACGCACCGAATATTCATCGTTGGATGATTATTTTGCTCTTAGAACTTTTGAAACAAACGGCGATTTTATTGTTGATAATTTTAATTTAACCGCAATTTCAAATACTGCGACTCCAAATTTTGAAGGCGGGTATTCACAATATGATTTAAAAATTGGTAAAGGTGTAGCTTATGTTCACGGTTATCGATTAGAAAATCAAGGTGATTTAATTTTAACAAATGATAGAGCTCAAGCAGATATTACGCAAGTTAATCATAATAATTATATTGATTATGGTCAATATTTTTATGTCGATACCATTAAAGGTGTATTTGATCCTACTGTAGCTCAAAAAGTTGATTTACATATTACCACTGTATCAGGTATTACATCAACGAATGTTACCACTTATAATTCAACATTAGTTGGTTCTGGTTATATTCGTGGACTAGTGTATGACCACAATATATCAGATGATGATACTTCAACTTATGTTTATAAATCGTATGTGTATAATATTGTATCCAATACTTTATCAGCAAATGCTGTAACCGGTTCAGCTTTTACTATTACTTTTCCATCAACTGCGCAATTTTCTCCAACATCTAATGCTTATTATAATGCTACTATTACTATTGTAAAAGGTGATTCTGCTGGAGATAAAAGACGAATTGTTAGTTATAATCCATCAACAAAAGTTGCAACTGTTGATACTGCATTTACAACAAGTCCAACTTCAGCTTCTGTGTTTGCTTTACAATTTTCAACAAAAGATATTGATTCTATTGTAACTCCAGATGGTTCATATGCATTGACATCAAGTTCAAATATTAATACAGAAAGTAAAGTTTCTGGTATTGCAACTAATGCTACCATTTATAAAAATACAAATGCACCACAATTAATTTACAACATTGGTTACCCATATGTTTCATCAATTAGTTCAGCCAGTTATTATTCAACTCAAACATTTAGAAATAAATCATTTAGTGGTACAGCTTTAACTATCACATTAGCTAATCCAACTGTAGCCAGTTTTGAAGGTGGTCCAGGAACTCTATCTACGGATGCAATTAAACAAAATTTTACAGCTACTGTTGTTGCTAGTAATGCTACTGCTAACACAGGTGTAGTCGGTACATTAATTGATTTAGCAAATACTCAAAATTTTTCAGTGGCTGTGTCCGGCACATATAATCATATATTAACAATTACAGATGTAACTGTTGGGGGTAAATTTACATTAGGTACAGCTGTGCAATTATCAATAGTTGCTAAAGTAAGTGTTGATGACGCTACAAATGAACAACATATCTTAAAAACAAAAACACTTGTATCAGGTAATACCTCAGCTAATACAGCGGTGTCAAGTTCTACCGTGGTTAATACAAATACCTATATTGATTTATCTGTTGGTCAAGTGTATATCAAAAAAGCAGGCCTAGTTACTGTAGGTTCTCCACAATCGCTTTATGTTACCGATTTAAAAAATATTGTTAAAATTGTAGATTCTTTAAATCCGGCCGTAGCAGTAACAAATGCTATGCTAACAAATCCAATAAATGATATTACATATAATTATACACTAGATAATGGCCAAAGAGATTCTATCTATGACCATGCTTCTATTACATTAAAACCTGGCGTGAATCAACCAATTGGTAATATTTTGGTTATTTTTAATTATTACTCACATGTTACATCTGATGGATATTATAGTTACGAATCTTATAGAAATAGCGGTGAAACATATGGTAATATTCCATCATATAAAAGTACATCTGGCCTCTCATATAACCTAAGAGATTGTATAGATTTTAGGCCTTCTCGTGTAAATGGTACTTCTACTTACACTTACGAATATTCAGGTGATCCAACTAGTGATGATTCTGGTACATATCTTCCACAAGATTTATCTAATTTCCAAAGTAATTATTCATATTATTTTGGTCGTAAAGATATTTTAGTGTTGAGCAAAGATAAAAATTTCCAAATTGTACAAGGTAATCCTGCTCTCAATCCAATATATCCAAATCAACCAGATGGATCATTATTGATTGCTAATTTGTCACATGATCCATATACAATTTATATTCCAAATGAAGCACCAAAAGGTGTTTTACCTAATTTATCTATTTCTAAAGTTAAACATCGCCGTTGGAGAATGCAAGATATTTCAGAATTGGAAGAAAGGTTTGAAACTAATGCTTCGACTTTAAGTTCATTGGAACAAGCAATAGCTGATGAAAAAATACTAGACAGTAATGGTATAGATAGGCCTAAAAATGCAGTAATTGTGGATGATTTTACATCTTATAGCGTTGTTGATACTTCTAATCCAGACTTCTCAGCATCAATAGATACATTAAATAAAGTTTTATGGCCTGCATTTGCAGTAACAAATTATGCACTACAAGCTAATACAACTATTAATAGTATGGGACAATTAAGTGCTAATACTTTACTTAGTTTGGGATATACATTACATAATATTGGCACAGCTTCAACTTATATTACTTTACCATATACAAGTTCACCAGTTGTAACTCAACAACTTGCAAGCAGAACTTTAAATTTAAATCCATTCTCAGTTCAAGTTTTTCAAGGTGTTTGTAGTTTATATCCTCCAATGGATAACTGGGTAGATAATAATGTAGCGCCTGATTTATTATTAGCTAATATTGATAATTTAGTACAATCTACAACAATCAATGCAACTAATGTTACCTGCTTCCAAGCTATTCCTGGTACTCCATATGCAACGGCTAATACATCTAGTTTGGTATCTTCATATACTTTGAATAATAGTTATATTCATAATAATTCAATTCAATCATATATTCGAGCACAACAAGTTATTGTTCGTGCAAAAAACATGAAAGTTAATTCACCTATTCATTGTTATTTTGATGGAACTAAAGTTGACACTTATATGGCTAATCCTGATATTATTGAATTATCTAATGCTTCTGGCCAATTTATTGAAGATGATGTAATTGGATTAAAAAGTTCTTTAGATAATACTTTTTATCCAATTGCTGTAGTTGCTAACATTTACCAATATCCATCATCCAATAATGTTCGATTGTATGTGACAAGTAATTTTCATTCAGATTATAATTTCTTCACTCAAGGTGAATCGATTTCTAATGTTATATCAAATGCTAAATTTGATGCAAATGGAAATTATGTAAGTAATACAGCTTTTGGTTATATTACCGATTCTAAAGTTATTACTACAAAAAATAATGGTTACATTATGGGTGTTGGTGGTTCATTTACAGACGCAAATTCAAATACTATTACAGGCATATATTCTGTTACACAGGCAGGATACGGAAACTTTGCTACATCATACGGAATATGGCATAATCAAAATCGTGCCACAGTCCAAATTTTTGATGTAACATTCCCTTTAACAGTCGCAACAACTGGTACATATTATTTTGCTTCAATGGGTGATGATGAAATTGGTATCTACTTAAATGGTTCTCTGATTACGGGTGGTTCAGGTTCTGGAACTCTCTATTCATATTCAGCTACATTGACTGCTGGAGTACAATATAAACTTCGTGTATTGAATACACAAAGTGATACGGATTGCTTTGTTGCGGCCGCTATATCAACTAAATCTTGGACTGGTGGCATTAATGCAACAACGACTGGTTCAATTGTTTGGTCTACTAGAACTCCACACACTTCTACTTTACCGGCGGCAATTAGTGGTGTAGCACAAGTATTCTCAATGCCTGGTGGCGGAGTTTATTATACAGGAGTAACAAAAGTTGCTTTACATCCGGCATCAAGTAATACATCAAATTCGATGTATGTAGGGTCACAAATAAATATTACAACAAATTATATTTCTTATGCTAATACAAATGCTACATTTAGTCAATCTTTAGTTTCTAGTTCAAATAATGTAGGAACTTCAACTCCATATTATTTCTCAGCTAATGTAACAACATATGATCCAAATACAAGAATTGCTACACTTGATGCGCCAGTGAGTATTTCTATTGGCCAAAATTTAACATATAATAATATTGATTCTACATACAATTTAATTGGTACAGCCAATAATTATATTGTGTCTCAAATTTCAGGTAATGTTTCTAGTTTATCAACTAATGAAACAGGAACATTCTGTGGTATATTTAATGTTCCACCAGCTACTTTTACAAATCAATCAAAAACATTCCGCATTGATAATAGAAGTATTTCTAATGATGCTTCAACAGCAACAACATATTCTGAAGCAACATTTTATGGTTCAAGTTTAGGTAATATAAACGCCACATCTGGTCAATTTTCACCTTCTGTTGTTTCAGCCTCACAGGTTATTCTTGCTACTGCTCAAGCACCTAATGTTGTTGTTAATCCAAGCACATTATCTAATTTATTAGATCCAATTGCGCAAACTTTTAGTATTGATTCGACAACTTATCCTCGTGGCGTGTTCTTGTATTCTATGAAGTTTTTCTTTCAAAGTAAAGCAACAGTGACTCAATCTCCAGTTAATTTATCAATTGTTGGCACTTCAAATGGTACACCAAATGGAATAACCTTAGATAATTCAATTGTTACATTAACTCCCGATAGAATTAATGTTTCAAATACACCTTATATTGGAACAGCCTCAACTGCTACAGAATTTGTATTTAAAGCACCAGTGTTTATACAACCTGGTGTAAAATATGCACTTATTTTGCAATCACAATCAACAGAATATAACATCTGGTTAGCTTCACAAAATGATACAGCATTACAATCATCTGTTGGCGCAAATACAGCAATAACAAAGATTTCTACTGTACCTTATACTGGTTCATTATTTGAAACACAAAATTCAATTAATTGGATAGGTGATGCAACTAAATCTTTGATGTTTGTGGTAAACCGTTGTATTTTTGACATAACTAAACATCCTAAAATTCCTTTTGTTGTTCCACTTGGCGCTCCAACCCATAAATTCATTCAACAAAACATAGCTTCATACTATGGTACAAGTTTGGTTAATTTTCCAAATAATATGTCCAATAATGATGTTGAAATAGATGCTTTAAATGTAACTACAACCGATTACATTCCAGCTAAAACGAGTATTGTCTATTCATATAAAGCTATGTTGAAAAATACAAAATTGATGTCGGCTGAAAAACTTATTTCACCAGGTCGGTCAGCTTCACCTAATTTACAAAATGAAAATTTAAATGATAATTTAGGTCCTAGATTATTACAAGCAAACAATGCTAATTCATTTGTGTTGTATGCAACTATGTCATCAACAGATTCAACCATTTCTCCAATAATCGCAGATGATGGATTAACAATGTATGATGTTCGTTGGGGAATTAATAATTTACCATTAACTAATGGTTTAATTACTTTAGTTGACGGAGGTACAGGATATAATGTACAAACAACACAAGCTAATGTATCATCACCAGATTTTGGAAGTAATAAAGCTACGGCAAATGTTTCAATAGTTAATGGTGTTGTCACTGGTGTTTCTATTATAAATCCGGGTGCCGGGTATTTAAATCCCGCATCAATCTCAATTTTTGATGCTAATACTTCTCCAGGTTCTGGAGCAAGTGTTGTTGTTGCTTCTGAATTTTCACCTAAAGGTGGTAACGCAATTGCTAAATACATAAGTAAAATTGTACCATTATCAATTTCTAATGAATCTGGTGATTTTAGATTTTACTTTACGGCTTATAGACCAATTGGTACTAATCTTTATGTGTTTTATCGTGTATTAAATACTAATGATAGTCAACGATTTGAAAATGGATCTTGGCAATTAATGACATATATTAATAATTCAAATCAATATTCACAAAGTATTACTGATTTGATTAATTTTCAATTAGCTCCAGGTATTAATGGTGTAGCTAATAATTTTGTGAAATATACTAGTACAACCTCTGGATCAATTTATAATACATTTAATCAATTTGCTTTTAAAGTTATAATGACAACAGATGATAATACTAAGGTTCCACAATTGACTAATTTAAGTATTGTTGCTACACCAGCTGGAGTATAAGATGCAATATATTAAAGTTAAAGATACCAATTTTGTTAGAGACCCAATTAACAAAGCTTTGATTAATACTGATATAGTTTCACTTGAAGAATATAAATCTTCATTAAACCTTGTAGCCTCTAAAAAAGGTGAAATAAATAAGCTAAACACAGAGATTGTTGAACTAAAATCTGAACTATCAGAAATCAAAAATATGTTATTACAGTTACTAACGAAGTAAGGCAGACATGGCAAACACTATACAAAATATCAGTTTATCTAATACCTTTAGTGATTGGGTTAGTACAACAGTACAAACAGTCAACGAAGTAAACTCCATTGGTAATTATGAATGGCATAAAACTGGCGGAACTCTATGGCTAGATAGCATAGGTACAACTTTAGAAGTTTCTAATACTGCTTATTTTCGAGGCATATTAAATGTACCTGGTTCTTTAATTAATCCTACATTAAATTCGGCCTATAATCAAGCTAATACGGCATATAATTATGCCTTATCTGCCAATTCTTTTTTACAAGCAAATGACTCATTGACTTTAGCTTCGGCTGAATCATATACTGATTCGAGTATTGTTACCGTTTTAGCAACCTCTAAACTTTACACAGATACAAATATTAAAGCCAATGTTGTTGCTCTCAATAGTAGTATTAGTTCTAATTTATCAATATCACAAGCTTGGTCAAATACTATTGGTGGTTATGCTAATACTTATTCTATGGTTTATGCCAATACAATTTGGTCTTATGCTAACACTTATACCAATACTATTGGTGGTTATGCTAATACTTATGCTGATTCAGTTGGAGTAAGAGCTAACAATTACACTAACATAATTGGTGGATATGCTAATACTTATTCTAATTCAGTTGGTATAAGAGCAAACACTTATGCTGATTCAGTAGGAACTAGAGCTAATACTTACGCCGATTCAGTAGGAACTAGAGCTAATACATATAGCACAACATATACTAATACAGTTGGTGGTTACGCTAACACTTATAGTACAACTTACACTAATACAATTGGTGGATATGCGAATACATATGCTGATTCAGTTGGAACTAGAGCCAATACATATTCTACTAATTACACCAACACTATTGGTGGTTACGCTAACACATATGCTGATTCAGTTGGAACTAGAGCCAATACTTATGCTGATTCAGTTGGTATAAGAGCAAATACTTATGCTGACTCAGTAGGCACTAGAGCAAATACTTATTCTACTAATTACACCAATCTAGTTTGGTCTTATGCTAACACTTATACGAACACTATTGGCGGATACGCTAACACTTATGCTGATTCAGTAGGTACTAGAGCAAATACCTACTCGACAATTTATACAAATACAATTGGTGGTTATGCTAATACATATGCTGACTCAGTAGGAACTAGAGCAAATACCTACTCGACAATTTATACAAATACAATTGGTGGTTATGCTAATACATATGCTGACTCGGTTGGTACTAGAGCTAATACTTACTCTACAACTTATACTAATACAGTTGGTGGCCAAGCCAATACTTATAGCACAACTTACACTAATACAGTTGGTGGTTATGCTAACACATATTCAACTAACTATACTAATACAGTTGGTGGATATGCTAACAATTACTCAAATTTAATTGGTGGTTACGCTAATAACTTTAGCACTACCGCAAATACCAATTTAAGAAATTATGTTGAATCTAAATTTCTATCAAAAGTGGCTGGCGCAGCAAATACATTAACTGGTACCTTATACGGTATTGATGCTGTTTTCTCTGGGGCCGTGTCTGTTGCCGGTAATTTTATAATTAGCGGAACGACTGTATATAATTCAGATACATTTACATTAAATTCAGATGCATTAAGCAATACTAATGCTTATTTTGTTAATTATAGACCAGGTGGAACCAATTCAGCTATTCGTTGGACCGAAAGTTCAAGCACTTGGAATATTCGTGATATAAACAATCCAAATGATACAACTGCATATTCACCTATTATAACTGCAAACAATATTGCAACTACATCTGTTGCTGGTGTTGTTCAGTTAATAGATTCGGTTTCTTCTACAAGTATATTATTAGCACCAACAGCTAAAGCTTTAAAAACAGCCAACGATTCAATTACGTCATCAAATACAGCCTTAACTAATTATGTTAATACGGCTAATAGTTTTCATACGGTATATACAAATTTAGTTGTTACTGCTAATCTAGCAACATCTCAAGTTTGGGCAAATACAATTGGAGGATATGCTAACACTTATGCTGATTCAGTTGGTACTAGAGCTAACACTTATAGCATAACATATGCCGACTCAGTTGGCACTAGAGCTAACACTTATAGCACGGCATATACTAATACAGTTGGTGGATATGCTAACAC